>Ga0187833_10003664_pt1 | contig 15451 bp, 13 predicted proteins | sample ETNtaG_37_FD_167968 | JGI IMG/M metagenome (GOLD analysis project Ga0187833, IMG submission 167968) | Marine microbial and viral communities from oxygen minimum zone, Eastern Pacific Ocean - ETNP2014_SV_400_PacBio MetaG (Illumina Assembly) | ecosystem: Environmental > Aquatic > Marine > Hypoxic...
TCAAAAGAAAAAACAATAGAAAAATTAACTTATGAGAACATTAACACTCTCAAAACGGTACCATACAATTGGTCAAACGATAAAAAAAGAAACACCTACCCCTGAGCTTTATCAGATATATAAAGAATTTGATGAATACCAGAGAAAAAATTATTCAACTAATCCTGTTAAATGTTTATGTGGGAGTAATAACCAATATATTATATCAACAGTTGATAGAGAAAGATGGGAATATCCCTTAGTAATATGTAGATCTTGGGGACTGATACTAGCGAAAGATTATTGGGATGAAAAAAGTGTAATTCACTTTTATTCAAATTGGTTTCGCAAAAAATATGGAGGTGATGGAGACCCACATAACTTTTATAAAATTAAAATGAAACAATCACAATTAGTTTGGGATTTTGTGAATGATTACACTTGTAAGTTAAAGAGACCTTATACAGTTTTTGATATCGGTGGGGCGGCAGGAGGTGTAATAGATTTGTTCAAGAGTGATAATAATTGTTACGTTATTGATTATAACAAATCATATTTAAAACATGCAGAGAAAATGGGTATTAAAACCGTGGAAGGTGGGATAGATAAGCTATATTTAATTGAAGAAAAGCCTGACTTGGTGGTATTATCTCATGTTTTAGAACATATTCCAAATCTTAATAAAGAACTTGAAACACTAATAGAACATTTGAAAATAGGTTCTTTAGTTTATGTTGAACTTCCTGGTATTGATTCATTAAAGATTGGCAGGAGAGCATATGATTTTCTAGGTGATATTCATATACCTCATGTTTTTTATTTTTGTATTGAAGTATTAAATAACTTAATGGGGAGACATGGTTTCAAATGTTTAAAATCAAATACATTTATATCAGCCTTATATGAATACACTGGCGAAATAGGTGAGTTAGTAAATTATCACGATACGGTTTATTCTCATATAGAGATTGCTGAGAGAAAAAGAAAACTTTGTTTTGACTATTTTGTAAGATTTATAATATGGATTACAACAAAAAAAACAAGAACCTATATGAAAAAATTAATGAAGATTAATAGAATATATTAAATTCAAAAAATGACTTACCATAAATTAAAGGTTTTTAATCCATTAAAAGTATTTAGAGTCGGCCTTGTCCTGAGAATCATCGTGACATTTTTCTATTTCTTAGATTCATTTCTGATAATTTTTACAATGCGCTCTTCGGTTACGATTGGAATCTTTTATTAGTCCAAAACCGAACCAAACTAATCAACTAAGTTTATAAACCTGTAGCTGAGCACAAAGCGGCCCTATAAAGATTATAAAATGCTAAAGGAGAACGTTAAAAACATATTGATAATTTAATATATTATTCAACTCTCGCTCAATATTATGCTTTCTTCAACCACTCAATTCTCAATCATCATACCGGCGTTTAATGCCGAAAAGACCCTAAAACCTTGTTTAGATCATATCCGAAAATCCACTTTTCGGGATTATGAAATCATTGTGGTGGATGACGGCAGCATTGATGAAACCGTACGCCTTGCAGAATCCTTAGCGGACCATGTGGTGGTACATACAAAAAATCAGGGTATCATGCAAGCCCGGTCATCCGGTTCCAAGATAGCCAAATTCAACTTCCTGGTTTTTATTGATCAAGATATTTTAGTACAACCCGATTCCCTTCAGAAAATTCACACATTTTTGAAAAAAAATCCAACTGTCGATGCGTTTACAGGACTCTTGTCTAAAAAGCACCCTAACGCAGACTTTTTTAGCCAGTATAAAAATCTCTATATGAATTATATATTTAAAAAATTACCGGACGAAATTACCTTTGTTTACGGTTCCATATTTGGATTGAAAAAAGAGCTTATGGGAGTGTATGATACAACTCTAAAAATCGTGCAAGATACCGCTATTGGTCAATCATTAGCTAATCAAGGTAAAAAAGTTGTATTTATGCGAAACTTGAAAGTGATACACATGAAAAAACACACTTTTTTTTCATGGATAAAAAATGATTTCTTGGTGCCCTATGAATGGGCCCACATTTTCCTTCGTTACCAGGGCTGGAAACAATTGGGGCGAAGAAAAACTGGGTTTGCTCATTCACCAAAGGAACAGCTGTTGTGTGTGATTCTAGCTCCTATGACATTGAATTTCTTGTTTTTCGTATCTTTGGTACCAATGTTGGCTTGGGGAGCGATGGTAACCTTTGGATTGTGGCTCTTATTGAGTGTACGGTTTTTATGGTTTTTAACAAAAGAACGCGGTTTGATATTCGGAATCAAATCATTATTTGTGACATTTTTGGACAATATGGTAATGGCCATAGGAATATTATGCGGCTTTCTAAGATCAATGTTGTTTCGAAGTTAATCTAAGTCACCACGGATGAGGAATATTCCAGCATAATGGTGGCTTCCTTCGAAGTACCGCTCATCAATTTGAATTCTCAACTAAAGAGGGTACTCCAATTCACAAAACTCTGCAATACGACGACGGATAGGTGCCAAATACTGATTGACTTTATTGTGTTTAAGAACAGAAAATTCACTGATTTGAACATCGTCCAGATCCAATGAAAACCGCTGAACATGATGCCTTGATTGTTTTCTCAAAATTTTTTGAACGGTTAACATACTTGTTTTCCATTGCCATTAAAGAACTTACAGCTTTTCATGTTACTCTTTATAGTCTTGACACAATTTTATTGTACTATAATAAAATTATTAGGAAAATATAAATTTTAGCACTTTTGGTTATTTCTTTCATAATAGCCTCGGACAAAACAGGGTGAATCATATATTGTACATCTTTTTTATCTACTAGAATTATCAAGGATTAATATTAAATGAATGACAAAATAAAAAAGAAGAAGGCAATTATAATTGGTGCTGGTCCAGCTGGTTTGACAGCTGCGTATGAGTTATTACATAAGACTGAGATCAAACCCATTGTATTTGAGATGACTGATGATGTCGGTGGTCTCGCCAAGACAGTAAACTATAAAGGTAATAGAATTGATATTGGTGGTCATCGATTTTTTTCGAAGTCTGACAGAGTCATGGAATGGTGGACTAATATCCTCCCACTTCAAAAAGTGCCAAATAATGAGAAATCAGATTTGACTATTTCTTATCATAATCGGGAAAAGAAGATAGGGTTAGAGGATGAGGGTCCTGATCCGGAGAAGGAAGATAAGGTGATGCTAATTCGGCATCGTCTGTCTCGAATCTTGTTCTTACGGAAGTTCTTCAAATATCCAATTTCTTTGAACTTTCAGACAGTAAAAAATCTGGGAATTATCAGAGTATTCACGATTGGATTTAGCTATATCTGGGCGAGCCTTGTCCCCATTCAGAAGGAACACTCATTAGAGGATTTTCTAATCAATAGGTTTGGTAGACAGCTGTATCAGACATTCTTTAAAGACTATACGGAAAAAGTTTGGGGTATGCCTTGCAATGAAATACCCGCTGAATGGGGTGCTCAAAGAATAAAGGGGTTGTCTATAAGAAAAGCAATTGTTCATTCTATTAAAAGTTTTATTAAAAAGGATTCATCAATAGATCAGAAAGGAACAGAGACGTCCTTAATCGAAAGATTTTTGTATCCGAAGTATGGTCCAGGACAGATGTGGCAGGAGGTGTCCAGAAAAGTGGAATCGATGGGAGGAGAAATACATTATGGATGGAAGGTAGTAGGCTTAGCTATCAAAGGTGGGAAAGTAACAAAAGTGACTGTACAATCCGTAGAAGATGCTGAAAAAATTGAGTTTTCAGGCGACTACTTTTTCTCAACAATGCCTGTCAAGGATTTATTTCGTGCGTTGGGTTCCGATGCTCCTTCAAATGTACGGCGGGTAGCAGAAGGGTTGATATATCGAGATTTTATAACAGTTGGATTACTCTTACGAAAACTAGAGGTTCGTAATGAGAGAGTAAAACCATTAGAAGATGGTCTCATATCTGACAATTGGATTTATGTGCAAGAGAAAGACGTAAAAGTGGGACGGATCCAAATATTTAATAATTGGAGTCCTTACATGGTGAAAGACAAAAATACCGTCTGGCTTGGTTTGGAATACTTCTGTAATGAAGGGGATGAACTATGGTCAATGTCTGACGATAAATTTATGAAATTTGCGATTGAAGAATTGGTGAGTATCAACTTTATAAAAAGTATAGATGTTATCGATTCTACTATCATTAAAATGCCAAAAACATATCCTGCATATTTCGGCTCATTTAATGAGTTCAAGGACATTCAAAACTATACAGACAGCATTCCGAATCTATTTTTGATTGGGAGAAATGGAATGCACAGATATAACAATCAGGATCACTCAATGTTGACAGCTATGACAGCTGTAGAAAACATTATAAATGGCGTGATAACCAAAGAGAATATATGGGCGATTAATGTGGAAGAAGAATATCATGAAGAGAAATAAAATAAAGTTAATATCCGAGTTTATTATCATACCATTGTGGTTGAGATTTTTGAATTATATATTGTAGGGTTTTAGTTATTTCAACAATTAGTATGAAAAGGGTTCTTGTATATTTCCATATTTTTGCCTTTTCATTGATTGTCCTTGACAATTTTATTTTTTTTAATTATCTAAAAGATCATAGCGATTATATAAAAGATAAGCTTAGCACTATAGAACCTCTTAGGACACTATTGGGTACTATTATTATTGATTTTGATTATAGAAAGCCGGGAAAAAAGAAATTAAAGGATTATTATGTCGATGATAAAATAGTTGAAATCATTGGAAAAAAAAGAGCTAGCCAGCAAAAGTTGTTTTTTGATCATTATAGAGATAATGGGAGCATTCTTTCAAATTCTATAATTATGGCTGATATTGTTCACGAATTTATGGAAGGTAAAATCGACACTTTATTCTTACCGTTCACAGATGATGTATACTGTTTTGATATAGAAGAAACAGAATGGTGTCAAATTCAAAGCATAGACCTTTTTGTGCATCCTATTATTGTATCCATAATGAGATATAACCCTATTATCAGATTGAAACAATATATTGATCTAAAAAATGAAACAAATATATCAATAACTGGAAGTGACGATGTTTTGTTTAATCTTGTTTTCCACACAGGGGAAGAGAAAAAGTTAAATTACTATCTAAATGTTTATAAAAATGAGGTTTTTGTATCATCAAACGAACAATGATTTCCAAAATTAAAGAATGAATCAATTCTTATTTATTCTATCAATTTTTGTGTTAGGTTTATGTTTCTCTGAGTTGCTTTTTCCTGAACTAAAATCTATTATAAGATATTATGTATCTCCTTTTGTAGGTATAGGGTTTATGAGTCTAGCAGTTGGTTTATTAATTGTCATTGGTTCGCCTGTCACTCTTCAAAAGGTAGGGATTATTTTGATTGGTTATTGGCTTATGATATATTTCTCATTGCGTCATTCACAATGTATTCCAACTATGAGACGTGGATTATTTATGAAATCATTGAATCAATATATTAATATAAATTTTATTGGTGTTTTCATTAGTTACTTCTTAATTGTAATCATATTTGTTCTCATTGGAAAAAGTTCAACAGTATCAGATTCTACTCAATTTGAAGGTATTGGAAGGTTTCTTGCAAATGGTGGGACGATTGATGACCAACCACCTCTTTTATCATTTTTATTAAATGGTAGACTTCTTGTTGTTGGGGCAATGCATTGTTTGAACAGGTTGTTTGGATCATATAGTCTCTATGCATTATATCCAACATTTCATATATGGTTTCTTGGCTTTATTATATTGTCATATTCTAGTCTTAGAAGGCATTTATCATCAAACAATAAAATCCCATTATTATTGTTATTGGTATTTATTATGTTTTCGAATAAAAGTTTTAACTACCAAATTTATCATGTTCATAGTAATGGACTTGCAATGATATTTTGTAGCATTTCAATAATGAGTCTATATTTATTCAAGAAATCGAAAAATAAAAGCTGGTTAATATTTGGATCTTTTATTCTAGGTATTTCGACCCTTATAAGAATTGATAATTTAATTTTTTCGATCATTTTTTTCTCTATTGCATTCAAGATTATTTATTATGACAGGCGATTAATCACAACTATGTGGGTAATTTTTTTGATAATATCCTTACCATGGTGGTTATTTACGCTTTCGTATACCCCATTAAAATATTGGCACGTAAATGCATATCAGATTATCATCTTGATCGCAGCAAACGTGGTTTTTGCAATAGTTAGTGTATTTATACCCAAATATTATGAAAAAAAATTATCTAACTTTCCTTTTTTATTTATGATAGGTACTATTTCATTCGTGGTTGTTATGCTATATCAATATCCTCAAAATGTAGAATACGCCTTTAGATATTTCCTTTTTCAAAATTTGTTAAGTCAAAATTGGATTTTTCTTACATTTACAATATTGTTAATGACAATTTTTTTGCCATATGTTGCTCAAATCGATAACGATATAGTAATATTACCATATTCAATTCTATTATATATTTCTCAAACTTTTTTAATTGTTCTTTTCTCTAGTATCATTGGACAACCTCATGTGGCCAGTCGGAATCTTTATCACATTGTTCCTTTATACATATTTTGGGTTTTTTTATCTTTCTCAACTGTTATTGATCACTCAAAAAATAATATTTGATGTATTTAGGGTTATCATTGACATAGATCCTTTCACTTCAATTCTATTTCAAAAATTATTTCAATGTTCGAGTTAATATTCACGTAACATTATCGATCATACGAAGATGGTATGGGTAAACCATTAGTTTCAGTTGTCATACCTACCTTTGACAGGAAAGACTTCGTCAAAGGTGCTATTGAAAACGCTTTAGATCAATCTTATGAAAACCTAGAGGTTATCGTTGTGGAGGATGGCTCTAATTGTGGAGTTGAAAAATTCATAAGTGGTCTAGGTGATCATCGACTCATATACACTAGACACAAAGGAAATCTTAAATTAGGTGCTTCCCGCAATACAGGTATGAAATTGGCAAAAGGGGAGTATATTGCATTCCTTGACGATGATGATAGATGGTTGAAAAATAAAATAAGACTTCAGGTAGATATGATGCAAAAATACAGAAATAATAAAGTGATGATTTATTGTTTTAATACTAAAGAGCGAGGTCAAAATCGTTTTTACAAAATCCCCATGGCCGCCCGTGGTCCAATGGTTAATTCTATATTTCAAGGCTTTCTTTTGCCGTCTTCATCCATGCTAATCAATAGGAGTGCATTGGAATCTATAGGAGGTCATTCTGCGGATCTTATGAGTTGCATAGACCATGATATGTGGATGAAATTGGCAAGAAATGGCTTTGATATGGATTTAGTTGAAAAAGGTCTGGTTTATTCAGTGGATGATGAACGTAAAAGAATGGTTAATCAATTCGATGACCGTTTGACTGGAATAAAACAGTTTTTCATCAAGTGGAAACCTGCAATCATAGAAGAATATAAAATTGAGTCTTGGATGAAAATCGAAAGAAAATATCATATCCAAACTGCCTATGCAATAGTGAATAGTTATAGAAAAGGAATCATTTCAGCATCAGAAGGAATCGATTACCTAAAAGAACTTTTTTTGTTGCAAAGTTCACACTTTACCCGGTTTGATATGTTGATTGCTAGATTTGGATTAAGGTTCTCAACGAGATTATTTAATATTGTTCCCATCAATCGATTAAATAGGGATGCTTTCTTATCCATAAAATTACATTAGCTTTATGAGACTTTTACAGATAGATCTGCGTTCGTGGGTTGTATCCTTTGGGTCACGGATTATGAATTGGGTTTTTCCTGGGCAAGGAGGACGCATAGCCTACAAAATTGCACTTGCATTTATCACCCGATTACGTGCTCTTTATAAGAGACGCGGTATTGTTCAAGGGACAGCTGTAATTTGGCTTCGTCCAGGTCATGTTGTTACAGAACCGTTTGAATGGATTCGGCCATCTGAAGGACAGATTCTTGTTGAAAATGATTTCACACTTGTCAGTACTGGTACTGAACGTGCCATGTTTCGTGGATTACCAAATACCCAGAATTTTTATCCCACGTGCCCTGGTTACTCTGGGGCAGGCAAAGTAGTAGATATAGGTAGCAATAAATCGAAATATGAAATTGGAGACCGAGTTGCGGGGCCGATGCCTCACGCAAGTTTGGCAATAATTAATGAGAGTGAAACTTTTTCAATTCCAGAAAATGTGTCAACTGAAATCGCAGCTTTTAATCAATTAGCAATTATTGCTCTTCAGGGTCTTAGGAAGGTGCAGCCACTGCTAGGTAAATCCATTGCTGTTGTAGGACAAGGCATTATTGGTCAATTAGTTACTCATTTTGCATATTTGTCTGGAGCCTACAATATTGTAGCTATAGCACGTTCAGAAGAAAAGTTGAAATTTTCAAAAGAATCAGGTGCTACCGAGACAATTTTATTTGAAGAAAATTCTAGAAAAATAGGAAAACTCAATGTCGATATTGTTATCGAAGCCACTGGAGATTCTGCAGCTATAGTTCAATCTGTTAATTATGCAAGATCCGAAGGTAAGGTAGTAATTCTCGGCAGTCCTAGGGGAATAACTGAAATTGATTTTGAAGATTTGATGCATGGAAAATCTGTAGAAATTATAGGTGCTCATATTAAAGGTGTACAAAAATTTGAATTATCTACAAATTTTTGGGCTTATCACAAAGAGGGTAAAGCTTTTTTCTCATTGGTTGAATCCGGGAAAATTAATCTTGAACATTTAATCAGTGAAAAAATAAGTCCTTTCGAAGCAGCTTGGTTCTATAAAAGACTTGCACGTTGGAGTGACAGAACAATATTGGCATCATTATTTTCTTGGAATCAACTGAACAAAAAACAAAAAATTCAATCACGTTCTTTTTTCCCCTTTCCACATGAGCTTGGAACCAGGAATCGATTGTTCATGGAACAATTCGATCCCAGACCAAAGTCCTGTTGGAGTATTCATTCTAATACTTGAGATAAAATGAGCAGAGAGAAACAACAGCTTCGTTTTGGCTTGATTGGTTGCGGGGATATTGGCATTATTAATTCGCAGGCTATCGTAGAGGCCAAAGCATCAAGATTAGTCATATGTGCCGATTTGAATGAATCTTTAGCTAAGAGTTTGGGTGCTCGCTATGGTATTCCATTTGTAACCAACGCGGTTGAAGTTTTTGATTCGAACGATGTTGATGTTGTTTTTCTCTGTACCCCCCCATTTACTCACGCACCACTAGCCGTAGAGGCGTTTAATTATGGAAAACATGTTATTACAGAAAAACCGATGAGTAATAGTCTTGTTGGAGCTAATGAAATGATTTCAGCATCCAAGAAAGCAGGAACACAATTGTCAATCTGCTTCGCTGAACGCTATCAGCCCTATGTTCGCGAAAGCAAGATTCTAATTGATAATGGGATACTTGGGGATGTTCTAGGAACGCAGTTACTTTTTCATCATGATATGGTAGAAAATTATTGGACTGGAGGCTTCAGTGGCGTGGCACGTTCGCATTGGCGCGGGAATAAAGAAAAAAGTGGAGGTGGCATCCTAGCAGCAAATTTAGTTCATTTTTTAGATATAATAAGATATTTGACTGGTCTTGAAGTTGTGGAATCGTCCAGTTTCTATGATACTTTAGACACACCCGTTGAAGTAGAAGATTCATTAGTTGCTACTTGTCGTTATAATAATGGCGCTATAGGTTGTCTAAATGGGTTCAATTGTGTACGAGGTACTGAATATTTATTTGATTTTCGGATATGGGGTGAGAATGGACATATATCTTTATCTAAACCGCTCCGTTTCTATACCTTGAGAAATATACATGGATACAAACCCTGTAGATGGCATGAAATCAAGAATAAAGTAGAAAATGCTAGAGTTAATTTTATTCAAGATTTTTCCATAGCAATTCTCAGTAATAAAAATGTTCCTGTCAGTGGTGAGGATGGGAAAGCAATTCAGGCATTAATACAGTCTCTCTACTCTGTCAATAAATAGTAGTAAACTTAGATTTGTGTAATCAAGTAGAGTGGGTACCCCAAGAAAATGGTCAACTAGATTTGAGAATCGGTTTGAATGAAAAAGAGTTTATCGGTGATGGCCCCATTTCAATACAAGTATCACACTCATTATTTGATCTGATTCCATCTTGGTCTTGGTTTAATATCAAAGGCAAACCTTGGACTCCCCAAAGCAGTATAATTGGGAAGGTGGTGGAGAGCAAAACTGATGATTCTCTGAAGGGAAAGACAGTTTTTGGGATTGGTAAGGTTGCAGATAGAATCAAAATAGAACCTGAAAAAATTATTTCTGTGTTTGATGATAAAGATGAAGAATTTCATCTTTATCTGGCTCAATTTTCCAAACTTATTGATATATTAAAGCGTTCTAAGATATCACTTGGCGAACGGACGCTAATTCTAGGTGCTGGGCTAATGGGAAAACTTACTTCTCAATTGGCATTTATTGCCGGTTCTTCATCAATTGAAGTAAGAGATATTAAAAAGCCTAAGGAGATTAGTTCATGCGCTGATTTTAAAATATATGAGGAGAAAAATGGGCAAGATTTTAGTGACAAAAAATATGATTTATTACTGGACACGTCAGGAAATTTGGATTGGATTAACAATTGTGCATCTGGATTAAAAACTGGTGGGCGAATAGTATTAATGGCAGATAACTATAATCAGAAATCCTTTGATTTTTATAAATGTGTTCACTTAAAATCATTAAAATTGATTGGTGGAAGTTTAAATAATAGCAATAAACAAGTTAATGATTTGGAATTTTTACTTCACCAGATAAGCACTGGGAGATTGAAAGCACCAATTGATTCAGTTAATACTGTAAAGGCGGTTAATATTGATAAGAGAGTTTATAGTGAGGGAATAATAGTCGATTGGAGAAAATGATGTTTTGACACCTACTTCGTATATATTATTTTGGTTTCTAAGCTAAGATATAATTTATGGAATTAGTTACTCAAAGATTAACAGGTGAAACAGTTATAGATAAGAAATGAAAAACTAAATGAAATTGATTAATAATGAGATAAAAAAATATGGCTGGCCATGGCAAAATATTATCGAAAAAGATATATTTAAAAATAAATTTGATTGGCCGCTGATTTCTATTGTCACACCAAATTATAATGGAGGAAACTATCTTGAACAAGCAATTCGATCAGTAATTCTCCAATCATACCCTAATTTGCAATATATAATTATAGATGGAGGAAGCAATGACAATTCGATCGAAATAATTGAGAAGTACTCACAATATATTGATTATTGGGAATCCAATGAAGATTCCGGGCCAGCGGAAGCCATAAACAAGGGTATGAAAAAAGCCAGAGGGGATATAGTGTCGTGGTTAAACTCAGATGATTTACTATCTAGCACATCCCTTTACAACATAGCTGCAACATTTGGCAAAAATAAACATATTGATCTAATCTATGGAACAGGATTTTATTTTGATGATAAAGGATATTATTGGTTATCAAAAAAGAACTACAATGAATTTGATGCTAGATCTATAACACATTTTGCATTCGATTTACAACCTTCAATATTCTTTAGGAAAAGGATTTTTGATGGTATAGGATATTTAGATGAGAGTTTTCTCCTACAATTTGATACTGAACTCTTTATTAGAGCATCACTAAACTATGAAATGTTAAGAGTTCCATATTATTTATCTTTTTTTAGGCAACATAATAGAAGATTGACAAAAGTAAAATATGCAGAGATGAACTATCCCCAGGAATTAATGAGGATTTATAGCCGAGTTTTATGTTCATTAGAATCGCAAAATGATATTAAAGAATATATTAATATTGCGAAAGATTTAGACTTATTTATCGATGAAAAAATAAAATATCCTATAAATAAAGATTATGATCAAACACTGATAAAAAAATCATTCTATATATATTTGGTAAAATGTTGCATCAATTTTTATGAAAAAAATAACTTGAAAAAATTAAGGAGTATTATGGATGTCATAAAACTTAATTTTGATGATTTCTATTCCCAGGATTTCGAAGCAAAAAGAATGGATAAAATGTCTCAATTCATTTGGATACAAAAATTAATTCCCAGGATAATAATGAAAAGGATACACTATACTAGATATCACAATTGGTTAAAAAAAAATAATTGTTATGTTGTGAACTACCAGGATTATGTAGATCTCAAAGAGAAACTATAATGATTTATTGATGTCTTTTTCTAATTGTCTAATAGGAGGCTCAGGCAGATCAGGATCAACAATTCTAAAGAAGATTCTGCATCAACATCCTGAAATTTTCTCTCTACCTTATGAGTTACAGTTTACAGTTTGTCCGGATGGTTTGATCGATTTCTATTGCTCAGTGGGATCATGTTGGTCTCCGCAGTTGTATGATTTAAAAATTTCAAGATTGAGACTTATTTTGGAAACTATAGGTCAAGAGTCAAGTACAATGACCCATATTTTTAGTAGGATACTTAGGATTAGTGGTTTAAGCAAAATAATGAATATTAAAACTGTTCCAAGTTATGACCAATATAGTCTTGCAAAATATTGTGAAAATTACACAAAGCTTGTTGATAACTTTATTGATGAGCTTATAGATTTCAAATATTCCGGGTGGTTTATTGGACATAATTATTTTCACAGAGAATTAATACATTTTGGTGTAAGCCGAACTAGTGAGGAGTTGGCAAAAATAATTAGGAAATTCTACACTAGTGTAATCAAAAATGTGATGGGTGATTATAATTCCAAAATATTTGTTGATGATACTCCTTGGAATTTATTATTATTTGACAAAGTTGTTCAAATTTTACCTGATTCTAAATTAATACATATTTATAGGGATCCTAGAGATGTAATTGCTTCGTATTTGTATAAAGATTGGGCTCCATCTAATCCTATTAAAGCTGCAAAATATTATAAATCATGTATGGAGCATTGGTGGAGAATCAGAGAAAAACTTAATAAAGATTCCTATTTTGAAGTCAATTTTGAGTCACTTATCAATGATACCGAGAGAACATTAAAAAATATGTGTGCGTTTCTTGACATGGAATGGAATAATGATTTGCTTGATATTGATCTTTCAAAAGGAAATATTGGAAGATGGAAGCAAGATTTTGACCATGAAAACAGAAAGATACTTTGTAATTATTTAAAAAATGAATTAGATCAATTGGGATACGATTTGGAATGAAATTGATTTTTCATTAGTCTGAAAATTATTGATCATATAAATTCTATTTTTTAACATTTTCTATTGCTTGTTGAAGTTAAGGAATAAAGTAATACTTATAATTTCTCCTGAGAGATGGGGTAATTTGTATGTGTCTAAGCATCATTATGCCTTAGCACTTGCAAAGAAGGGTAATAAGGTTTTTTTTCTTAACCCACCGCGTTTATTTAAGTCTGTTTCTATTGATATTCAAGATGTAGAAAAGAACCTTATGATAATAGATTATAGGTTAATCATTCGAGGATCTAATCGACTTCCGATGATATTAAGAAAACGTTTTCATAAGAATTTGGCAAATAGAATAATGCAATCCATCAATGGGTCAATTGACATTACTTGGAGTTTTGATCCTTCTTCATTTCAGTATATGCGTGCATTTGGTTCTCAAATTAACATTTTTCATCCCGTTGATGTCCACAGGTCTAGGTTCGAAAAAGCAATAGCTAATTATGCGGATCTAATACTTGCTACATCTGACAGAATTTTAGAAAGGTACAAGAGTTTTGATAAGCCAAAGTTTAAGATTAATCATGGGATTGCCGATTATTTTCTCTCATCTAAGTGCAACCATAATAATTTTATTAAGCATCCTAATCGAATAAATGTGGGATATGTTGGGAATCTTCATTACCAGTATCTTGACACGGCTATTCTTGAGCAAATTATCACTCACAATCCAGATGTGGACTTCTATTTTATAGGGCCATACGAAAAAAGTAATATTGGAGATAAAAGATTCAACTCGACTTTTATTGAATTGCTTACAAATTTAACCAACACTCACCTAGTAGGTGAAGTCGCATCGAAAGATTTGCCAGGCTATCTAAGAGAATTTAATCTTTTCCTTATGTGTTATACTGGTGATCGCAACATTGCCGAAATGGCTAACCCGCACAAGATATTAGAATTCTTAAGTACAGGTAGAGTTGTAGTTAGTCACTATATTGATGAATATAGAAATCAAGATCATATAATTTGTATGGGCAGGAGAAACTGTGACTTGCCTGAACTTTTTTCTGATGTCATAAATAAACTTGACTACTATAATGATAAAAATAAATCAAAGGAAAGAATTTCTTTAGCAAGAAATAATACTTATGATAGACAGCTGAATCGTATTGAATCAATTCTAGAAAATAACTTATAAATGTCGACTGCAGTAGTAAGTGTTATTATGGCCGCATTTAATGTTGAGTCGTATTTGTATCAATCAATAGAATCTTTGATTAAACAGAGTCATCATGATTGGGAGCTTATTATTGTTAATGATGGTAGTACAGATAAGACGTCCGATATTGCAAAAAGCTTTAATGATTCAAGAATAAAATACTGTGAACAAGACAATCAAGGTGTTAGCTCTGCTAGAAACTTAGGTCTTGCTTTAATGACCGGCGATTATTTTTGTTTCTTGGATGGTGATGATGCCATGCCACAAGATAGTATCAAAGCTCGATTAGATGTTTTTCAACAGCACCCAGATATTTCATTCGTTGATGGTGTTGTGATATATATGAATGAGAATATGATACCTACTAGGAAACAGTATGTACCGTCATTCAAAGGTTATCCCTATAATGAATTGTTACGGCTCAGCCGTTCATGTTATTTTGGTAATACTTGGTTGATAAAAAAAGAAGCCGGTTTTGATTATCGATTTAGCGAAGAAATGACTCACGCAGAAGACCTCCTTTTTTTTCTAACCATCTCTAAGGATCGAAAATATACCTACACGGAGAGTCCGGTTCTATACTACCGAGAAAGGAAAAATTCGGCTATGAAAGATTTGACTGGTCTGGAACAAGGATACATCAACTTGCTTAAAAAAGTAAGGCAAGAACTACATTCTGACCCAGTTACTCTCAAGGTTCTAAAAAAGCGTATAATACGGATTATGTTTCTTAGTCACTTATTTGATGGACGTGATCCTTTTAGTGCAGTGAAATCTATTTTTCGTTTTCTAATAACTGTCTGATTGTGTGAAGCAAATATTAGTAATTGGATCTAAGGGATTTATAGGTTCGGCTGCTGTACGATATTACGAAAGCCGAGGATATACTGTTACTGGCTGTGACATCATCGAAAATGATAAAGCGGTCGGTTATTATAAGGTCCAAAGTCACGAACCGGATTATCATAGAGTTTTCCAGCAGGTCTCAC
>Ga0187833_10003669_pt1 | contig 15426 bp, 5 predicted proteins | sample ETNtaG_37_FD_167968 | JGI IMG/M metagenome (GOLD analysis project Ga0187833, IMG submission 167968) | Marine microbial and viral communities from oxygen minimum zone, Eastern Pacific Ocean - ETNP2014_SV_400_PacBio MetaG (Illumina Assembly) | ecosystem: Environmental > Aquatic > Marine > Hypoxic...
GGAACTTCCATGGTTTAATGTTGACACAAACATGGATACAATAGTGCTTCCCAAACCACTTTTCGAAATACTTTGTGATAAATTACGAGAGGAACCAATGACACCAAATCATTTATCTAGTCTTTTAGGACTTACTCCTGCTGCAGGTGACAATCAATTAAATCCTGCTTCTCGTTACGATCCACGTTTTCTAGAACGTGGCCTTCTTTTAGATCGAATTCAAAAGGGATTCGATTCGTTACATTATTTAGTCACTCAAATGCCACAGGAAGCACTTGAGGAGTCTTCAACTCTAGTCTATCTCTTTGAGGAGATCCCACAAGGTAATTGGTCAGAATGGATAAGTGCAACGTTCTCTAATGATGAATATTCAAAAGGTAGATTACAAAGCTATCATCTTGCAGTGTTTGAAATCGAAGCATTTGAAGGAGGAATGGAATGTGGAATTGTCCCGGAACTACCTCAACTACGTGCTTCAGCAATAAGGCTCTTTGATCTAAAACGACACTTTCAGGGCAACAACGCTATGTTGGAGATCATTGACACGCTTATAGAGCGATTTATCGCGGTGACAGAGGAGATAAACCATGTCTGACTTTGTGTGGACAGAAGATCTTGCTAAATATGCTCTAAATAATCTGGAGCATGGCACATGGGCCTATGTTAATCCTCAAGATATTCTTAGGGCCATTAAACAGATTCAAAAAGTTGGAGGGTATGCAACGAGCGATGAATTCGATCAAATACGTGAGGACTTAGGAGTAACGCATAACGATTTTCGAGATATCTCAAGGCATATGGAATTACTTGCCGACAAAAGTTCAGATGGATATTGGCATTTGACTGATTGGGATTCAACTGAAGAACCCAGTCGCCCTGGTTTTTACTCAGGTAAGGAGTTAGCAAAGATTAACGAGGATGGGGGAGAGTTGGAGAATCCTCATGATTTAAATATTTTAGGACACAACTTTATTTTAAATGCTCGTGAATCCTTGCCGTTCTGTTGTAAGCTAATGAGACCTAGCGTACCCCTGGATTATTTGAGAACTATATTAGTAGATCACTACGTATTCAATCAGAAACTCAATCCATTTAAGTTTGATAATCTCTTAAGAATTCTGAAGTTGCTTGAGGTCATAGAAGAAACTGAACATGGTTTTGTTGTAAAACATGCGCCCCCAGCTTTAACTTTCTATCATATTGCTTCTGAATATTTCTTCCTGGCTCTAAATAATGTAGATGAGAAGGTAAACGCGAACGATCTTCTACGTGAGGTTCATAACCTTATTCCTAACCGGGAAGAGGATTACACTGTTTTGGGATTTGAAAAGTTTCCCATTGAAGGATGGGGGGAGCACTCTGCCTGGATGACACCTGAATCTTTTGAACAGTTTCTACATATAGGATTAATCGATCCATCGTGTATTGCTCGCATTCTGCAAACTATTGTGCGAGACAAAAAGAATCCTTCACAGGATCTTGCCCATTCAACTTTAAGGCAGTTGAAAAAAAAGATTTTGGATGACGTGATGGGATTTAGGGGAGATCCCATCAACTTGCCAGAGGTATTACGAGAATATGAGGTGCCAGATTAAATTATTTAGAATAGAACAATACGGGTTCTAATATTTAAGGAAATAAAATGAGTTTAAGGGATCTATTTATACAGAATCCATTTCAGAATTTGATCGTAGCTGGGAGATCAACTGCTGATTTTCCATTGCGTGGACACGAAGATCAATTAAAAGAAATGTTTCGTGAGGTCAGCACTGCAATAGAGAGCCCTGACTATCCAGCAAATGCACAGCACACAATTGTATTTGGAGAATGGGGGCATGGCAAAACTCACGTTTTGCGTACAATTGAATACAAAATTAACGAGAAATTTCCTGCACGAGCAAAGGTTGTGTTTTTTGAGCCTAGCAGTTCCGATCCTCAAGGTATTTTCCAGGAACTCTGTCTTAAACTGAAAATCAGTGCTTCTAATTCAAGTGAGTTAATTGAAAAAATACAGCAAGAATTTCCAGAGAATTTATTCCTGCTCATCGATGAGACTCAGGCGTTAGTCGGAGAAAAACTTTCGATTGACTATGACGATCATCTAAGGAAATATTGGCAGTTATTGAGTGACCTTGTACAAGATGCAAGCCAAAAACTATATGGATTGCATGTTTTTCATGGTCTTTCAGCCAATAGTGCAGAAGCCATCTATCGAGTTGGCCAAATTCCTGCTATCCGCAAATTTACACGACATATTTTTTCTTTAAAATCTTTGGATGAAGAAGCACAGTGGCACATGATCTGCGATCATATTCATAAGGCTTTGAATGATAATAATATTCAGCCCGGTTCTTTAATAGAACGTGGAGTCAGTCGGTGCCTTAATAAACTGTCAGGTGGAAACCCTCGCTTCGTGTTAGATTTAATGGACAAAATCTTTTATAGAGCTCAAAGTCAGGGGTTAGACAAGATCGATGGTTCTATATGTTTTCAAACCCTCTGCGATACTCCACACTTTAACACTGCTGAACAAAATTACTTCGATCTCATTTCGATAAAAGATGTTTTAGGCCAACTCAAGGCAGGACATCAATTTGAACAGAAGATTGCAGAGATGTTGAAACAACAAATTGGTCACATTTTGGGAGAATGGAGTGGGATAGAGCAAGATGTTCTGGCCCAGTACAATCTGACAGCGGTCAACATTCGCCGAGTATGTGATTCCTTAAATGAAAAGATAGTGATATTTGATCAACCTCCTGGAGAAACTAGTTTCCGCTTGTCGTATGATTTCCTTCGTTTAATACGTGTTAAAATACAAAAGACTCTAACCAATATTGATGACAAGGACTTGCTGCTACGTCTTCAACTGGAACCGGAAACACTTGTACCAGCGATGACAACTGGCATCCAGAAAGTAATGGCGCATAATGGTTTCCATGGACAATTTAGACCGCTTCAGACATCAACTCCTTTTAAGATTTTTGTGACTAGCTTAGGAGGAACCCACTTGTCACAAAATATTAAGGTTGGTTTGGTAGTCTTCAAAGGAAACGAAATTCCTCAGGATGTGTTTGAGAAGATCGTTGTGGAGATTGAAGAAGACCGTTGTACTATCATTATTATCATAGAGAATGTGAGCATATATCACGATCAATCTAACAGTGGTTTTATGGCATTTAAAAATAATTATAATGGTAACATTGCACTATCGAAGCGGTTTGTTTTCATCAATGGCACAGATGCGAGTGGAAAAGAGTTTGATGAGGATTTCTTTGTTCAATTAGTTAAAATTGAAATACAAGAGAATGAAGCTAAGAATTGGTTCAATCGATTGCAGATCGGTAAACGACTCAATGAAATTGAGGAAGAATGCATTTACTGCCCAGAGGAGAGAGAACGGATTTTGATTGAAGAATTTTTTAAAAGGGGTAGATCGTTTAAAATAGGTGAGATTCAAGCTCTACAGGATAATTTCAACTGGGTTAATAGGGAGAGGCTTGCAAAACTGAGTTTATACCTTAATAAGACAGGTGGCAGTTTCACTACTCCTGCTATTGAAAAAGTCAGCCCTTTCAAATCTATTCTAGGAAAATTGCAGAGCGCTGAAACAGGGCTTTTAACATCAGAAATTGAGAGTTTTATAACCGCAAAATATATTCGTACCGGTGCACAGGTTGCTATTCAGGCATACGTGAAGTGGGTCCTTAGACTGTTGGTCGACCATAACAAAGTTGCTAAAGTTGATGATCGATACTCCTATAAGGATCTTGATCGCGAATTAAAGCAATTAGAGATAACTTACACCCAAATCTGTCAGTCTGTGAAAGGATACTTAGGTAAATATGATAGCGCTGGAATCGAGGTGGATGAACTGAAAGACATAAGTGAGAAAGTAGATAATATCAATCAAAGAATAGAAGCTTTAATGATTGATAGTACGACTGATGTGAGAATTGAAGAACATAAGGATGCTTTGAACGAACTTGATGAACTCATTAACCAGTTAGGCAAAATCCCTGAAAAAGCTCGTATTGTTCTTCACAATCAATTAGATGAGACTCAGGGTAAATTTGAAACAATTAAGCAATGTACATCTTGGCCTTTTGAAGACATTGAGAACCTCTATGAATATTTCTATGGTCTAAGTGAAATTAAAAAGAACTTACAGCATTTAGGGGTCATAGTTGAGGAAGAAGTTCCTCAGCAAAGACGCTGTCGTCAGGAGATAAAGAGCATTAATAAACGATTAGACGGGTTAGGTAGTTTGTTGAAAGGTGAGATTACTTCTGGCACTTATGAAGGACAGGAAGTGGACGGATGTATCTTTAATATCGTTAACGCCATCAAGGATGGGAAGCAAGGGAAGATTGTCTTACATTTTTCACAGTAGTTACTAAGGATTAATAATTTATGAGTGATTTAATTGGATACAAGGAATATGCTAAAAACCTTGCAGTACATGTAGAAGACCACCTGACGGGTACGAAATATTGGGGGTTTCGCATTCAGGGTGCACGCCGAAGTGGACGATCTAGTTTTTTTACTGAAGTGAGTGAGCATCTAAACGTAAACGAAACTGTTCCTGCTAACTGTTTTGTTGGCGAACTTGTTCACGCGACTCCCGAAGGATTTGAGCAAACGTTATTGGAATCAATTAATACAAGCAACTCCTGCTCTCATGATTATTCCTCACATCTTGGGAAAGTTCAAGAATCCGAGGGATTCTTTGTTTTATGCTCGGACTTGTACGAAAAAGAAGGGAAAATACCAGTATTTCTTATCGACATGGGCGAAGCCATGGAAGAACAATATAGCAAAAGAGGTCTGGATGGTGTTAAGGATTTGTCCCGTCTATTAAGAAAAATATACAACCTCCTTGAGGAGAGAAATATTAGTCTAATTCTTGGTATTGGCTTAACGACTAAATTTGTAAGAGACTCCGAAAAATTTATAGCTGATGTATTTCATCGGTATGGGGCGTTTGTAACCTTAACAAATACCTTCTTTGAAGGAGAAGCTCCGTGCGTAGATTTTCAACAAATTGTAAAAACAATTTCAGGATTAGAAATACCCGACCGGTACCAGGGTTTATGGAGAGGCGACACTGTTACAGCAGGACAACTGGGAGAAAATCTAAAGGTTAGCGGGACGAGTGAAATAACCAGTCAATCACTTTGGCAAAACTTGAGAGGGGAATGGGATATTCTAGGCAATATTCAACTGGAAACAATTCCACCGAAAGAGTTGGGAGAACTGATTCTGGCAGATGAGACCATCACTGATAATCTCTATCCTGAATATTTGGAATCATGCGATGGTGGTTATCGGGCTAACGATCGACTCTATAAGACTTTTAACTTCTACTCGCCATGGCGTGACCCTAGCACAACAGAACGCATTAAAAGACGTGTGGATGACCCCGACGATAACAAGGTTGTTGGTGAGATTTTATCTAGTATAGGAAAGTCCATGGATCAGTTGGGACTTGGCGAGATTCATGAACCAGATGTTTTAGGACAGAAAAGTGGATTGATGGAGGTAAAAGTTAATGAACACGCCAACCCAGATCTAAATGCACTTGAAAAAGAACTCTTTCAGACTGCATTTCCTCGAAAATTGATTACAGTGTTATGCTTGACGGCAAATCCTGCTGAGGAAGTACTTCAAGAAAGGCTAAAAAAATATGCTGAAAAGGATTGCTTCATCTTGATTCTCTGTCGGGGAGTAGTAAATTTTGGAAGGATTCCGCTGGGAAGGTACGTTCATAATAACATAGGATCTGCAAGAATTGAAACTGTTTCTCTCGAAGAGATTACCAGTTTTCTGAGTGATCGAGATGAAGTTTTGCTCAATGAAGTTAAAAGTTGGGTTATTGGTGCTATTTCGGATTTATTCAGTAATAAACCTGTCTTATGTGTAGGGCACCAAACTATCAAGCAACTTATTAGTGGTACCATAAGTACTGGTGAGTTACCCATTGGCAGTTTTGCCCAGCAAATTGGGATAAGTATGGCGGATGCAACCAAATGCCTAAAGTTCTTGGTTCAACCACAAATTTTGACTAAGAGACAAGGCATTGCAATATGGGAACCGCACAATGACGTAATCCTTAGAATTCTTTTGGAATATAGTGGAAATGAGGACAAAATATGCGTCGAGATCAAGAATCTCTATACCACTGATAATGTCAATATCGAGGACCTTGCATCTTTATACCAGTGTATTTCTGGAGGTAATAATCTGGTTGGTTTAACAAAGGATAAAATCTTAGATCACGCCAGGGTGGAACAGGATCATCAATTAGACGTGATAGGAAAGTATCTAGAAGGTGAACGCAAACTCAATCCTTTATATTCATTGAAATATGAGGAGTATCGGAATCGGCAATTAAGCGAAATCGAAGATATCACCCCTTATCGTACTGACATTATAAAACTATTAGAAGACATCAAGAGTACAATAGATGAAATTAAAGGGAACCGCGATAAAAACCGGCAGGAGTTAAGCGAAAAGATCGATGCATTTAGACAAAAACTGGAAAATCATTCTAAGTATTTAAGCGATGAGCAGAAAAATGAACTTCAGCATAAGATCGAGGTTATTCGCTCATCAAATTCACCTGCATTCATCCGAGTTGAACGAGAGATTCATAAGCAGAAAGATCGGGTAGAGAGTCTAGAAAAAAGAAAAGAAAAATTAACAGTACGATTAGATCAACTACAGGAGTACTCGGATAAGACTGAATATAAGGAAAGCAAAGGTGGTTTAGAACAAATAGAAGATTTAGTTCAACAGTTTTCCTTAGATGATGCTGAGGACCAAATAAAAGATGCTGATGCACAAATAATTAAACTAGAAGAATTAAAGGAACGACAGGACATATTGGGTTGCTCTCCTGTAAGATTCGAACCTCCTGATTTAGATGGTTCCGAAAAACCTCCTGATTTAGATGGTTCCGAAAAACCTCCTGATTTAGATGGTTCCGAAAAACCTCCTGATTTAGATGGTTCTGAAAAACCTCCTGATTTAGATGGTTCTGAAAAACCAGAAACCCCATCCACTGGTGATCTCCAAAAAGTGAAAAAGTTCGATCTGTCAAATTTCGAAGAACGCAAAGACTTGGCAAAGACTTTACTCATGCACAAAGAAAAAATCAACAAGATCGATGTACAGGTGGGCTTGTAATGCTTGGTGCTACTGGAGACTATAAGGCTGAATTCATTAAGTTTGTTAAAAAGCGGACTGAAATGAGGCCTGAATCTATCCTAGATATCTTAAAGTCTGATAAAACGGCACGTGAATATCGTGATATTCATTGGTCAAGATTGCAACTGCTAACTATCGACTGGGCTGATCAGCAGTGCAGTAGAGCCATTCGGAGTGGATCTCCAGACGTCTTTGCGGATATAGAACAACTATACAGGGAATTTACTCAGTATTGGAGCAAGCGCCAACTAGATTTTTTTGCTGTTTATCCAAGAGCGAAGACGTGGAAGAGACATCAACTGGATTATCTTCCCCAATGTTTGTTTGAACTATTACTGGATGACCTGACTGGCTCAGATGATCGAACAGCAACCAAGATGGTTCGTCCCTATGATCGTCAGCGTATTCGATCTAATGCCTATGAATTAGCTCATTATCTCTTGAATCTGCGGCAAAGAATGGACGGCAAGGTTGCAATAATAGAGCAACCTCGACTTACTCACATGCTCAAGGTTCACTCAAAAGCGCGGAGTCGCCCCAAATATGATATCCAATTCAATGATGAAATTAGGAATTATTTAATAGATATACAGTACAGGGATTTAGCTTCAAAGAAGTGGGAAAAAATTCAACAATCTCAAGGAAGAGATTGGTTGCTGGAAGTATGGGGTGATTTTCTCGCCCGGATTGGCATCAAAGAGATAGCTCCGTTTCAGTTAAAATGCTTCCGCTCACTGCTTGACAGCGCTCTTCTAGCAGACGGTTGTCCAGAACCTATAATGATAACAGCTGGTACAGGTTTTGGAAAAACCGAAGCATTTCTTTTTCCAATCCTGTTTTATGCAACGATTAATCTCTTGCGGCAAAGATCAAGGTTGTTCGGACCAGATGCTATACTAGTTTATCCTAGGGTCGACCTTTGCAATAACCAATTAGAACGTTATCTGTGGTATGCTCATTGTTTAAATAAATCAGTAATTGCCTCTCCTAGAACTGAAGCAATTTTAGATTACAAACCTACAGAAATGTTTCGTGCAATCCTAGGTCATGGTGGTGTAAAACCAGTGAATGGATCTGGTGGTGAGCCGTTTAGTGTAGAATGCCCTATGTGCAAGGAAGAAGATCAAGAGGGGTTTATCAACCTTAGGAAACAAACGGGAGGATACCAATTAACCCCTTTTTGTTCGAGGGATGAAGACAACCATGACGTTAGACAATACCTTAACCCCAATTTGCTCAAATGGAGCCCGGGTCGCTTTACAGTTGCAATATCCACTGTCGATACTCTGCATCGTCGCCTCATGGATTTGCATGGAAGATCTACTTTATGGAAAAAAAATGAGTTTCTGCCAAGATTTATAGTTCTGGATGAAATACATATTTATGAAGGTCAGTATGGATCACATGTTGCGAATCTTGTGCGCCGCCTAAAGGTTTACCTGAAAGATATTAGACAAGATAATAACCGTCGTCCCAATCCGCTTCCCCCTATATTTGTCGGAGCCAGTGCCACTATCGGTAATCCTCAGGAAGTTGGCAGTGATATCTTCGGTATTTCTGAGGTAAAGATGAATAACCGGGTTCTTAAACCGGAAGAGGCAGAATCAGAACCTTTGGGAAGAGAGTATACTTATTTACTTAAAACACCCCCATTGCGTGAAATTATGAATGATGACAATGGTAGTAATCGATACCGCGTTGTGTCTGAACAGGCTTCCTTACTCCAAGCCCTCATGGTTTTTTGGCATGCCATGCGAAAAACATTACCACAACAAGAACCCCCCGGTAAATACCGATTGCTGACATTTGTAGATTCTATCGATTCAGTATGGCGCATCGCCCGTCATCTCGATGATGCTGAGTCTCATCGGAATAAGCAATTATATAAGTTCCGTATTCCACGAGGACGCTGGGGTAACAATAATAATACGATTATTAATGGAAATATTAATTGCCCAAAATTTGCCTGTAAAGAAATCTGTGAAACTCCTCCCCACCAATTCTTCGAGAGATGTGAGATTTATCAGCAGGGAGAGTGCTGGTGGAGCATGGGGACAAGTCCAGTTGAATTTTTGCGTCCTATGCAGGTTGTAAGTAAAATAAGTGGGTTTACTAAGAGTCCTCAAAACTTTCCACGTGGTCAGCAGCTTGACCAATGGGACTGCATGATTGCTACATCTACGTTGGAGGTAGGTTTTGACCATTCTGAACTGATTGCTACTGCACAATTCAAGGCTCCTACTAATCCTGCTAGTTTTCAACAGCGTAAAGGTCGTGGTGGTCGCGGCGTCGAAGATATTCCTTTAACACTTATGGTTTTGGGGAATAGTCCAGGAGACCTTTTTGCTTTTAAACATGAGCAGCGATATTTTGAACCAACACCGGAAGATTTAAAGATACAATTTGATGCTAATAACAAGTTCATTCGAAATCAGCATGTGCTGTCAGCAATTTATGATTTTATGAGTTGGCGAGGCATCACTCAGGCATCGCCTGATATCCACGACAAATGCGATATTCGCTTGGCATTATCAAATCTAGAAAAATATCGGGAGGATCTTAACAACTGGATTATTGCTCTGTATAGTAGTGATGGAATGAGTCGTGAGGAAGGTATCAAACTCGTGAGTCAATGCATTAGTCAAATGGAGCAATCGGTGGTTAGCTTAAACCTTGATTTCCCTACTATATATAACTCTGTAGATCTTTTTCAAAGAGAGATCATTCCTAAAGAATGGAGAATTAGACTTCAAGACAAAATTGATCAAGGTAATGGTGTGTTGATTGATAAGAGAACATTAGTTGTTATTCAAGCGGCTGAACGTTGGACGAGATCCTATCTTCACCCACCGGAGTATTATAACCGTTTGCCAATTGATAATAATGGAAACCCACGAGACCCAAGTTGGGTTATTCCAGGATCATTTATTCCGTTACCTATCGGTGGGACTATAACTGTGGAAGAAACTGGAGCAAATATTATTACAGAAACGGAGTCCAAGTTGCAGACATTAGCTAGTTTTTTGCCGGGAGGGTTCAAACATCGCTGGAGTTTTAAATTGTGGTATGGTGAATGGTTACCTGTTCCGGATCTGGATTACTGTGCTGATATATCCAATTTGGCACGAGACGCTGAAGACTTGGGTACTCTCCAGGATAGTTTAGTTGGTCGTCCAACACCACCAGTCTTGAATAGTTTTATTCCTCAATCAACACAACTCGTGAATCCAAGAACTATCCAAGTTCAAAAAGGTCAAGAGAATTTCTGTTTGACCCATAATAGAACACGAGTTAAAAATGTGAATGATGTACAGGGGGGGGTCCGTTTGTCACGTGAACCTTCTTCTATTGCACAAACTTATGATTTAATTGTAGAGCAAAGTGAGAATTCAGATCCGATTTCACTCAACGGCAACTCTTTGGGAGTAAAGAGGATCCAATTCGGTGAAAACGATTTGTTGAGGCTTTTTTATAGTAACCTTGTGAATTGTTATCCGAGTGACGTAGGAAATGCTTCTCAACCTTCTTTAAGTATTAACCTAAAGTTTTATGATCGTGAAAAACGCAAACACACTATTCCAACTGTCAAACTACATACCCAAGGGATTTTACTAGAAGGATCATTGTCTCAGTATGATATTCAGCAAAAGGTTGATCAATGTAAAACAGTCGGGACGTACGAAGAGCATTATTGGAGATTAGTCTATCGATTGCTTTGGAGAGAGGTTTTTTTGAATCATGATCTATCTGGCTTCAATATCGACTTCTCATATGATTGTATTAAGATTCTTAGAATATTGAGGTTTCTTGACTTTCAGACTCGTTTAGCACAAAAACGTTCATTAGAGTGTATCTCGAACACTGAAATAGAATCTATATTCGACAAAAGTCGGAATGTATGTGCCAAGTTTCACTTCGATCTCTTTGATGGTGTGAATCTTATTTCTTCAATTCCAACATGTTGGGGCGAGTTGAGAGATAAAATTTTGGTTAGGGCCAGAGCTGAACTTCAAATGGAGATTGCAGAATCATTTGCCCAGTCAATGGCGATGGCGATTTGCCGCGATATAGCTGAAAAAACAAATACCAATCTGGATCTCATTAAGACTTCAGTTGAAGTCTATCAACTGGATAATGAAAATCACTATACGTTCCGTGCTTGCGTTTATGACAATATTGAGGGTGGTAATGGAACGACGTCGTCCTATGTTAATCACATCAAAAGATCAATATCATTGGGAGCAATATGTGCCAAGCAAAAACAGTGTGACACTAACCGCGATGAGATGGCAATCTTGAAATTGTTACAAAATCAGTCTTTAAATGCAGACATGCTTTACTCCATGGTCAATACATCTGGAGGACTTGAAAAACTTGGTTTATCCGAACAGGCAATATTTAAGGTCAATCGTTTGGTCTCTTCACCATCTATTACTGCCTTTTACCAGGGAGTAGCAGAGAATTATGAGGTGTTAAAAGACCTATTGCAGCGGGAACCAGGAGAGGAGGAGTTAGCTTGTTATCTAACGGAAAGACCAATTGCTGATCCCAGGGGCAACCAATTATACGAACAATTTATAACTCATAGTGGTGGTATATCAGAGCTTATTCCGCGGATTGCAGAAATAATGCCACTTTGTCATGGATCCTGCCCAGATTGCCTGGGAGATTCACGTCTATCCTTTGAAAAAGGAGAGAGGTTAATAGCAGATAGGTATTTATTTGGAGGCATAACTTAATTGGTCACTATCAGTCCTTCAGAAGGTCTTAAATACGCAAGGAAAACTGTATTTGTTGAGGGTAAGATTTCTGGATCAAAATTCCACACTACACCATTAGGAGGCAGATGGGTGGTACGCATAGGTGACATAGATTCAGGTACTGGTCACTCTGATGCCGCCTTAGCTCTCAACGAAAACCCAGATCAAAACCCTCATGTCCATGCGCTGGGTGTTACATCTCCCAATCAGGCCATTAAAAAACTATTCGAAGACGAAAAATTTGAAATGCTTTTTCAAATAGGAATGACTTTCAGGGCCGAAGCTATTATTGGTGTTTCTAATGGCACTGCTTGGTTTAATGTCTGTCAAATTGTATTATTTGAGCCTCAGTTTATGATTGGAACCAGACAGGTGTTCAGTGAGCCAATTTGCGAACGTCGACTGTTATTAAGGGTTAGGGGAATCAAAGGAAGCAGAATTTACAATGATACTAATTTGGGAGGTCAATTTGTTGGTAATTTGGTACACAATACCTTTCAAGAGATTATAACCTCGTCCGAACAAGCGCACTTGATTGAGAAATTTAGAAATAACCCGAGAGAGTTTCTCCTGAGGTCTATCCAATTAGAGGACGTTTTAATCGGTGCAATGGGTCAGTTGGGAGATAAACCTAGTATCGATGGGGGGGAATGGAGAATAGTCAAGAACCAAATTGAAAGACTGATTGATTCTCAGAGGGTTCAGGGTTTATTAAGCGGTGAGACAAGTTGGTTTAGTGAAGTCCCTGTTTCGGGAAATTCGATCCATGGGGATATTGATCTACGAAGTCAATCCAGAATCTTGGAACTAAAGGCAGGTCTTCACAAACCAGTTGATGTGCATCAACTTTGCGTTTATCTGGTTGGAGAAATGTTAGAGTACGGGTTTTCTATTAAGGATCATCGAGAGGGATATCTTGTCTACTCCAGTGGTCAAATACAGGATGATAATCTTCGAGTTAAACAGATCACTGGAAATTCAAAGCCAGTATTGGAAACCTTAAATCGATTTCTTTTGGCGCGTCATCGATTGTTGTTAGTCAACGCGGGGAAAAAGTTGCCTAAGATTACCTTCGATACTGTGACTTGCGAAAGAGATAATTGCGATTACTATCTACATGAAGAAACCACTAGTGGGTGCCATTTCTATTGTCAAACAGACCGAAATTGGTCGTGTGAAGGATGTAAACATGCTTCTAAGTGTACCGAACACGGTAAGTACCATTCATTTAAGGTCCTTGATGAAGCTAATCGTATTCGTAATGCCTTGAATCAAGAGATTGATTTCCACCGAAGACGGGCTCAAAAAACTACACACTGGAAAGGACAATTTGAGATTGTCGATATAAGAGTAAATCGTGCCCTGTTGTTGAAACCGCTGTTTGGGTGTGCCTTTGATCCTCCATATCCAGGAGAGAAACTCATCATAAAATCTGAACATCAGGATTATCCAACCAATGGTCAGATGGTTGAGATTAATGAAGATAACAAATGGTTGGTTATTAGTAGGGGGTCTACTTCATTGGAAACAGGAGCGACAGTTCAAATTACCTGCCCCAGGTTCGAGTTGAATGGGATATATCACTTGCAAGGTTGTCTAGACGAACTACAACGACTTGGAGATATTTCTAATCGGGAGGGTATTTCATTTGCTGGAGGCAGCATGGCAACCGGGCGACCTGAGATATTGGATAATCTACAATTAGTTATCTCCGATACCTCAGTTACAGATATTTTTTGTCAAAGTTTTGATGTCAGCGTATCCAAACAATTACTCCAAGAGGTAGTTAGTACGGTTAGTGGGAGGATTCTGATAGTCACTGACACCAAAACTCACCCAATTGATGGTAGCGTGGATCTTCGGGGTACACAAATACTGAAGATTGCATTTGATGCTCGATCAATCTCTAATGCCTTGACCTGCGTCAAAGATAAATTGGAGCAGCATCCTTATTGGGTTATATCTCCTGATATTTTATTGAACACAGACATATGTTGTGCATTACCTTGCAGAGGATATAAGTTTTTTGATTATATCGTAATCTACGAAACCAACAGCATTACCGGATTGGAGTATTTTTTGATGCGTCAATATAGCAAACATATGCTGACTATTGGTGATGCTAATTGTGTCGGTAGTCCTGTCCATTCCCAACAGTCCAAGTTATTAGGATTGGGTGACAACCTGATGAATCGTGTCTACGGTCGTGGATTCCCTAAAGTGGAAGGAAAGTTGATTCCTAAAATGGTCTGTTTAAAAAACCAACTGGTAGATCCGAGGTTTAACCAAGCGCTAGAATCTTGTCGCCTGATTTCTGCAGACAATTGCGATTTCGAGAAGACTATTGAATTTATCCCTTGTGAGACCAAACCACAAGTTTCGTCGGATCAGTTAGTTTATTCTCGTGAAATTGATATTGTAAATGCAGGTCCTCCCAAGGAGTTAAGATTGAAGATGGATGAACTAATTCCTGAACGTGAGATGGAAAATGATCTAAGGGAATTAGAACCTCAAATCAATAACTCGCTTATTGAAAATAAGAAATTGATACCTTCTACTTCTGGACGGCGCTATTTGGTAAAGCAGGCTCCGGGCAACAGAAATGATGACGGGACGCGATGGTTAGTGTGTTTTTACGTAGCGGTTGAGCAGTCAGGCGCAAATACTACAGAGGCAGACAAAGTAATAGAAAAGGTAAGGGAGCTTACACTTCGGTTAAAACCTCGGGTAAAACCAAAGAACCTGGCAATCATGTCGGTATTACACAGTCAGTTGAATATGATTGCTCAACAATACGAAACTGAACTGAGGGGGATTGCGCTACGTACTCCTTATGGAATTCGAGGAGAAAGTTGGGGAAATGTAATCATAAGTTGTGCAACTCAGTCAGCTCGGGAAATAGATACTAGAGAAATTTATACCATGATACGTGCCGCAAGATCTAGAGTCATTATCATTGGTGCATCCTGCGTTCTTCAAAACCACCCTTTGTTACGCAACATTCAAAATTAGCAACTGAAAATAGCCATTATTAATAAGTTGCGTCATGCCGAAATATCTTAGAATTGTATCAAATGCTTAATTTAAATTATTGCGCCCATAAATAAACTGCTTGAAAACACAGTTAGTTATATTATAATAACTGCATGTAATATGAATATGATATACCAAATAACTGTAGATTTAAAATGAGCGTAAATATAATTGTTATAAGTACTTGCACGAACAACAAGAATTACAAGGTGCCTGCTGGTTGCAATCTGGATGATTTAAAAAGAAACACCTATAAATGGTCTATTAACTCTTGGTTTGAACGTATACAGAATCCTGTGCATTCTCGTTATCCAGTTTATAAGATGTATTCGGGTTCTCATTGGAAGGAAACCCTGGCTTGTGTGGACGTGGCTAAAGATAAAGGTTTTTCACCAGAGCTTTGGGTAATATCCGCAGGTTGGGG
>Ga0187833_10003670_pt1 | contig 15416 bp, 20 predicted proteins | sample ETNtaG_37_FD_167968 | JGI IMG/M metagenome (GOLD analysis project Ga0187833, IMG submission 167968) | Marine microbial and viral communities from oxygen minimum zone, Eastern Pacific Ocean - ETNP2014_SV_400_PacBio MetaG (Illumina Assembly) | ecosystem: Environmental > Aquatic > Marine > Hypoxic...
TTATCCATCTCGTTATTTTTCTTAATAGAACCAAAATATACTGGATTGGTTATATTTTAACCAGCTGCACATAACTGGACATTTGATTCTAATCTAATCAATATGACTAATGGAAAAGTTAGCTTAATGGCTAATACCACAATAGATACATGGAATACATATAATGAAACAGGATTTGATATAACTGGAGCATTTTATAATCCCTCTGATAAAACAACACTTAGATTTAAAGCTAATATTTCTAGTGAGTCTAGTAGATTGTATGATTTAAGTGTTGATTATCAAACAATATCTTGTGAAGAATCATGGAGTTGTGAAGGATGGAGTGTATGTTCTCAAGAAAATAAAACAAGAGCTAGATCATGTAGTGATGACAATTTATGTGGAACCTCTCAAAACAAACCATTAGAATTAGAAAATTGTTTCCCTGATTATTATGATATAGAAAATGATAGCTTAATCTCAATAGAAGCTGGAAAAGAAACAACAACAAAAGAAAAAATAGAAAATTTAGAACAAATTAAAACAATAGAAGAAAAAGAAGAAGTATCCATTCCTACTGGAAAAGTAACTCAAGGATTTGATGATAAAAAAAGTAATTCTTCATTGTTTGTAGGAATAGGATTATTGATGGTTATAGCTATTGTATTTATTTTAGATCCATTTTCTAATCTTAAAAAATAATAACATCAAAACAACAGTTATTCCCATAAAACCTAAAGAAAACCAAAATCCATAATCATGTTGGGATAAAGGTAAAACTCTAAAATTCATACCATAAATTCCAGAAATTAACATTGGTATTAAAAGCAAAGAGGCTATAACTGTAAAACTTTTCATAACTTCATTAAGCTTATTGGAAATAGAACTTAAATGTACCTCTAATACTCCTGTTAGTCTATCTTTTATCAATTCTTCAGTATCTATAAGCTGAGAAATCTCAATAAATAGCATATTAAATAAAGTTTTATTTTTTAAGATAGGTATTGCCCCACTCATTATTTGTTCTATAACTTCTCTATTACCTGATAAAGCTTTTCTTAGATAGATTATAGTTTTTTTCAAAGCAAACATTTGTTCCATGTTACTCTCAGCCTTTATTGCTTTCTCTTCTATAATGTCTAATCTATCTTCAACATCTTCTAAATTCTTTGAAAATTCTTTAATCAATCCTGAAAAAATTTCATATACAATTTTATTTAGATCAGTTGGTGTTTCTTCTTCCATTAAATTTTGTAATGAAATTATCTCTTCTCTATGAATGGTCATAACAAAATTTTTAGAAATGATTATCCCTATAGGTGTTATTGAATTTTTACTAACTGATCTAAAAATGATTAAGCTATATCTCTCTTTTTTATCTACTCTAGGTTTTTCTCTTTTATCTAAAGTACATTTTAGATCATGTGTATTTAATTTTGTTTTTTTAATTATTTTACCTAATTCTTCATTAGTAGGATTTGAAACATCTATCCAATAAAAATTACTAGAAGTATTGATATTATCAATATCATGAAGTATCACACTCTTTTTTTTGATGCTTAATACATGAAGCATATAGAAATGAAATTTTACTCATATAAATATTTATTGATTAGATTCCCTTAAATGCATCAATCCAACTAAAAAAGATAAAGCAGCAATTGGGATGATCATCAACTCTATCCCTAAATAAAACAAATCAAAGGGTATTATTTCTAATTTAGTTGCAATAGACTCAAAAATATTTAAAGAAGAAGATAAATCAAAAGCTATTACAATAGTTATAAAGAACAAACCTATCAAAATCAAATTTAATACTTCTTTTATACTCTCTTTTTTCTCAAATTTTTTTGATTTAATCATTAAGAATATGGCAGTGATTATCAAAACAAAAGATACTGTATCTACCCCAAAAAGAATCTCATTTATCATATTCTTGACTTTCTCCTTTGAAGTTTCAATTCTTCTCTTTCATATTCAAATTTTTCTTCACGATCTTCTAATCTATCTAATCTATCATAATATTGTTTTCTTTTTAATTTTAATTTTTTCCATTCATTTTCTAATGTTTTTTTATCTTTATTTGTAGTAGACCTATAAGAGTCTAATCTGCTACTATCCCGATTTAATTTATTTTGTTTAACATCAATATCTTTGTATTTTTTTCTATCACCATCAAGTTTTTTTCTCATATCTTGTATTTTTTTTGATTCTTTTTCTAATCTAATTTCTTCTTTTTTCAATTTTTTATTTTGTTTCTCTAAATTATCTCTTTCTTCTTCTAATTCATCTTCTCTAGCATAAAATTCATTTTCTTTTTTTATTATGTTATCTTCTCTTAATTTTGATTTTAATTTTAGATTATTCAATTCTTCTTTCTCCTCTAACAAATCTTCTTTATCTTCATATAATGTATCTTGATCTTTTAATAATCTATTTTTAGATTTATTCAAATCTTTTTCTTCTTGTTTGATCAATGATCTTCCATAAACTAAACTTTCTTTTAATGAATCTAATTTTTTAAACTCTAATTCTAATTTTTGTTTTATTTTTTCTATTTTTTCATTTTCTGACTCTAAATTTCGTTTAGATTTTTCTATCTTTTTCTTTTCTGATTCTATTTGTGAATTCAAATCCTCAACTTCCTCTTTTTTATCTTCTACTTCATCTTCTAAACTAATAATTTTGTCTTCCCTTTGCTTTAATTTAAATTTTAAATTGTTAAAAGATTCTTTATCATTTAACAGAACTTCTTTATCTTCGTATAATCTATCTTGATCTACCCATAATTTATCTTTATTCTTATTTAATCTTTTTTCTTCTTGTTTGATAAATATTTTATCATTAGATAAACTTTCTTTTAATGTTTTTAATTTTTTATTTTCTGACTCTAAATTTTGTTTAGATTTTTCTATCTTTTTCTTTTCTGATTCTATTTGTGAATTTAAATCTTCAACTTCATCTTTCTTATCTTCTAAATCTCCTTCTAAATTTACAACTTTTTTTGTTCTTTGCTTTAAATCATCTAAAACATTATTTTCTTTCTCTCTTAAACTATCTAATCTAGGTCTAATGTTCTTTTCTTCTCTATCTAGTTTCTTTCTTTCAGATTTTATTTTTGATTCTTGGACATCTGCTGCTTCTTTCTTTTGTTCTAATGATAATCTTTCTTTACTCAATCCTCTTTCTCTATCCCTAAATGATTTTCTTTCTTCTTTTATCTTTTCTAATCTTGTATTTAATTTTTTACTACTTTCATCTATAACTTTTTTTTCAACTCTCATTTTTGTTCTTTCTTTCTCTAATGATTTTTTTTCTCTTTCTAATCTTCTTATTTCAGGCATTATTATCTGTCTATCTATCTCATCTTTCATTGGATTATCTACACTTATGTCTAACAATCCTTCTACTTGTAATTTTCTTTGATTACTATTTATCTTAAATTCTCTACTTGTAAAAGCAACCAATCCTAACAATATCATAAATTGCAAGCTAGATTGTAATGGTACTCTTACTACATCTAAACTAGGGAAAAAAGCAAATGCTCTTACAATAAAAACTAATCCTAATAACATAGAGAAAGTTACAATATTTTTAAGTTTAAACAAATCTTCCTTACCTTGATTCTTTAGATTAAACCAAAATAATACAGCTATTAAAAATAATATAGAATATATGAAACCTTGATAACTAGCTAATTGATTTAGTACCTCTAACACCATTTTATCACTTTAGTATAGTATATTATTGTTACTATTAAATCAAATGATATATAAAGTTTTTGCTAATTTATCACTTATTACCTTATTTTAATAAATTCTTTTTTATTGCTTCTTCTCTAAGAAATTAAAGACTATTAACTAAAAATTATCCATGACTATACCAAAATACTAATCTATCTTTTTTCTTAGAATCTAATCTAACAAATCCAAATCTAACAAATTGCACAACTTCATCAACTTTTAATTTTTTAATATCTTTTTCAGCTAATCCTTTGATTATTGTTTTATCTGGCATCAAAACTTCTATATTAACTAAATCTTTAGAATAAGGCAACCAATGTATCAATTGAGCTTTTAGTTTTTGATCTAAATCTTTTGATAAAAATTCATTATTCTTAAAATTAAATAAATGCATTAATCTATAATTCTTATTTTTTTGTATTTTATCTTTAATATAAAACTCATTATTAACTTTAAACTTTCTAAATCCTAATTTTTTATTATCTGGGTGGAAATAAACTTTAATTTCTAATTTAGGAGAATTTTTTATTTTTATTTTTATAGGATCTTCAACAAATAGATATCTTTTAGCTTCTTTCTCTAATAATCTTTTGTTATGCATTATTAAGTCTCCCCAATCTAATTCTGATTCAGATTTAGAGATTCCTGTAGACAAAACAAAATTCTTTAAAGCATCTGGTTTAAAACCTCTTCTTCTTAAAGCTACTACAGTTATCAAACTTGGATCATCCCAACCAATCAACTCTTTACTTTCTATTTTTTCTCTAATTACTCTCCCAGAACTAGAAACTCCTTTAAGATTAAATCTTGCTAATTCATACATTTGAGTTTCTTTAAATCCTAAATTTTTTTGTATAAATCTATGCAACTCATTTCTTAATTCAAATTCTTTAGTTCTAAATCTATGAGTTACTCCTTCTAGAGCATCCATAACTGAGTTTTCAAGATCATAAGTTGGCCAAACAATATATTTTTTCTCAAGTTTAGGATGTTTTTCTTTTATTACTCTAAAAATAGTTGGATCCCTCATAGTGGAATTTTGATGTTTTAGGTCTATCTTTAACCTTAGAACATATTTTTTTCCTTCAAACATATCTTTCCATAATTTTAAATTTTCTTTAGAATTATTATCTCTATCACCACATTCTTTACCTTTAGATCTAGATTCTCTAATGTCTTCTAAAGAATGTTTACAAACATAAGCTTTCTCTTCTTTAATTAATTTTTCAGCTAATTTATAGAATTTATCCATATTAGAAGAAGCATAAGTAATTTTAGATGGCTTAATCTGTAACCATTCTAAATTATCTAAATATTTATCATAAAATTTTTCTTCAACTAAACTAGGATTGGTATCTTCAAATCTAAAAATAAATTTTCCTTTATTTAATCTAGCTAACTCATAATTTAACATTAAAGCTTTTACCTGACCTAAATGCATATATTTACTTGGTTCAGGAGGAAATGCAGTTATTACTTTTCCTTTAATATCATAAGAATCAAATAATCCTCTTTTTTCTACTTTCTTTTCTAATAATTTAGGATCTATTTTTTTTAATTTTTCTTTTTGTTCTTCTAAACTTAATTTATTAATATCATCTACAATTTTTTTAGTCTCTAAAGCTACTTTCTTCTTATCTAAATCTTTAGTTTCGGAAAAAACCTTTCCAATTACTGCCCCTACACTTGCTTTTCCATCATATCTTATAGCGTTTTGTAGAGCATATTTTAAGATGATTTTGTTCATAATATCGATATAAGAATTATGTATTTAAACATGTTGGTAAGAATCCAATTATATTTATAAAGTTAGCATAATAAAACGATAAGTGGCAAGCTCACTAAACTTAAAATATAGAGAAGAATATCCATTAGCTTCTAATGGAGAAAATGCTAAGGGTCGTTTATTAATTAAAGCTACTTTCTTTGGAATGGATAGTGATGACCAATTTGTTTTTTATAGAGAAAAGAAAGGAGAGGTTTTAAGATATACTGTTCCAATAGGCTCTAGATTTGAGATACAACCTGGACGTACTGTTTATTTTGGGTTATATAGAGGATATACCTATGAACCTTCTGGACCATTCCTTAATGCCTCCTTTGAAGGAGAAGTAAAACATGATCTTGAAAAAGAATATATTCTTGAAAGATTAAGGAATATTGAAGCAAGAGTAGCATAAACACCAAAAGACTTAAATAAAATCAATTTTAGAGATTATTGTAAGGAGTTAAAAAATGCCAGTTAAGAAAGGAGATAAAATAAAAGTAGATTATGAAGGAACATTGGAAGATGGAACTGTATTTGATAGTTCAACTCATGGAGACCATTCTCATCCTTTAGAATTTGAAGTAGGTTCTGGACAATTAATCAAAGGATTTGATGAAGGTGTTATTGGAATGGAAAAAGGGGAAGAAAAAACCATTAAATTGAAATCTTCAGAGGCTTATGGTGATCCTAAGAAGGAATTAGTTAAAAAATTCCCAAGAGAACAACTTCCTAAAGATCAAGAACCTAAAGAAGGCATGACATTATTAATAAAATCACAAGATGGAAACCAACTTCCAGCAAAAATAACAAAAGTTGATGATAAAGAAGTTGAAATAGACTTAAATCATCCTTTAGCTGGTAAAACATTAAATTTTAAGATTAAAGTAATTGAGATATCCTCTTAATTCTAATTTTTAGATAAAACTATTATCATAAAGTAGTAGCAGATGGTAAGCATTATAAATCAACTACTTATCTAACCATTATGAATAAATCAACCTCTATCATGAGATTAGAATATGTTTTACTAAATGGAAATGACTCTTTAGGTAAAAAATCAAAAATAGCATTAAACATTGCTAATGAAGAAGGGATTATTGATGATAAAAATGTCATTTCTGGGTTGGTATACATGTCTCAAGATAAGAAACAATCTGAAGAGATAACATATGAACAATATAAAAAATTGGGTTCTCCAGATCAGATTAGTAGAATTGATGATGGAACATTAAAGGCTTTTCCTTCTAATTTAGTTCCAAATGATTTTCCAGTAAAAGATTTTGATTAGTTAAACTAATTAGTTCTAACCAAACAGAATTTAAGTTAATAGATATGACAAACTAAAGATTTAAAAAGAGTTAATTCTACATTTTTTAAGCAATTAAACTCTAAAATAAAGAATAACTTATTTTAGTGGAGGAAATATGGAAGGAATAGTAAAGTGGTTTAACACCAAAAAAGGATATGGATTCGTCAAAGGAGACGATGGAGAAGACTATTTTGTACATTTTAGTGCCTTGCCAAAAGATACAAACGTAAACGAGAATGATAGAGTATCTTTTGATCCTGCGCAAAGTGACAGAGGAAAACAAGCTCAAAACGTACAAATAATCGGAAAAGAAGAACCAAATCCAGATGGTGAAGAACAAGAGGACTCTCAAGAGGAACAGGAAGAATCTCAAGAGGAATCAGAAGAACCTAAAGAAGAATTTGGCGAAGAAACCGAAGAACAAGAGTAATCAATTCTTTAATAATTTTTATTAATTTTAAAATATTAAAGTTATAGTTCTAATAAAGGACTTCATTTGAATATTTAGTAATATGGCTTTAAAAATATTAAATAATAAAGAGAAGAAAAAGATAGTTGATGTAATAAAAGAACAATATAATATAGATAAGCTAGATTTAGATTATGTATTCTTAAAGAATAATGATAATAAAGTTTTTATTTTAAGTAAAGATTTTTCTAAAATCGATATTGAAAAGCTAAGAGTTAATTCTTTTGGGTTGTATTTTGCTAAGATTCATCCAAATGGGATAAGATTAAGTATAGAAGGATCTCAATTGATAGGAAAATTAGCTAAAAAAAATGTTTTAGATGTTAATGAAAAAGAAATTAATTTATGGGTTAGAGGTAATGATATTTCAACTACTAAAAAATTAGATGGATTTGTTATAATAAAATCAAAAAATGATTATTTTGGATCGGGATATTTTAAACAAGGAAATATACAAAATATGATCTCTAAAGATAGAAGAATTAAAAAATAATTTTAGTAATGCATATCTGATTTATCGGGATTAAATATTGTAGACCTATACTCTAAGATTATACATTTAGATAAATAAACAACATCATGTTTAACTCCTTTATCAATAGTTATCTCTGTAACATGCCTACTTCCCTTATCCTCCCCTATACCAATAATCAATTCTAATCTCTCACCATGTTCATTTTCTGCAAGTAGTTTTACTTTTCCTTCTAATATACATAATTTTTCTGGATCTTTTGATGGATCTATTCCTTCATGATAGTGAGATTTGTGTGGTGAATCTTCATCTCTAAAATTTACAGTAACTTGTCTTCCTTCTTCTCCTTTAAATAATTCAATAGTTTGTTTAAATGGATCTCCAGGATTTACTGAATTTATTCTATTAATTTTTATTCCTTTCATAATTAAAGAATAATACATTGGTTAATAAAACTAATCTATTTTTTTAGTTATTAACAGATATACAAGAATTAAAGCACCAATTGTAATGAACGAATCTGCAACATTAAAAGAAGGCCAAAATCTAAAATCTATAAAATCTATAACATATCCTAAAAATATTCTATCAATTAAATTTCCTATTGTCCCACCTAAAATAAAACTAAATGCATAAATAGCATATTTATTTTTTATAGTAAACATATAATAGATTAATATGATCATAACAATTATGGAGATAAAAATTAAAAAAATTCGATATCCTTGTAAAATTCCAAATGAGGCCCCTGTATTTTCAACATACCTTAATAAAAATAATTTAAAATCTAAGTTTATATTTTTGGAATAAAATTTAGTTAATTGATCTAGAATAACTATAAAAAAAATTAAAATATAAGATTTCATTTAATTGTTCTAATAAATTCTTCAATTCTTTCTAATCTACCATTAATATTTTCTAATCTTGAATTAACCAAATCTAACTTGCCAATAACTATCTCCATATCTCTCTCATAATAACCTTCTCCACCATAATAAGGCTGTTCTGTTGATTCTTCAATAACTTGTTCTTCTTTTCTTTTAAGTAGACTAAAAGGCCAAATCATCTATCCCCTCTCATATTCAAGAATGATTTAGCTTGATTAAAAACTTCATAAGTTTCTTTTTTTAATTCATCTGCATATCTATCATATTTAGATTTTAAAATAAAATGATCATATAAAGATCTAGAAAATTTTAAGAAAAAATTTCTTTCCCATTGATCTTCATAATCTTTTTGAATAAAAGCTTCAAATTTTAAGCTACAAACCCCTTTACAAGCCATAGCTTCTTTAGTTTGTACATTTACAACGTCACCTAATTTAAGTCTAATCTCTATATGAAATTTAATATAATCATCAATTTTTCTTTCTGCTTCCCATTTGATAGAATCACTTTTTTCTCCACCTTCTTTCAAAATATCAATGTACTCTTTTTCAAAGAAATCATAATTATGAAGATCAAACCAAGACTTTAATAATTTATACAAATCTGCAAAATTAAAAGTTGCTTTTTGTTCTATTTTTATAGCTGGAATAACATAATCTATCTCTGCCATGGTATTATCAATAACATTTTATTTTTAATGTTTTCGTTAAACATAAACATCTAAAAATTCTTTAGTTTCTTCGATTAGACTATAAAATTTGCCATACAAATCTAATTTATATTCTTCAATCCTTTTTCTTATTATAAATCTTTCATAAAGTTCAATAAAATAGGGAAAATTATCTGGAAGTTTTTTTTCTAATATTGCAGAAAAATTCATATCAAAATCTCCTTTTTGAATTTTTATTTTTTTCTCATCTTTTTGTATCTCAACATTTTTAACACCAACATAGATCGCCTCTAAAGTTATTAAATAAGTAAAATCATCACTTCTCTTTTTTCTACATTCCCAATTAAACTCTATTTTTTTACTTCCATCAGGAAGCATAGTCTCTATATACTGAACTTCATTAGTGTTAGCCCAATAACCATTAAAATCAAGCCATAGTTGTATCCATCTATAAAATTCAGCTACATCTAACATTCCCACATGTCTAACTCTAGTTCTAGGGGCTACAGTTATATTTTTTATCATAATTCCTCTTTTTTAATTGCCATAAACATGAAGATACAATCCAAGTTTTTCTTTAACTAAATTATGTAAGTTTATTAAATCAAGATATATTTTTCTTTCATAATCTCCTTTGATCTTATCTTTGATAATATAGTTATTATAAATCAAATTTAAAAATCTTGAAATAAAATTTTTGTTCCATCTATTTTTATAATCTAAAAAAATATTAGCTTTAAAATTTATATCCATATCACCTCTATCTAAATTTTTATTTTTTATTTTGACTTTTTCCATCTCTATGATTAATATAGAAACATTGATATGAAACCTTGAATAATCATCCATATCTCTTTCAGATTTAAAACCAACAAGAACTTCATATCCTTTATCTTTATTTTTGCTTTGGGTTGATAATTGAACAGTATATTGTCTTTCTTCAAGATAATTTTTCATTGATTTTACTAAATCTTTTAAGTCATAGATTCCTTTTTGATGAATCTTGATGCCTGAACTAGACATCATATCATGCTTTCCCCTAGTTATCATACTTATAAATTACTAAATTAATTAATAAATTCTTCGGTAACAAAAAAACCTTTATAAGAGATGATAACATTAAGATTATATGGCTAATAATAATCTTTTTTCACAATTATTCTCAACAGAAAAACAAGAAGAAAAGATAGAAGAAAAATCAATAGATGGAATCAAAAAAGATCTAGAAAATATAAAAGATAAAATTTCTTTCTTAAAAATATTATTAAATAAAGTAAAAGAAGCCAATAAAAAAAGACAAGTAAGAGAGTTATTAATTAATGAAATAAAAAGTAAAAATAAAAGTGCACAATACTTCATGGGTTATGACTCAGTTGCAGAAGGATTAGAGCCTGTTTATTTTTGGCTTTTAGATTTTCTAAGAAATAAACCTTTAGCAGGAATTGATTATGATGTAGATAAAACTAAAGAAGATTTTGAGGCATCTGTTGGGTCTGCTTTTTTTGGGGATGTTGGTTCTAGAGGAACTAGAATGCAAGAACAAGCAATGAAGATGATGGGCACAATTAATACTGTTGTTAGAAGTATAATCAATTTGATCTATGACTTAAAAGAATTTAAAATGAGGTTAGAAAATTACAATAATTTAAAATCTGGAGATGAAGAAGTTAGAAAAACAGCGGATCTTGGATTAAAACAAACTTGGCTAGATAATGTAGATATCAAGAGAGGAAGAGGGGCTATCCATTCAATGGCTCAACAATTAAATTTTGTTACAGTAAGAGATGCATTTCTTTATGCAAAAAATTCTAAACAAGTTGACACAATGGATTTGAATGATAGAGTAAAAAGAGTATTAAAACCAAGATTAGAAGAATTCAATAAATGGAAAGAATATTCTGAGGTAGAGTTAAGAAAAAGATTTAATATAGAAAGAAGTTATTTAAAATCTCAAGTTAGTGCATTAAAATTATATGCAGATTGGACCAAGCCTTATCTAATAGCTGCACAAAAATTAGGAATGAAAGATTTTCATAGCCCACATATTGTTTCTGTTTTTAATAATATGGAGATACATCTAACTATATTTGGTAAGAGATTAGTAAGATTACAAAGTATGATAGACTCTGGAGATGTTCCTGAAAAAGCTAAATCAGACTCAAAATATTATGCTTGTATAGAAGTAGATATTATGTTTAGAAGCATTCCTCATTCAGTTAGACAAACACAAGCTGGAATGCAATACACCCAAGGTGGAAGATCTGAAATTAAGTTTACATCTTATGTTTTTAAAGAAGAAGATCTGAAATATTTGAAAGATCAAGAGTTATTTGAAGGAATAGAATTAGTAGATGAGATTGCTGGAACTGCTTTAAGAGAGATTCACGATGATTTAGAAGAATTTTTAAAAGAAGAAAAAAAGGAGGAGCCTAAACCAAAACCCACCCCACTAATAAAATCTGTACTTAGAACAACTAAAGAATTAACAACTCCAATTAAAGAAGTTTCTCAAGCATTTAAAGATTTATTAAAAGTAGAATTGTCTCCAGATTATATAGACTCTCAACTTAAGAATAAAGCAGCTGGAAATGCAGCTAGAGATGTTTTTCTTTTATATGATATCTATAAAAAAGCCCATGGTATGTTAAGTTGGTGAGAATATTTATAAGTCTCTAATTCTTAGATATAAAAGCTAAAAATGGCAAAGGAAAAAGAAAACATTGAGGATAAAGCAGAAGAAACTATCGATGATTTAGTTGAAGAATCTTCTGAAGAACCTAAAGAAGAATTTATTGAAGAAGATCAAGAAAAAATTGTTAGTGTTAGCTCAGAACCAACTATCTTAAGTGAAGAAACAGAAGAAACTCAATTGTATGATGGACAAGAACAAAGAGTTGTTTCTACAACTGAATCTGAATTAGAAGAAACAGCTTCAGAAGCTCCAACACCTAAACAAGAAAGTATAGAATATGAAGTTTCTGGTCCTTTAAATTCAGTTGGTTCTAAAGAAGAAGAAATAGACTTAAAATATAATCCTGAGAAGATGTATGAAAGTGAGTATAAACCTCATGATGGGATTGAAGAAAACAAAAAAGATGAAGAGAAAAAAGCATATACAACAAAAAGAGATATAATAACTTAAAATGGTAGATACATTTTTTGATAAATATAAAGGATCTTTAGATTCAAAGTATACTATCCCTTCTGGATCATTAGCTAGTACTACAAATCCTCAAACTGCTAATCAAATAGCTGAAGCAACTAAAATATTAAATGCTGGAGTTCTTGGGGTTGATGTCTCTCAAATAAGTCCAGATGTATTTCAATCAATTCCAAAAGAACATTTTTCAGAAATTGGAAGACTAACAAAGTTGACTGGAGCAGAAGTTGATTTACATGCTCCTGTACAAGAAATGGATCCTGCTGGATTTGATACAAGTAGAGCTGGTGGAGGGAGATGGAGTGAGCAAACAAGACAAGAAATAGAGAGACAATTTAAAGATGCTTTAGAGAAAGGTCATCTATTAGATCCAAAAGGAAACGTTCCTGTTAACTTTCACGCTAGTGGAGGGATTCCTGGAAAAACATGGAGAAAACTAGAAGAATCTGACTTAAAGAATTTAGCAGACTCAAGAGAGATAGATAAAATAAGAAAAAATAATATGAGGGTAGAAGACACTATGGGGATAGTTAATCAAGATGATGGACAAATTCAATCAATAAGATTTGATACAAGAAAAGGTTTTAGTGGTAAAGATGAAATATGGACACCAGAAGTTAGAAGAAGATCAATAAATAGAACTGAGTGGGAAAATCGAACTATCCTTCCAGTGTTTACTTTACAAAAAGAAAGAGCTGAAGTACAAGAGAGACATGATAGAATTTTAGCACGTCAAGAAGATTTAAAAAAATTAGAACCAAGTGGTTTAAGTCCACAAGAAGAAGAAGAAATAAGAACTAATGGGCTACATTTAAACTCCTTTGGAAGTCATGTCCAAGAGATTGATAAAAACATAGAAATGAATTTAATAGATATTAATGACAAATTAAAAAAATACTCTCCAAAAGAGTTTAGAGGAAGAGAAAAAGACGCGAAAAAAGAATTTGATATTTACATTAAAGAACTGGATAAAAACCAAGATGATATGGCAACCTCTCATGAAAACTTTCTAAGAAATAGAGATGAAACTTCAAGAAATAAATTTATTGGAGTCCAACGTCAAAGAAAAGATATATTAAATAGAATCTCCTCAACACTCTCAGAATTACCTACCCCAGAAGTATGGAGGCAAACAGATGATTTCTCAAAAGAAAAGGCAGCAAAAACTATAGCAAATGCTTCATTACATGTTTATAAAAAGTATGGAAATAATGCACCACTAACAGTAGTTGAAAATATATTCCCAGAATGGACATTGAGTAGAGCGGAAGATTTAAAAGACACTGTAGAAAAAAGTAGAAATATATTTGCAGAGAACTTATCTAAAGAAAAAAATATTTCTAAAGAAGAAGCAAAAAAAGTTGCTTCTAGATTTATTGGAGTTACTTGGGATGTTGGACATATTAACATGTTAAGAAAACAAGGGTTTACTGAATCAGAGATAGTAGAAGAAGCAAAAAAAATAGCTCCTTTAGTTAAACAAGTTCATCTAACAGATAACTTTGGTTTTTCAGATGTACACCTACCAGCTGGAATGGGAAATGTTCCTATAGGTCCTCAATTAAAAGAATTACAAAAAAAAGGTTTTAAAATTGAGAAGGGAAAATTAGTTCATGAAGGTGGAGGTTGGTGGCAACATTTTAAAACAGATCCAGTTATAGAAGCAATGGGTAATTTAGACTCCCCATTATATACAGTTTCTGCTGAACCTTCATGGGGTTATATGAGGGATACAGAAGGAGTCTATAAATATGGATTTGGAGATATACTCCCAGAAATGCATTTCAAAGATTTATATGGTGGAGGTTTTGCTAATCTTCCTAAAGAATTAGGTGGACAAGTAGGTGGAGATAGAAGTAGATTTACAGGTGCTCCAAATGAATAAGTTGTTTCTATTAAATTGTAAGGATTTGTATTTTAATGTACAAATTAATAATAGAATTATAGATTATAAGGATTATAACCTACTTCTTTTAACCAATTAAGATATAATTTTTGATTTTTCCCACTAGGTGGATTCCTAGGGGTTATTTTTTCTTGTTCCCAATTTGATAATTGTGTTCTAAAACTATCTTGATTATCAGTAGGTTTCACTAACTTTTTAGCAAGGTCTCCTTTAGATAACCCCTCTAAAACTCTTAAACGTCTTGCATGATCACCACTAAATTCAGTAGAATCTATTTGATCTAAATGACTAATATTAATTTCACTAATTAAAGCATCTAACTTATCTTCAATTACTCTTTTCCCTTCATTCTTTGCAATAAGATATCTTACTCTAACATTACTTAAGTATATATCAATAATTCTCTCTCTATCTGATCTATCAATAGAATCAAAATGAGTGATTACATTAGCTCTTTCTTTATCTCTTTCTTCTAATCTTTTTCTTATAGATCCTAATTCCCTTCCATAACCTTCTTTTCCCATATTAATATTAAGAATTAGCTATTTATAAATCTTACTATTTGTCATTACTTAATAGAAGTTACATTCAGCTTCATGAACACTGGTTATATATGGAGAAGAATAAAAATGCAAAATACTCATTTAATATGTAAATTAGTCTTTTTTATTATTAAAATGCAGAGCTAAACTGTAAGTAATATTTATAAAATAAAGAATATATACTTTATATAAATAAGAGGTGATTATGGAAAAAAGATATGATATTGCTTATGATTTTGCTACAAAAGCTTATAAAAAATTTCAAAGAGTAATAAAATCAATAGTTCTTTTTGGTTCTACAGCAAAACATTTAGCAGAAGAAAAATCAGATATTGATATTATTATAATTGTAGATGATTGTTCTATTCAATGGGATCAAGAATTAACAGCTTGGTATAGACAAGAGATGGGCACTTTAATAGCCTCTTTAAAATACTCAAAAAAGCTTCATGTTAATACAGTAACATTAAGTGCATTCTGGAATCAAATGATAACAGGAGAACCAGTT
>Ga0187833_10003674_pt1 | contig 15409 bp, 23 predicted proteins | sample ETNtaG_37_FD_167968 | JGI IMG/M metagenome (GOLD analysis project Ga0187833, IMG submission 167968) | Marine microbial and viral communities from oxygen minimum zone, Eastern Pacific Ocean - ETNP2014_SV_400_PacBio MetaG (Illumina Assembly) | ecosystem: Environmental > Aquatic > Marine > Hypoxic...
AGGCTGCGGTGCATGCATCGGAAGGCATGGCGGCTTATTAGGAGAAAAAGAAAGGGCATTTACGACCATGAACCGTAATTTTATCGGAAGGATGGGCAGCGCGGATGCTGAAATCTATCTGGGAAGCCCGGCTGCAGCTGCCGCAACTGCAATAAATGGAAAGATTACTGATCCAAGAAAATTTTTATAAAACAATGGGAAAAGCATGGAAATTCAAGGATAGTGTAAATACGGATGTGATAATTCCGGCTAGATACAACATCACAATCATTCCTGGAGAGCTTGCAAAAAATGTATTTTGTGAAGTAAGGCCTGATTTCAACAAAGAAGTCAGGAAAGGAGATATCATAGTTGCCGGTGAAAATTTTGGATGCGGCTCATCCAGGGAACATGCTCCTATAGCAATAAAGGCATCCGGAGTGAAGTGCGTTATCGCAAAAAGCTTTGCCCGCATCTTTTTCCGGAATTCCATAAATATAGGATTGCCTGTTTTAGAATGCAAAGAAGCTTATGATGGAATCAAAGAAGGAGATGAAGTAGTGGTAAACATTGCTAAAGGAACAATAAAAGATAAGACATCCCATAAGTCATACAATGCTGTCCCTATTCCTGATTTTGCATTGAAAATAGTAGAATCCGGAGGCATTGTTAATTTTTTGAAGAACAATGATATCGAGGAATTACAATGAAAATATGTGTTTTGCCTGGAGAGGGCATAGGTCCTGAAGTGATTGAAGAAGCAATCAAAGTACTGGAATCGCTAAACTTAGATCTTGAGTTCATATATGGAGACATAGGTTTTGGTGTTTTTGAAAAAACAGGAAATGCACTGCCGGATGAAACCATTCAAAAAGTGGAGGAGTCAGATGCTACTCTATTTGGAGCTGTCACAACTCCACCCAATATCGAAAACTATTCATCCCCTATAATCAGGTTAAGAAAACACTTTGACTTATATGTAAATCTAAGGCCGTGCGCTAAAGATGGTATAAACCTGACAGTTGTAAGGGAAAACACAGAAGGCCTTTACTCGGGTGTTGAAAGGGTTGAAGATAATGGAGACAGAGCAGTAACTGAAAGGATCATTACAAGAAAAGGTTCAGAAAGAATAATCAGGTTTGCATTTGAATACGCAAAGAAAAAAAATTTGAGCAAGGTTACTGTTGTCCATAAGGCAAATGTTTTGAGAGAGACATGCGGGCTATTCAGGAAAGTTGCTTTTGAGATCGCAAAGGAATTTCCGGATATTGAAATGAATGAAATGCACATAGATGTTTGTGCAATGCAGTTGATAAAAGATCCAAAGCAATTCCAGGTAATTGTCACAACAAATCTATTCGGCGATATATTGAGTGATGAGGCGGCAATGCTTGTCGGAGGACTGGGCATTGCATATTCAGGCAATCTTGGCAGTAAAATAGCTGTATTTGAGCCAGTGCATGGCTCTGCGCCTAAATATGTCGGAACTCATAAGATAAACCCGATTGCTGCGGTGTTAGCTGCAAAATTGATGCTGGAGCATCTGGGCTTTGAAAAAGAAGCTTTGAGAATTGAAAATGCAGTTAAAAAAACAATCAAGGAAAATATAGTAACTCCTGATCTGGGCGGCAAACATAAAACCCAGGAAGTTACTGATAGTATAATAAAAAATCTGGAGGATTGAAATGAAAATAGGATTTTTGCATTCAGTTATAAGGAAAGAGGAAAAATTTTTGATTGATGAATTCAATAAATTGAAGTATGTAGAACTGGTTATGATAGATGATAGAGAATTGAAATTTAATCTTATAAAAGATAAATTGGATGTTGATGTTGTTATGGAAAGGTGCATAAACCATTCAAGATCTGTACATACACTGCGTTTATTGGAAAGTGCTGGAATTAAATGTGTAAATTCCTATAAGGTTGCAAATGTTTGCGGGGATAAGATATTGACATCAATAGCTCTTAAAGAGCATAAAGTTCCGCAGCCTGAATTGAGGATTGCATTTACAGAAGAATCTGCATTAGAGGCAATAGAAGATATAGGGTATCCTGTTGTGTTAAAACCTGCTGTTGGATCATGGGGCAGGCTGATATCAAAAATAAATGACAGGCACGCAGCTGAGACTATCTTAGAGCATAAAACAGTTTTAGGCAGCTATCACCATTCAATTTTTTACATACAAAAATATGTTGAAAAGAATGGGAGAGATATAAGAAGTTATGTTATCGGAGATGAATGCGTAGCAGCCATCTACAGGTCCTCAGATCATTGGATAACAAACACTGCAAGGGGCGGCAAAGCGTCAAACTGCCCGGTCACTAAGGAAATCAGAGATATTTCGTTAAGAGCTGCAAAAGCCGTTGGCGGCGGGATCATAGCAGTTGACCTGTTTGAAACAGATAAAGGGCTAGTAGTAAACGAATTAAATTACACCATGGAATTCAGGAATAGCGTAAAATCAACCGGAGTCAATGTTCCGCAAAAGATGGTGGAGTATGTAGTTAAAGCTGCAAAAGGTGAGATCAATGAATAAAATCAAAGTTTCCATAGTTGGAGGATCTGGGTATACAGGGGGAGAATTAGTCAGATTGCTGCTATTCCATCCTAAGGTTGAGATAAGCCAGATAACATCTGAAAGCTATGCAGGAAAATTCATCCATAAAGCGCATCCAAATCTAAGAAAAATTACGCAATTAAAATTTTCCAGCATAAATGAACTGGGAAAATGTGATGTGCTGTTTTTATGTATGCCCCATGGCAGGTCAGCCGAAAGGATTGATGATTTCCTTAAATTGGCTCCTAAAATAATTGACCTAAGTGCTGACTTTAGGCTGAATAATGCAGAAGAATACGAAAGATGGTATGGGAAAAAGCATCCTAAGCCGGAGCTCCTTAAAAAATTTGTATATGGAATTCCAGAGTTGCACAGGAAAGAGATGAAAAAAGCTGATTATATCTCAAGCGCAGGCTGCAATGCTACTGCTACTATCCTTCCATTATATCCATTATTCAAGAATGGCCTGGTGGATTTGGAAAGGACAGTAGTTGAAGTGAAAGCTGGCTCAAGCGCCGGAGGAAACAAATCAAGCAGCTCATCCCACCACCCGGAAAGAAGCCAGGTTGTAAGGTCTTTTGCACCTACTAATCATAGGCACATAGCAGAGATGCTCCAGGAATTGAGTTTTGGCAAGGATTTCAAGATCAATTTTTCCGCTACATCAATAGATATTGTCAGGGGCATTTTAGCGACATGCCATGTCTTTCTGAAAGATAATCTGGAAGACAAAGATATCTGGAAGGTTTTCAGGAAAGAATATGGCAACGAACATTTTATCAGGATTGTAAAAGAGAATGAAGGCAATTATCGCTATCCAGAGCCTAAGCTACTTACAGGGACAAATTTTTGCGATATCGGCTTTGAAAAGGACAAAGATTCAAGTAGGCTTGTTGTGATAGGGGCCATCGACAATCTGATGAAAGGCGCATCCGGACAGGCCCTGCAGGCATTCAATATAATGCATGGCTTTGATGAAAAAACAGGTTTGGAGTTTCCTGGGTTACATCCAATATAAAATGTGCAGATTATTAGCCGTAAGGTCCAAGAAGGAATTTGAAATAAGCGCTTACCTGAAAAAATTTGCTTCGATTTCAAAAAACAGCAAAGAGTATCAAGGGCATGGCTGGGGAATGGCTGCCTTAAAGAACAATGAATGGGATATATACAGAAACATAAAGCCAGTATGGGAAGATGACCTTGACCAGTTCGGAAAAACAAATTTTTTGATTGTACATGCAAGAAGCGCTTTCCAGGATGAAGGGATAGTTGTTGAGAACAATATGCCGTTTTTCGACGGGAAACATTTGTTTATCTTTAACGGAGAATTGAAAGGTGTTAGATTAAGTGAAAAAGGCAGGATAGGAGCTGAAAAGATATTCAATTTCATCAAAAGATTCCAGAAATATAGTATAAAAGAAGCAATAAAAAAAGGAACTTCAATAATAAAAGAAAAATCAAAATATGTGAGAGCAATGAATCTTATCATTAATGATAAAGATAAAATTTATCTTTACACTTTTTTCAATGAAGATCCAGAGTATTTTACAATGCACATGAAAACAGAAGATGATAGAGTTGTAATTTGTTCAGACCCTCTTGATGAAGAAGGTAGCTGGAAAAAGATTGAAAATGACTCAATAAAGGTATTTTAAGATGTTAATAATAAAAATCGGCGGTGGAAAAGAGATAAATGTAGAAGGCATAGTTAAGGGACTATCAGAATTAGATGAAAAATTCATAATTGTCCATGGTGCAAACGCATTAAGGGACAATCTGGCCTCAGACCTTAATAAGGAAAAAAAAGTCCTTACATCTGTTAAAGGTTACTCAAGTGTCTATTCGGATGAAGAGGCTATAAATCTTATAATGATGTCTTACTCTGGATTGAAAAATAAAAAGATAGTGGAATTATGCCAGCAAAATGGAATAAATGCTGTTGGCCTGAGTGGTGTAGATGGAAAACTGGTTCAAAGCAAAAGAAATTCAGGCATCAGGGTAAAAGAAGACGGGAAGACAAAAATTATCCATGATTTTTCAGGAAAACCAAAAAAGATCAATAAAGAACTGCTGGAACTGCTGCTGGATAATGGATATGTCCCTGTTGTGACAATCCCTACCTTAGATGAAAACAATTTTGCAGTCAATTCAGAGAATGATGATATTGTTAATGCTTTAGAGAAAGAGTTTCACGCTGATAAGGTCATCCAGCTGATCGAAGCGCCGGGTTTTTTAGAGAATAAAGATGACCCTGGCTCAGTTATCAAGGAAATCAAGAAAGAGGAATTAGAGGCAAGAGAGCAGAAAGTTGAAGGAAGAATGAAAAGAAAAGTTCTTGCTTTAAGGAAACTATTTGAGCAGGGAGCTAGCGAAGTGATAATTTCGGATGGCCGCACAGATAATCCTATAAAAAATGCTTTGGAGGGAAAAGGTACAATAATAAAATGACTGACTTTATAGAATTAGAGAAAAAATTTGAATTTGATGTTTACCCAAAACGAGGCATTACTTTGGTTAAGGGCAAAAATGCAAAAGTTTGGGATGACAAAGGAAAAGAGTATATTGATTGCGTTGCAGGTCATGGTTCTGTCAATATTGGGCATTGCAATGAAAAGGTAGCAGAAGCTGTCTGTATGCAGTCAAAAAAGCTGATAACCTGCTCAGGAATATTTTACAATGATGTCCGTGCAAAATTGGTTGAAAAGCTGGTTTCTATAGCTCCTGATAATCTTACTAGGGCGTTTCTTTGCAATTCAGGAAGCGAAGCTGTAGAAGCTGCAATCAAGTTTTGCCGTTTTACTAATCATAAGCCTGAATTTATATGCGCAATGCGCGGATTCCATGGCCGAACTTTAGGGGCATTAAGCGCAACTTTCAATCCAAAATTCAGGGATGATTTCAAGCCTTTGGTGCCTGGATTCATACATGTTCCCTTCAATAATTTTGAAAAGCTGAAGGAAAAAGTAAGTGAAAACACTTCTGCTGTCATATTGGAAGTTGTGCAGGGAGAAGGTGGAATTCATGTTGGAAGCAAAGAATATTTTAAACAAGTCAGAGATTTATGTGATGAAAAAGGGATATTGCTTGTGATTGATGAAGTCCAGACTGGATTTTGCAGGACAGGCAGGATGTTTGGCTGCGAAAATTTTGATCTGAAGCCGGATATAATGTGCCTTGCAAAATCTATTGCCGGAGGCGTTCCAATGGGAGCAGTCCTGTGCTCTGATAAAGTCAAGATTCCATTGCTTAAGCATGGCACAACTTTTGGAGGCAATCCTTTGGCTTGTTCGGCTGCACTTGCCTCAATTGATTTCATGCTTGAAAACAAGCTTGCTGAAGAGACAGAAAAAAAAGGCGCTTATGTGATGAAAAAACTTAATTCGCAAAAATTCCCAAAAGTAAGGGAGATAAGGCAGATCGGATTGATGATAGGTATCGACTTAAGGGAAAAATCAAGGCCCTATATTGAAAAGTTGATGGAACTTGGTGTTTTAGCCTTGCCTGCCGGCCCTACCGTGCTTAGGCTATTGCCTCCCTTGACAATATCCTATGAGGAACTGGACTTTGTTTTAGATAAGGTTATTGAAGTCCTGAAATAAGATGGTGACTATAAGCCATTTAGTAAAAAAAGCAATTAAAGGGAATGCCTATTTGCTTGAAGCAATCAGCAAACAGCTTATCAGCCATGTTAACCTTGCCGAACAGCTGAAACCTGAATTTGAGAAAGAGTTAGGTAAAAAAATAAAGGAATCAGCAATCATCATGGCTTTAAGGAGGTATGAAGAAGAATTAAAAGGGTTTGATAACAAAGTCAATAAATTCAAGTTCCAGACCGATCTTATTCTGAAAACAAATATAATAGATTTTAACATTGTTAAAAGCCCTAGCTTGCTTAACAAGATAAAAAATCTTTATGGCCTTGTTAATTTTGAGCGTGGAGACACATTAAATACAATTCTTGGAAATAATGAAGTAGCCATAATCACAAATGACAAATTCAGGAAAAAACTCACTGATTTTCTGAAAGGTGAGAAGATACTGAGCAAAGAATATGATATGGTTGCATTGACAATAATTTTCACAGCAGATGATTACCTGCATACTCCTGGGATAATATTCAGCGCAGTAAGAAAATTAGCATGGGATAATGTCAATATCTATGAGATAGTCTCAACAATGACCGAATTGACATTCATCCTGCACAAAAGCGATTCCCTTAAAGCTTATAATGTCCTGCAGGAATTGGTTGGTAAGTAAAATGGGCCCATGGGGACTTTATTTACTATTCAAATCTTTACTTCAATTATTTTAAACCTCATTTCATAAAATCAGTACTTACAAATTAAACTACCAAATCATGATTTTTCTACATACCACTGGATGCACAACCACTGGACATTTGCCCCCCTAAGGTATTTAAATGAGTAAAAAATCATTTACATAGTTTCAAATTAGGATAAGATTGGTGATTTTAAATGAAATTCGATTTATCAAAAATTAAATTTAGTAGATTTGATTTAAAGAGAGGTCTCAAATTACCAATTAAATTAAGTGAAGAACTTGCGGAAGACATAGGGATCATGGTAGGTGATGGTCATATAAGTTCTCATAGGTATGGGACTAGGACAAGTAATGAAGTAGCTATCTCGTGTAATTCTATAACAGACAAAGATTATATAATTCATCATGTTAAAAAACTTAAACTGGGCCTATATAACTTAAACTTTCAGGTATTCTACGTTGGAAAAAATAAAACTGAAATTAGATTAGGAATATCTTCTCTGGGATTAATAGAATTTTATAATAAAATTATTGGTCTCCCATTAGGAAAAAAAGAAAATATCAAAATACCTCTTTTAATTAAAAATTCTGATAACAAAGTAAAATGTGCATTCATTCGGGGATTGGCAGATACTGATTTTACCTTAACTTTTAGGAAAAAAGATAGGAAATTGATGTATTATCCACTAATAAAAATTAATTCTGCAAGTAAAAATTTAATTAAAGATATTAATGAAATCTTAATTAGTCTTGATTTTAAAACAACAACATCTTACGATCTTGAAAGCTTACATTCCTTAACTAAAAGAATTTCTATATCTAGTGAATTATCTTTAAACGGTAGAGATAATTTAAAAAGATGGATGCGAATAATTGGCTTCAGCAATCCTAAAAATAATTTAAAGTACAATTTATGGAAAAAACAAGGATTTTGCCCAAGAGACTATGAAATTAGAAATATTATGAAAAAGTGGGCCCAGAGGGATTCGAACCCCCGACCTCAAGATTAAGAGTCTCGCGCTCTACCAGGCTGAGCTATAGGCCCAAAAGAGTGTTTTAGAATTAGTGTTTGTTTAAAAAATTTCCTAAACCATCTTCAGCTTGCCAGTTATCCTATCAATCTTCTCTTCTTCATCAGGGCCTATGCCTAAACAAGTGATTGTTCCAGGCTCAACAACCGTATGGCCGGCATCTTTTATTAAAGCTGTCTCTAAACCTTCATCATCCGCCAAAGTCTTGTATTTGAACAATTCCTTTTCATCATCTACTTTTAGGACTATTTTTTTACCGCCGTCTTTTTTCCACGCCTTGACTTTTTCAGGCTCTGATTTTAAAGCTGTGTCTACAGAAGCATGTGATACCTGGGCAGCTAATTTCCCTTTTGGAAGCTTTAAGTCTTCTCTTACCAATATTACCTGTTTGTACATAATTTTTTAATTTCCTAATGACTTTAATAATTTTCCCTTTTTTAAGAATAAAATGAATTAATCACTATTGGCTACTACATCATGTTTATATATCAATTAATATAAGAATGATGCATGCCAAAGGAAAAAGAGGAAGGAACTTATTTTAGAGGTTCAAGCAAAAAATATCCTGTTTTAGAGCTGCCTAAATGGATGCTAACTGAAGAAGAAGAGGAATAGCTATAATTCTATGGTTTTAGTTTTTTGTAAGTCATTTAGAAAACCTCCGATAAATTTTACAAATAATAAGAAATACTAAAAAACCTTAAAAATAGTCAATATTAAAGATTTTGAGAATTAATATTTAAAAATGGCGGGCGTCTAAAATTACAAACCATCTACAGCCCTTTCTAAACTTCCTATATCGTATTGTCCAACCCTCGCTGGATCATCTCGAACGTTAAAAGAAGGTGCTAAAACAGTTTGTATACGGATTATAGCTTCTCCTTGCTTTTCTTTTGAAGCCAAATTTGGTAGATTAGTGTGACCTACTAAATAATTTTCAACTCTCATATCAAAGTCTGATCTTAAAATTTCTCCTTCTTCTAATGTTGCCCCTAAATAATCACGGGTTTTTCTTTTAAGTTCATCATACCTTCTTAAATCCTCTCTAGTTCTATCTGATAAATCACTTCCTTTAAGAGCAACATATCTTACTTCAAGACCCCAATGCTCTTCGGCAGGTATTTTGGACATTAATCTAGTCGCAACTTTAACCGAAACTTCGGCAGTAGCACCTTCATAAGGTCACTCAACAACGCCTTCTCCCAGTAATAATTCATATGCTGCTTGCCAATAATCTCTTTCATTTAGTTCCCCTTGACCCAATCTTGCAGCTAATCCTACTTTTACATTACTCAATTCAGCTTCATACATTTTAATGGTAGTAAATATAATTTATTTATAAATTTTACTTCTTTATTACTTTACTATTAATAATAAAAACCGCCCGCCCTTAAAAATATCACCAACAAAAATTCGAAAATCCTAAAAACTCCACTTATGCAAGCTTAAATTCTAAGATAAAATATTTGAAAGTAATCACTAACTCATCGGTTTGTGTTACAACTCCAACAGCTTCTCATCAAAATAAACATTAGCATCTTTGAAAACCTGATCTAGATGGATGATAGCATAGATGGTTCCGCCAAACCAGTAATTGCTGCCAATTCCGATGTGTGCAGTGCCTAGAACTTTATCATCCACAATAGTTGCTCCTATTAATTTAGCTTTATTATTTAATCCAACCCCTAATTCACATACTCTCCTTACAGAGCCAGGATGCTTGGCAACTGAAGCTGCCCAATTTAATGTATTCTCAAGCTCTTTTGCCTCTTCCTTGCCTTTGATCTCAGTAATATTACCTTCTTCAATCTTCAATTCAATTGGATTCTTGATTGATATTGTGCCGGACTGAACACGTGAAGAACCGTCAATAACAACCTTGCCGTCAATCCTTTTACCGTTTGGTGGCGCATACACTTCTCCAGCTGGCAAGTTACCCCCAGTGCCTTTTTCAGTATAATTACCATCAACAGAAATGCCATTAATTCCTTTGATATTGTAGTATAAATCAGTTCCAGCATCAGTTGTAACATGAACTTCTTCTGATTCATCAAATAATTTCTTGACTTTTTCATGCTGGGCCTGAAATGGCTTATAGCTTAAATCCATTGCCTCAGTTATTGAGCTTATCTTATCAGTCTCAAGATCTCCCAAAGACATTGCAGAGACAAACCTATGGTCTTTCTTCTTTACCCATCTACGGAAACTTTTTCCTAATTCCTTAATACTGCCTAATTTATCGGACATATTGAGGATAACGACATTTCCTTCTTTCAACTCAGATAATGAACTTACCACAACATCATCCGCCACATCTCCCCTTGATTTAGGTTTTTGAAAGACTAATTTTGTATCCAGATTCAAATCAGCTGCTGCAAGATAATATGCCCCAGAAAGTACTGCAGAAACTTTCCTATTATCAGAGCCTGTATCCCCTACAATCAGTACCTTTTCATTTTGTATGCCTAAACAGGGTGTGAAAAGCTTCTTTATGTAAAAAGAAGTCTTATTTGCCAGATCATAAAGATCATTGTCTTTCAGCCACTTCAGAGATTGTACTGTTTCCATAGTATAATGATATTTAATTTTGATATATAAAGATTTTGGAAAACAGATATTTCCTGGATTTTGAAAATCTTTTTATAGATACATTGTTTTATATTCAGTTAATGGTTAACAGATTAATAATTTATTTCATTGTGATTATTATTTTATTTATAGTGATATCATTATTAGGATTTTTTTCTTCCATAAAGCCTCCTAAAATAAATGTTGATCTAAAACCAGATGACTTAAGATTAGAATATGAGAATGTTGCTTTTGAAAGCACTGATGGCTTGAAATTAAGTGGTTGGTTTATCCTGTACAATAAAAGCAAAGACGCTGTTATTGTTATGCATGGTTATCCTGCAAATAAAAATGATTTATTGCCTGTTGCTTTGTTTCTTAATAAAAAATTCAATGTTTTTCTGTTTGACTTCAGAAGTTTTGGGCAGAGTGAAGGAAGATATACAACTGCAGGATACAAGGAAGTTAAGGATTTAGAAGGAGCTATTAATTATCTAAAAAATAATAAAAAAATAGAGAATATAGGAGCTTTCGGCTTTTCATTAGGCGGTGCAGTTGCAATCATGAGTAAAAATAAAGAAATTGGGGCAATAGTCGCAGACAGCGCCTATGCAAGCCTAGACAGGATGGTAAAGCAGCAATACAGGATATTTTCAATCTTTAAATATCCATTTATTGCCTTAACAAGGCTGTATGGAATTTTATTTTTAGGTATAGATATTAATGATGTTTCTCCCTTGAATGATATTAAAGAGTTAAACATTCCAATTTTGCTGATTCATGCTGAAAAAGATTCACAAATTCCAGTAGAGAATTCAATTTTATTGCATGATGCAGCAAAAAATTCAGAGCTATGGGTTGTGGAGAATGCAGACCATGGAGAAACTCATGCTTTAAAGAAAGAGGAATATGAAAAAAGGATTATAGAGTTTTTTGAAAAGAACTTAAAGTAGATAGATTTTTATAAATTAAGATATCGATAGAATAAAATGGTTGCCAGTGCATCTATTGAGATTTTAGGAATATTTGCAGGTATTATTACAACTTCCAGTTTTGTGCCTCAGATAATTAAAGGCTATAAAACAAAAGAGATGGAAGATATATCATATTATATGTTTTTTATTTTTGGTTTTGGTTTTACCTTATGGCTGATTTATGGAATCCTAATTAATTCTATAGCAATAATAGCAGCTAATATTGCCGGAATAACTTTTGATTCAACAATTTTATCAATGAAAAAATATTATTCCAAATGACAACTTTGTTTAAGATTGAATAGATTTTTAAATATAACTTCATTCTATTATCCTATGATAAAAGCTGTCTTATTTGATTTGGATAATACGTTGATAGATTTCCTTAGGATGAAGAAGCTTTCCTGTGAGGCAGCTGTTTCAGCGATGATAGGTGCTGGATTGAATGTAAATCATGATAAGGCCATCAAAATTCTGTTTTCCCTTTATGATAAGTATGGCTTAGAAGAAAGCACTATTTTCCAGAAATTTTTGAAAAAATTAACAGGTAAGATAGATTATAAGATACTGGCTAATGGTATTGTTGCCTATAGGCGCGTCAGATCCGGATTGTTGGAACCTTTTCCAAATGTTGATTATGTTTTGCTGAAATTAAAATCTAAAGGTGTTAAAATAGCCATAGTGACGGATGCACCTCAGTTGAAGGCATGGTTGAGATTAGCTGCTATGAAATTAAGCAACTTTTTTGATGTAGTAGTTGCTTTTGAGGATACTAAGAAACTAAAGCCTTCTAAGCTGCCATTTGAAGCTGCTTTAAAGCGTTTGAAGCTTAAAGCAGAAGAATGCCTCATGGTAGGAGACTGGCCGGAAAGAGACATCAAAGGAGCTTCTTCCTTAGGCATCAAGACATGCTTTGCAAAGTATGGAAATCCAAAAGCAAAGGCCAAGGCTGATTATACTATAAGTGATATTAAAGAGCTTTTAAAGATAGTAAAATAGGTCCATTTATACATGAATTTACATAATCTTTATATACTCTCATAGTATAAACCACTGAAAACAAGGTGTATATACCTTAAAATTGATTAAATATAATCCATGAGGTGGACAATATGGTAGAAGGAAGATGTATGAAATGCAAGAAACAAGTTGAAATCAAGAATGGCAAAGAAGTTGTTATGAAGAACAAGATGAAGGCTATGAAAGGAGAATGCCCAAAATGCGGCACTAAAGTCTTTAGAATCTTAGGAAAAGCCTAATTTTTTTCTTTTTCTTTATTTTTTATAAGTTTTATATAGGTTAATTATAAATATCTAATAAACAACACCTAGTCTGGGGGGTGTAGACTGTTTGATTCATTAACAGTTGTGAAAGCAATATCCCAAAAAGAATTTGCAAGTAACAATTGGTTGAGAAATCAATCTTGAAAAAAACAGGGAAAACCCCCATTATTTTCTCAATTTTGGCATTATTTTATATGCTATTATAGCTGTAAGAATAAGTATAATCCAGAATATCAAAGGATTAACAGATTTTAAGGCAAACAGTATCAAATTCACTATTAATATTAAAATAAGAATAATGGCAAATATTTTAAGCTTCATTTGCCTTACTATAATCCCGCTAACAAATTAATCTTCCTTTTCTTCATTCTCATAAACACTAAATTGCCTTTTCTTTCTACCTGCTTATGAGTGTAGAATTTAAGATGAACATTTACTATATCCAGTACTGTAGAATTATTGTTAATATTAGCCACCCCCACGTATCTCTTTTTATGAAATTACTGATATATATACCTATGCCTTTCCAGTATTGCTTTTTGTATACCAGAATATTCTTTGTTACTTATTGGTATCGAATTTCACTGGTTTTTTGGCTATTTTTTCTTTGGCTACAACAAAAATCCCTAAGGCAAACATGATGATTCCAATCGATACAGATACCAAGTCAAAATTTGTTTTGTTCAAAGCTAATATTGCTGCTAAGATGTAGAATATTATACCTATGATAAAGAAAATATTTGCAAGCTTATATCTCATTTTTTTTCTTTTAAAGTCTCTATGCCTATGCTAACAAGCCCTGAAACATGCGCAAGAACATAAACCAGGATGAAAGCTGTTGTGTATAATGACAAAGAAGCTTTTGAAAAAAAGCCTAAAAAAGAGTTTATCAATGGCGCATTGCTGAAAATAAAAATAACTGCTGTCAATAGAAAAGAGATAGCATAATATTTCTGCAGGTCTTTTTTCTTCATATCAACAGATATCAAGACCATTATCAACGCCAGCAAGACAAGATTGAAGAAAAAAGAAGCTCCTGTAAAGACTCCTGATGCCATGATCAATGCGAAGATGACCACTATGATTGAAACGTATATCTCTATCATTTATTTTTTCTTTATAGAATTTATTTAAATAATTTACTAAAAAGTAATGCGGGAGACAGGCAAAATATATAGTAGTAAAAAGCAACATCACAAAAACTCTTTCAACTATCCCTATCCACTTTCACCGAAAACTATATAAATATGTGAGATAAATAATATACATAAATAAGTAAGGTGATTAATATGACCAATATGACTCTAGCTGTTCCAGAGGATCTGCATAGGATCATGGATAAGCATAAGGATGTAAAATGGACTGAAGTAGCAAGACATGCTATGTGGGAGAAAGCGAGGAAATTAGAGCTTATGAATAGTCTCTTATCTAAAAGCGAACTAACTGAGCAGGACGCAGAAAAAATAGGGCGCAAAATAAAGCGGGGCATGGCAAAAAGACACGGTCTTGTCAAATGAGAATTCTTATAGACACAAATAGAATAATTGCCGCTTTAATCAAAAAAGGCACATCAAGGAGCATATTGTTAGATGAAAATTTTAAATTTGTAACTCCAGATTATACAATAACTGAAATAGAAAAGCACAAAGAAGAGTTGAAGAAAAAAACAAAATTGTCAGATAAAGAATTCAAAATTTTACTTGCCTTAATTTTTGAGCATATAGAGATCATCCCAAAATCTGAATATGATGATTTTATGAACTCATGTAAAGATTTGATAAGTGATCCAGATGATGTACCACATCTTGCTGCCTGCATTGCAAGCAAGGCTTATGGCATATGGGCACATGATCCCATATTTAAGGAACAGCAGAAAGTTAAAGTTTTAACAAACATTGATATGCTTAAAATCTCTGGAAAGGCAAGAAATCCAGTTTAATCTTGCTAATTTTTATTTAAATCTTTCTACGCATTTAACTTAAAGTAAAAATGCGGGAAACAGGACTTTCGAGCCATAAATTTCTTCGAAATTTAACGACGTTCGAACCTGCGTAAGCACTAAGCTAACAGGTATCTTATAAAAGATAACCTAAGCCTGTCCCGTTTGGCCACTCCGGCATTCCCGCATAGAAGTATTAGTTTTATATTTGATTTAAATAACTTATTGTTTTTGGAATTAGAAAATGTATTTTACGGATGAGAAGGTGTTGGCCCAACGTACAATGCTCTATTTAATTGTTTAGCTTCTATTTCAAACTCTTCTTCAATCTTTCTTTTAAGAATTCTTAGAGTATCTTCTCTTTCAGATAGCACTAACTCAAGATCTATAGCTTGTTTTGCAGTTAATTCTAAAACAGAACTAAGACCTCTTTCTCTCCTAAAAACATTAACCAAACTGTATCCAACTGACATAATCGCTGCGACAGTCTCCCGAACATATTTTGAATGTCCATAATCCCACCCATAAGCCCGTATAAATGCAGATGCAAGTTCTTGATTAATTGGTTCTAATTGCATTTCAATTGATATAAAACCTTATTATTTCTTCTGCCAGGCATAGCTTCTTAATCTGGCTGTTTTGCCGAATCCGCATGAAGAACATCTTTTTTTCCTGATGTGCATTGTATGCTTCCCGCAGCGTCTGCAAAATATATGGCTCTTTTTTCCAGACTTCTTTCCCATCGATGCTGTTCCTTTGCTCATTTTTTCCTCGATTCCATGCCACTTTGCGA
>Ga0187833_10003684_pt1 | contig 15384 bp, 20 predicted proteins | sample ETNtaG_37_FD_167968 | JGI IMG/M metagenome (GOLD analysis project Ga0187833, IMG submission 167968) | Marine microbial and viral communities from oxygen minimum zone, Eastern Pacific Ocean - ETNP2014_SV_400_PacBio MetaG (Illumina Assembly) | ecosystem: Environmental > Aquatic > Marine > Hypoxic...
TAAATGATTCTGAAATGTTGATAAAAGATACTCATAAAGCGGTTCAAGAGTGCCAGCAGAAGGGTATGTATCCATATTGCATTAGTTTGGATAATAAGGCTGACGATTATATTTCAGATGTGTTTGGATCTCATTATTCAGTCATTGACAAAATTGAATCTTTACCAAAAGAGTTGCCACAATTGTTTTTATCTCTGACAAAATAGGAACTATGAAAAAATTAGTATCAATATTTAAATTTTGTTATAAATTTATTTTTCAATTTATTTCATATTTGCTTATTGGTTTTGGAATTTACAAGGGCAAAATTGAAGATAAAGACAAAGAAACTTCTCAATAACCCCCTCCCTCACACATCAAACGTAATTTGGACTTTGTGGTTATTTTCTCATTGCTGAAGCAATCAAGATTCTCCTTCTACTGCGCTTATAATTTAGAGAAAAACACTAACTAAAATCTTTCTCGACAAAGTCTCTATTTATTTGCAATTTTGAATTATCTAGCAACTCTAGGCATTTAGGTACCGCCAAGAACACAGCACTAAGACATACAGCAATCGCCACAGGCTTTCCTGGAAGATTAATAATTAGACTATTGCCTCTAGTTCCAGCAATTTGACGAGATAGAATGGCAGTCGGTACAGTACGAAGAGACACTTTTCTCATTTGCTCGGCAAAACCATCAAAGATTCTTTCACAAACAGATTGGGTAGCCTCAGGCGTCACATCTCTGGTAGTTGGGCCAGTTCCACCAGTGGTGAGAATTAAATTGCAGCCAAGAGTGTCACTCATTTCGATAAGGGTTTTTTCGATTACAGGCTGCTCATCCTCAATAATTCTTGAGACTACCTCATATGGGTTTGTTACTGCCTTTGAAATCCACTCTTGCATCGCGGGACCACTGATATCTTCATAAACACCACGAGAAGCCCTGTCAGAAATAGTAAGAAATCCAATTTTTATAGTATTTTCGCTCATATGAAACTTTAACCTCCAGTTACAGGTGGAAAAAATGCAACCTCATCGCTTTCACAAACTTTGGTGCTTTCATTAGCCATTTCATGATTGACTGCGCACAAGATATTGTCAGGAAAGTGTTGATCCCCGTATTTCTCAATCAGTTGTTTTTTAATGATTGCAACGGATACTGGAGAAGCAACGCTAATCTCGTCATGACTAGTGTTCAGGTTTTCTTTTAGCGAAGCAAAATAAAGAATTTTCATCCACCAATCTCCACCATTTGTTGGTCGCTGATATTGTCAATAGCAGAACTAAAGAAATGTTTTTCTGGCTTTTTATTAATTGCATTAATAATTAAATTATTGATTTCTTCATCAGACATACTCGAACGAACTGCGTCACGAAGAGAGATCGAGTTTTCTTGTCCAAGACAAAGAATTAAGTCACCTTTAGCGGTCAATCTTACTCGATTGCATGAGTTACAAAAATGGTTAGATACTGCAGAAATTGTTGCAACACTAGTATTGGTTCCATCAATCAGCATTGGTTTGGCAGGGCCGTCAGTTTGTTTGGTGGTTGTTGAGACAAGTTTTTCACCAATCTTTTTGTATACTCTTTCTAGGATTTCTTTTTCGCTATAGTGTCTATCAACAGCTCCAATACCGGCCAGTCCGACGGGCATGGTTTCTATGAAACGAATATCTACAGCCCGATCAATCGCAAAATCAATCATTGATTCAATCTCATCATCGTTTATACCTTTCATAACGACCATATTAAGTTTTATAGGACTCATGCCAACTGCTATCGCTGTATCAATACCTTTGAGAACTTTTGTTAAGTCTCCATTTCGGGTAATTTCAGTAAAACGTTTAGGAATAAGCGAGTCAATTGAAATATTAGCTCTATTCATGCCATGGTCTTTTAATTTAGCCGCAAATGATGCAAGAAGGTGTGCATTTGTTGAGAGTGGTATATCGGTTAAACCGTTAATGTTTCCAAGCATTTTGGTTAAATCAAGGATATTTTTGCGAAGTAAAGGCTCTCCACCTGTAAGTCTAACTTTTGTAACGCCTAGTTTTGCAAAGATACTGACGATTTTGGAAATTTCCTCAAATGAAAGGACTTCAGATCGGGTGGTGTGAGTTTGATGTTCTTCATCACGACAGTAGTGACATCTATAGTTGCAATGGTCAGTCACGGATACTCTTAAATAGGTAATTTTGCGATTAAATGGGTCGATTAATTGATTCATCGTTAAAGCTTCCAATGGCCTGACTTACCACCTTTTTTTTCTAGTAATTGGACATTGTCAATACGCATAAACCGATCTACCGCCTTACACATGTCATAAATAGTAAGTGCAGCAATGCTTGCTGCAGTTAAAGCCTCCATTTCAACGCCAGTAGTGCCTTTAAGTTTTGCAGTTGCCTTAATTTCTATGCAGGATTTTTCTTTGTTTGGGGTAATATCGACACTTACCTTAGAAAGCATAAGTGGATGGCATAATGGAATAAGTTCAGAGCATTTTTTTGCTGCTTGAATACCGGCAATCTTCGCAACAGCGATAACATCACCTTTCTTGTGTGAGCCAGAAACTATCAATTCCAGTGTTTCTGCTTTCATTGAAACAATTGCCCTCGCTTTCGCTTCACGATTAGTGCTTGCTTTATCAGAAACATCAACCATTTGTGCGTCGCCTTTTTCGTTAATATGACTTAATTTAGTCATTCTGTTAACTCATTAATAGGAAAAAAGTTAAGTGTTTCTCCAACCTCAAAAGTCGTATCTTCAGGTATTTCAATTAAGCCATCAGACCAAACAATTGAGCTCATAACGTCTGAGCCCTGTTTAGGGTATAGGTTAGCCACTGGAGAACCTGTTGAGTAATCGAGACGCGCGCGAGCGAACTCTCGCCTTGGTTTTGCACGATTACAATTAAAATTAGCCCCCACCTTTATTGATTTTGGTTTGTATTTTTCGTTACCTTGCATTTTTTTGATATACGGTAATGCAAATATACAGTATGTCACAAAACTGGAAACTGGATTACCAGGAAGACCAATAAAAGGTGTTTTGTTAATTCTTCCATAGGCCAAGGGTTTGCCGGGTTTCATGCGAATTTTCCACAATTTCAATTCACCGAGGCTTTCTACCGCTGGTCTAACATGATCCTCCTCTCCAACGGAGACTCCGCCTGTAGTCATAATCAAGTCGCATTTCTTTTCAAGGTTTTCTAGCGCGCTACAAGTTGCACTTAATTTGTCCTCTACATTGCCTAAATTAACAATTTCGCATCCGGCCTGTTTAATTAGCGAAACAAGAGCATAGCGATTGGAATTATAAATTTTCCCAGGACCCAAAGGCAAGCCTGGCTCAACTAATTCGTCGCCTGTAAAAAAAACACCTACTACAACTTTTTTAAAAACAATGAGTTCTGAAATACCTACCGAGGCAGCTAATGAAATGTCTTGTGGTTGAATTTTTTTCCCCTCACAAAGGATAACATCACCCTCTGCTATGTCATTCCCTGTTGGACGAATATTCTCGTTTAGTTGAACGCTTCTTGAAATTGTTATAAGGGCTCCGTCTTCCGAAACCCCGCATTCTTCTTGCATAATTACGCTATTTGCACCAGGGGGTATAGGCGCTCCAGTAAAAATTCTTGCTGCACAACCTTCTTTTAATTTGCCTCCCACTTTCCCTGCAGGGATTCTGTCAACAACATTAAAACTATGTTTGGTCTTGGACAGTTGACTATCCTTGATTGCAATCGCATATCCGTCCATAGCGCTATTATCAAATCCTGGTACATTGATGCTAGAATGAATATCGCTAGCCAATACTCTTCCCAAAGAATCATCAAGTGAAACGTGCTCTTTGCAATCAACGACAACGGCGCTATCAAGCAAAAATTTCAAAGCCTCATCTGTACTAATTAATGAGCTATTAAAAACTGGCGAATCGCAATTAACTGCTTGATGATTCATGAGGTTTTAAGTTTGAGTATTCAATCTAGGTATTATACAATTGCATTGAAAATATCTAATTGTTAAATAACTTGAAAAATGAATGGACTTTTAAGTGAAAAAAATAACTAATAATGAAATTACCGCGGTTATTTTAGCGGGCGGCAAATCATCAAGAATGAATGGCAAGGACAAAGGCTTGATGAATTTTCGTGGTCAGGAATTGATAAGGCATGTTTTGAGAGTAGTGGAGCCTAGGGTAAGTGAGGTTCTGATTAGTGCTAATAGAAATATTGAGCTATACGAAAATTTTGGTAAGGTAATTATGGATGAACTGGAAGATTTCCAAGGCCCTTTGGCTGGCGTATCTAGCGCGCTAAAAGTTTGTTTTACGCGTTATTTGTTGGTTCTTCCTTGTGACAGTCCTTTGATTGACGAGGAACTAATTGATAATTTGATTAGCCGAATGGGAAAAACGGAAGTGGATATTTGTGTAGCACATGATGGCTCAATAATGCATGCAACTTTCGCAATAATTGAGGCAAAACTCGGCAAGAGTCTTGAAGAATTCTTAGAAAGTGGAGGTCGCAAGATGGCTCACTGGTATCGTCAACACAGTATAGAAAGAATTGATGTTTCGAGCCAATTAGAGGTTCTGACTAACCTCAATAGGCCTGAAGATTTCAATATTTAGACTGCCAACGCTTTTTTTGCTCGTCATCGCTTTCACGAGAATCCACCCATCTTTCCCCCTTATCGGTGGATTCTTTTTTCCAAAAGGGCGCATCTATTTTTAAATAATCAATAATAAAATGACAAGACTCAAAGGCCTCCTGACGGTGCTCACTTGTCGTCACAACTAGCACAATTTGTTCGTTAATCTTTAACTCACCAGTGCGGTGAATAATAGTGACAGTTTGTAGATTCCAGCGTTCTCTTGCTTGAATGGCAATAGATCTAAGTGATTTTTCCGTCATCTCTGGGTAATGTTCAAGCGTCATACTCCTAATTGATTCAGAGTACAGGTCACTAACAGTACCAACAAAACTAACAACAGCGCCAATCTTAGAATTATTATTACGAGCAAGATTGACTTCTGAGGTTAAATCGAAGTCTTCTGTTTGAACAACTATTTTATCCATCAGCTAATTTTATCGTTTTTGTATCTCGGTTAATCATCATTGAACACTTTTTAATTTGATTATAATTCAATGAACTAACAAAAATAATATAGATGAAGATAGCCACTATCTCTTTAAATATTGCTTGGCAAGATATTGAGAAGAATCTAGTGCAAGCAGAAAAGTTTATCCTAAAAGCTAAAACTGATGGCTGTGACGTAGTTGTATTGCCTGAAGTATTCAATACAGGATTTATCACGGATATTGGAAAATTTGCTGAGCCACCCAGAGGTAGAACTTATCAAACATTGCAAAATCTAGCGTCAAAGAACTCTATCAATATTGTTGCTGGGATTAGCGAAAAAACTAACAATGCTAAAGCAAGCAATGTAGCTGTTGTGTTCGATAAATCAGGACATGAACTGGCGAAATACTCAAAACTTCATCCCTTTAATTTTGCCAATGAAGGGAAATATTTTGATGCTGGTGATGACATCATTACTTTTGAATTAGAAGGTACGGCTTGTTCTGTTTTTATTTGCTACGATTTACGTTTTCCTGAAGTTTTTCGTCAAGTCTCCAAGGATGTTGAAGTAATTTTTGTTGTTGCTAACTGGCCAAATAGTCGACAAAGGCACTGGGAAGCGCTCCTTATAGCTAGAGCAATTGAAAATCAATGTTATGTTGTTGGTGTCAATCGTATTGGTAAAGATGGTGTTGGCCAAAAGTTTAATGGCTCATCAATGGTGATTGACCCTTTAGGTGAAGTTTTATTACAAACCAATAAGACGAACGAATATTCGGTCTGTGATTTAAGCCTTAGTAAGGTGGCAATGATTAGAGAAAAATTTCCTTTTCTGAGCGATATGAGGTTTATTAAAACAAAATAAACTATTCTTTTGCCAAGGGTTTTGCGATTTTTCCTACCAGATAAAGACCAAGCGCCACCGCTGGACCAATGCCAAAAGCAAAGATCGCTGTTCCCAGACCTGCAACACCTCCCATCAACCAGCCTACAGCTACAGCGCTAGTCTCAAGTATTGTTCTTATTGATACAATGGGTAAGTTAGTCTTCTTTTGTAGTCCAATCATGAGTCCATCTCTAGGGCCTGCACCTAGGTTGGCAACAAGATAAAAACCACTGCCAATTCCAACAATAACCACACCAATAACAACTTGTATAATTTTAAAAGTATAGTTATCAGGGTTTGGCAGATGTGGCACTGAAGCATCTATAACAATTGCCAAAATAATAGCGTTAAGAATTGTTCCCATGCCAGGTTTTTGTTTTAAAGGAATCCACACCAGTAGAACCATGACACTTATCAAAAATGTTGAAAATCCTATAGAAAAGTTTGTATGCTGCGACACTCCTTGAGCAAGAACTGTCCAGGGTGCCGTTCCAGCCCCACTGGCGATAAGAAATGATTCTCCAAGCCCAAACAGAAATAATCCAAATACCAAAAAAACAAAGGTAGTTAGTGAAGGCCTAAGATTAAAAGGGTCTTTAGAGCTCCAAGAAACTTGAGGAACTTTTTTTATAGAAAAAAGAAGTCTAAATAGCTTCATTTACAGCAAATATATTTAATGAAAACAACAATAATACAGATAAGTTTGAGCTTTAATGTTTGATATGTTTATATAATCATTTTTACAATGTTTGTTTTATCTGTTTAACATTTAAATTAGAAAACTGAAACTATTGATTTTATTTTGTTGAGATTATGAGTAAGTATTTATCAGCTACCGATATCAAAAACTATAATAATGATGGTGTTGTCATATTGCGAGGAGTCTTTAAGGATTGGATTAAGGTTTTGGAAAGAGGTGCAAAATTCCATGATAAAAATCCAAGCGCCAGTGCACTGGTTCATAAACAGGGTGGTTTTAGGGGAAAGTTTCTTGAAGATTTTTGCAACTGGAGGCGTATACCTGAGTATGAAGACTTTATTTTGAATTCAAATTTAGGCACTATTTCAGCAGCCTTAACTCAATCAAAATCTGTACAGTTTTTTCATGACCACTATCTCTTTAAAGAGGCAGAATCTGGAGTTGAAACACCTTGGCATCAAGATATGCCGTATTATTGTGTTGAAGGAGACCAAACCGTGAGTTTTTGGTTGCCACTTGAATCAAGGGAAAAAACCGTTTCGCTTAAGTGTGCAGCTGGAACCCATAAATTCTCTAAGGAAATTCGGCCAACAAGTTGGTCAAATAATGAAAGTTTTTATGAAAATGACGCTGCATTTATAGATTTGCCGGATATTGAAAATGGGGATTTTGTAATTAAGCAATGGTCTACAGAGCCTGGAGATGTGGTTGCGTTTAATTTCAAGATAATTCATGGCGCAAATGCAAATATATTAAGCAGCATTAGTAGAACTCTTTCTTTTCGTTTACTAGGGGATGATGCGCGTTATCGAGAGCGAATAGGTAGAACATCTCCTAATTTTGAAAACATTAATCAAAGTAATGGTGAAAGGTTAAGGGAGGATTGGTTTCCGATAATTTGGACAAATTGAGGTTATTTTTATTATGGACTTAGTAAGTTTTTCTCCGGAAATATTAACATTTTTATTTCTCATAGCGATTGTTGCTGGATTTCTTGACACTCTGGTTGGTGGGGGAGGTTTGCTTGCAGTGCCAGCTTTAATGCTCAGTGGTATGCCACCTATATACGTATTAGGCACAAATAAACTCCAAGGAAGTATGGGTACAGGTGCTGCAACACTATTATTATTGAGAAGGAAAAAACTACATTGGAAAAATATTAAACCATTAATGTTGGCCTCATTTATTGGGGCAGCAATTGGAAGTATTATTATTCAGTTTATGGATGCTGAAATTTTGTCATTTGTGATTCCTTGTGTGCTTGGATTTATAGCAATTTACTTTATTTTTGCTCCAGAGCCGAAAAAGAAGCAACGATTATCAAACAATTCTTATCAAAATGTTGTTGTGCCGGCTATTGCTGGCTATGACGGAATGTTTGGGCCTGGAACGGGCTCATTTTTTGTGTTAGCTGGGGTAGCGATTAAGAAGCTTGATATTATTAAATCAACAGTTATGGCAAAGCCCCTTAATTTTTCTTCTAATATAGCATCCTTGATAGTGTTTTTGAGTTTTGGACATGTTGTCTGGGTGATTGGACTATTAATGATGTTAGGTCAAGCAATTGGTGCATTTCTGGGAACTCACTATCTATTTAAAGTTAATCCAAAAGCTATTCGAATCTTAATTGTGATTATGTCTCTTGCAATGCTTATTAGATACAGTTTTACAATCGGTTGATTTTATTAGAGGATGATATTTTTTCAAATAGAAGCAAATAATGTATAGCGATAATTATTGTCACAAGAAATCGAAGATCGACGCTAACTGTTAAATTAAAGTCTATTGACCTATAATGAAAAAATGGGCTTAACGAAGCAAGGACTAATAAATACATGGCAAAAACGCGGTCTCATCAGTAATCAAACAGTGCTTGAGGCTTTTAGGATGATACCAAGAGAAAAATTTGTGCCCAGTGGTTTCGAGTCAGAGGCCTACTGCGATGCACCACTAAAGATTGGCTGTGGACAGACAATTTCGCAGCCTTTTACGGTATTGGCGATGATTGAGTTGTTAAATGTAGCGAAAACCGATAAGGTACTAGAAATTGGTGCGGGTAGCGGCTATGGGGCAGCGATTCTAGGTCAATTGGCCAGTCAAGTTTATGCCATAGAGATTGTTTCCGAATTGGTTAAACTGGCGCAAGGAAACTTAAACCAGGCCAAAATTAACAACGTTGAGGTAATTGAGTGGGACGGTTCTCGGGGTTACGATAGAGAGAGCCCCTATGATAGAATTATCGTTTCTGCTGCGTGTAGTAAAATCCCCAGAGCGTTAATCGAGCAATTAGGAGAAGGTGGCATTATTGTTGCACCCGTTGGCGGCAGCCGATCACAAGTTATGACCAGAGGTGTTAAGTGCAAAGGAAGCCTGCAGAAAAGCTATTTTGGGAATTATGTCTTCGTGCCACTAACCGGAAAATTTGGCCAGACTAAAGACTAACTATTCATATATCCTAGATTTATACTAGGTTTCAATATTGTTGTATATAAAAAATATCAATCACCGCAACGTTGTCGCAATTCACACATTTACTCAGCCAATAGTTAAAGGTTAGGCGCTTGGCAGTGTTATCTTGCTATCAAAATGGCGCCATTCGTAACGAATAGGGTAGTGGCGACGATAGTGTTCAAATTGTGCGGTGTCTTTAATTGCTAGATCGTCCTCGATAAATGGGTAGATTGCATTCAGAGTGCCTTTTAAAGAATCACGATTAATCGGTATTTGTAGTGGTTTGATAAGGTTGCCAATATCAGTATTCGGCAAAGTGTTTGTAAACCCACATAAAGCTTGATAAATCATATAACTGCCCTTGAATTTAGCATCGATGGAGTGTCCTGCAATATGTGGCGTCGCCCAATAAGCAGATTTCTGCAGTGATTGATTGATATTGGGTTCATTTCTCCAACAGTCGATAACATTGGCCTTGGTTTGGGTTTTTTGCCATATGTCTTCATCAATAATCTCACCGCGGGCGGCATTGATGATGATTGTGTCTTTTGTAATTAAATCAAAATTGTGTTGGCCTAATAAGTTGATACTTGGATAACTACCTACATGGGTGAGAGGTGTGTGGAAACTCACAATGTCAGCACTAAGCGCTGTATTCAAGTCTATAAAATCTGCTAAATTTTCCTTATTTTGACGTGGCGGGTCATTAAGTAATGTTTTTATGCCAAGTTGTTTGGCTTTATGGTTTAGTCGTGAACCAACATTGCCCACACCAATAATGCCAAGTATTTTATCTTCTAGGTTAAAGGCATAATCAACCGACAGGTTGGCAAGCGCGCTAATGACGTATTCAGCAACTGCGTTGGCATTGCAGCCTTGGGCTGAGGCAAATTTTATGTTATTTTTTTCTAAATAAGTTTCGTCAACATGATCTAATCCGGTAACGGTTGAACCAACGAAGCGAACATTTGTTCCTTCAAGAAGTTCTTTGTTGATTGTTGTTCGAGACCTAATAATTAATGCATCACAATCCAAAACATTTTCACGGTTAATATTGCGTCCAGGGAGTGCTACAATATTGCCAAACTCAGAAAAAATTTTTTCATAACCCCAGACAGTGTCATCAATAACTAATTTCATGAAGGTATTTCCCATTGGATAGGCGATTGATTAGTGGCTTGCAGATAGTCATTAGTTTTAGAAAAATGGAGTGAACCAAAAAATCCATTATTTGCAGAAAATGGCGACGGGTGCGGCGACCTCAAAATCAAATGGCGTTCAGGGTCAATTAAGTTAGATTTTTTCCCAGCATAGGCGCCCCAAAGTAAAAAAACTAAATTATCCTTCTTTTCATTTAGCAGTTTGATTACATTGTCTGTAAATATTTCCCAGCCCTGATTTGCATGTGAAGCAGGGCTATTCTTTTCAACTGTAAGGACACTATTTAGGAGTAATACTCCTTGTTCTGCCCAAAAACTTAAGTGGCCATGACCGGGATTTATAAACCCTACGTCATTAGTTTCTAGTTCTTTATAGATGTTTCTGAGAGAGGGAGGTATTGGAACACCTTTTGGTACCGAAAAACTAAGTCCTTCTGCTTGACCTTCACCGTGATAGGGGTCTTGCCCTAGAATTACAACTTTAGTGCTGGCAAAGCTTGAATATTCAAAAGCCTTAAACCAAGTGCCTTTTTGAGGATAGATTATGTTTGATCGGGCTCTGTCATTCAAGAACGAAAGTAAAGACTGAAAATAATCCATCTTTGATATGCCTGCTAAGTGTTCTGTCCAATCACCAATATCTACTTTCATGACATTGGCGGGTAGCATTTTGATATAAGATAAACTGAAATGGGATATATATTTATCTCAAAATTTGTAATAGGGACTAAAATAATTGTCAAGATATTTGGCATTGTTTTTTATTTTGAAGACTAAATTTATTTCGGATACTATTATATCAAGGAATACAAATGGCTGACTGGTTGCACTTCTGGGAGAACAATGAGACGAATTGGCATAGCGATACGATTACTCAAGAGTTGGTCGAGTATTTTGAATTGTTTGAACTAGAGCTAGGAGACAAAGTATTTGTTCCGCTTTGCGGAAAAAGTCTTGATATGCTCTACATTATGAACCAAAGTTTCTCAGTTGTTGGAGTTGAGATAAGCGAGATTGGTGTTAGGCAGTTTTTTAGAGAAAATAATCTTACATACAAAATTACTAGGGTCGATGATTTTGATCTCTACAGTTCTGAAAATCTAGAAATCTACTGTGGGGATTTTTTTTCATTGACATCGAAACACTTAAATAACGTCAAAGCTGTTCTTGATAGTAAATCGCTTATCGCACTAGAGCCAGATTTAAGACAAAAATATGTAAAACATTTAAATGATATAATATCGGTCGGTGCACGGATATTGTTAGTAACTTTGCAATATCCTCAACATCAAATGAGCGGCCCACCATTTTCAGTGGATAAATCTGAAGTTGAGTCGCTTTTTAGTATGACTTTTGAGAGTCGAGAATTAAGGTCATTTAATGATATTGAGAACGAGTCAAAGCTTGAACGTGCTGGTGTAGATTTTATTAATAATGCAGCGTATTGTCTGCGAAAAGTGAGAGTGTAATGGCAAAAAAAATGACGGGTATTGTCGTCCAGTTCGGCACAAAGGGTTACGGATTTATTACGGGTGATGACGGTGAAAAGTATTTTGTGCACCAGAAAAGCGTATACAACAAGTCTAGATTAAGGAGCGATACCAGAGTTACCTTTAGAGTTGAAACTTCAGAGAAAGGCTTGGTAGCGACCAATGTTAAACTTGAGAGAGCTGAAAAAGAAAAAATGCCGCTTACTGACTCAACAATCAAAACAATGTTTGCTATATTGTTTGTAATGCAGATTATTGCCTTTTACTTTCTTTATAATTCATAAATGAAGAATCTTATAGGTTTGAGTTTAGCTTTATTGTTGGTACTTTCGGGCTGTTTTTCAACTCCTGCAAGAGAGGTCACCAATATTTGCCAGCTCCTTGATGAAAAAGTTTCATGGTATCAGGCAGTTAAAAAAAGCGAGGCAAAATGGTCTGTCCCGATGCATATACAGCTAGCAATAATTTATCAAGAATCCCACTTTTCCTCTAACGCCAAACCGCCAAGAAATAAAATTTTCGGTGTAATTCCAGGCTTAAGATCCTCTTCCTCTTACGGATTCACGCAAGCGAAAAAAGAAACCTGGGAGTGGTATCAACTCAAAACAGGAAATAATCTTGCTAGTAGAGCTAATTTTTCAGATTCAGTTGACTTTGTTGGTTGGTATGTAAATCAATCCGAAAAACGTTCAAAGATAAGTAAAACCGACGCTTACAACCAATACCTTGCATATCATGAAGGCCAGAATGGCTTCAACAATAAAACCTACCAAAAGAAGCCATGGCTTCTCGAAATTGCTAATAAAGTTGAAAATAAATCTAATACCTATAAAAGGCAGTTAAGTAAATGCAAGGCTCAATTAGATAGTAATCGTGTCTGGTCTTTCTTTTGAGCAAAATAAGACGATTAGGGCTTTCCAATAATAATCCAATTAAAGCAATAAATATTAAGCTAAATCTTTATTGAAATAGATAGTTGACGATGAATACAGAAAAATTAATTCATTCAATAATACAAAGAATTGCAACAGGTCCTGAGCTAAGCAAAAATATAGAAGAGGAAGAAGCCGAAGCTGCTATGAGTGCAGTCCTAAATGGTGAAGTTGATGATGTTCAGTCAGCTATTTTCTTGGTCGCTTTGAGAATGAAGCGTGAGACAATGGATGAAAATACTGGAATTCTTAAAGCCTTAGTAAAAGTAACAAGCCCCCAAGCTGCTGAAGTGGAAAACTTAATCGATATAGGAGATCCTTATAGCGGCTATAATCGCACTATACCAGTCTCCTCGTTTCTTCCACCGCTACTTGCTGAACTTGGCCTGCCAACAGTTATTCATGGACTTGATAGTGTTTCACCTAAATTTGGATTAACCCATAGACATATCAATAAAGCTATGGGGTTAGATCCAGATATATCAATAAGAGATGCAAAGTCAAGAATTGAGAACGAAGACATTGGCTGGTCTTATCTTGACCAAAGTGTGTATTGCAAAGAGTTGCATCAGCTTGTGCCACTTAGAAATAAGATTATCAAAAGAACTGTCATAAATACGCTAGAAACTTTGATAGGGCCGCTTAGAGGAAAAAACACTCACTCAATTTTGGGCTATGTACATAAACCCTATCCACCCATTTATGCGGCACTGACCAATAGCGCTGGTTTTGATACTAGTCTATTGATTCGAGGTGTCGAAGGAGGCATTGTTCCATCTTTAAGGCAAAAGGGCTCAATGATTTCTTATGTCGGTGGAGTTGAAAAAGTAAGCGCTGAAATCGACCCTAAAATGATGAACATAAATCAAGAATTAAGATCTATCGCATTCCCTGGAGGGCTGAATATCAAGAGTGACAAAACCAATCTAGCTGAATATGCAATGGCATTAGGAATGGGGGCGCTTTCAGGTGAAAAAGGTATGTATTACGATGGACTAGTCTATATAGCAAGTCTGATCCTTTGGCATGTCAATAAATTTGACTTAATTGAAGAGGCCGCAACTACGGTAAGGCAAGTGTTGGATTCAGGTAGGGCAATTAAAAGAGTCACTTAGATTCTTCTAAATTCCAGTAGTTATTTTGATCTACTCTTAAATTGACTAAGAGACGACACCACTTTCTCTAAGGCGTTGAATTTTTTCACTATCATATCCAAGCTCATCTGATAAGATTTGCTCGCAATGCTCTGATAGATCTGGCGCTGCTGAGCTATATAGCAAGGGCGTTTCGGAAAGATTGATTGGCGAGGCAATAGTGTAAATCTGCTTGTCACAATTATCAGGAATCTTCCTAATCAGATTTCTATGCTTTATTTGCGGATGATTGAAGACTTCTTGCAGAGTATTGATAGGTCCGCAAGGGATATCCAGCGTTTCCAATTGATCAATCCACCAGGCTGTCGGCTGGGATTGAAGGAACTTATTTAAATGTTCAATGAGAGATTCGCGATTAATCACCCTCTGTTTGTTGGTTTTGAAGTTGGGGTTATCTGCCAACTCTGGTTGCTGAACAAGCTGGCAAAATTTTCTGAATTGAGTGTCATTGCCAATCGCAAGCATTATTATGCCATCGCTAGTATTAAATGTTTGGTAGGGCACAATATTAGGGTGTGCATTTCCTTGGCGCTTTGGATTTTTTCCAGTTGCCAAATAGTTCAAACCCTGATTAGCAAGGGTTGCTGCTTGCACATCCAGCAAAGCGATATCAATGTATTGCCCTTTTTTAATATGCTTGCGCGCCATCAAAGCTGCAAGTATTGCGTTACTGCAGTAGAGTCCAGTCATTATGTCAGCAAGTGCCACGCCGACTTTCATTGGCTCTCCATCGGCCTCGCCAGTGACACTCATTAGGCCTCCCTCGCCCTGAATCATCGCGTCGTATCCAGCCCGTTCTGATGAAGGACCGGTTTGGCCAAAACCAGTAATGGAGCAGTAAATTAAATCCGGATTAAGTAATTTCAGTTTAGGATAATCAAGACCATATCTGGCGAGAGTACCAACTTTGAAATTCTCTATAAAGACATCGGCATTTTTCACCAAATCCTTGATAATTTGTTGACCAGTTTTATGCTGTATATCAATTGCAATAGATTGTTTATTTCGATTGGTAGAGTGAAAGTAGGCTGCCTGAGGAGGTTGGGAGGAAGTTTTTTCCTTGATAAACGGCGGCCCCCAATATCTTGTATCGTCGCCTTTGTTAGGTCGCTCTATTTTAATAACCTGAGCACCAAAATCAGCCAGCATCTGTGAGGCCCATGGGCCCGCTAAAATGCGGCTCAAGTCAATGACTTTTATTCCTTTAAGGGCTTCTGCCATTAGAAAAACGCTTGTATGTCAGTAATCGCTCTACCCAAGATGAGTGCGTGGACATCATGAGTCCCTTCATAAGTATTAACCGTTTCAAGGTTCATCATATGGCGAATAACATGATATTCATCGACTATTCCATATGCACCATGCATATCTCTTGCAGTACGGGCAATTTCTAAAGCCTTTCCACAGGAATTACGCTTCATCATTGAAATAAGTTCAACAGGACATTGATTACTGTCCATTAAGCGCCCCATCTGTAAGCAGCCCTGCAATCCAAGACTAATTTCAGTTAGCATGTCGGCGAGCTTTTTTTGAATGA
>Ga0187833_10003686_pt1 | contig 15380 bp, 9 predicted proteins | sample ETNtaG_37_FD_167968 | JGI IMG/M metagenome (GOLD analysis project Ga0187833, IMG submission 167968) | Marine microbial and viral communities from oxygen minimum zone, Eastern Pacific Ocean - ETNP2014_SV_400_PacBio MetaG (Illumina Assembly) | ecosystem: Environmental > Aquatic > Marine > Hypoxic...
GTAGGGTGAGAGGGATTCACCGAGGGGCATGGCCCGATGCTCTTGCCGGGCGTGGACACATTCGGCACCAAGTTGGGTCAGGATGGCAATGGCAGCTGTGAGCAGAGGGAGACTCATTTCCGTTCCTTGGTTGGGAAGTATTGCCTGAGGGCCCTTGTGTCACGATAATGGGCACTTGAAGATTCTACACACGCCTCGTTATCGGGGTATCCGTTCATTCACGCAATTGGTTTTCAGGAGGAGCTGTCCGATGGATTTCGTTGCCTGCAATGGAGATTGTACTGAAGAAGGAACTCACTGTGAAGGTTGTGGTCGCAGCCATGAAGAGATCGCCGAGTTGAAGACACACGTGGGGGGGCTGGTCGCGTTCGCTCAGAAGATGAAGTACGGAAACTCCGACGTCTTCGTCGACAGTGTAGCCAACACGATCAAGCACAAGCTGGAAGACGCCAACTAGGCCCGCTCCGCAAACGGCCGTTCAGGAGAGGCGAGGTGGAACGCCACGAGATCGTGCGTCGAGCCATCGAGTTCGGCACGCCGCCACGGTTGCCGTTCTTTCTCGGCGGATCGTGGAGCGACAAGCTGTCGGCGGTGATTGAGGGGTTTCCCAATGACGTGTGCGACTGTTGGGAGATGGACCGTCAGGAGAGCGGGTGGTACTTCGACGATCCGGCGCCCGACGACTGGGGATGCCGGTGGGAGAAGACGGAGCTGAAAAACATGGGGCAGGTCGTCCACCACCCGCTTCAGGAGTGGTGTGCGCTGTCCGGATATCGTCCGCCCGATCCGCGCAATCCCTACTACTTCGCCCGCGTCGACGAAGGGATCGCCGACGCCGCCGATCGCTACGTGGTGCTAACCAGCCACTTCAACCTGTTCGAGCGGCTGCACATGCTCCACGGGTTCGAACGGACCCTCGAGGATTTCTACCTCGAGCCGGAGAAGATTCACCGGCTCATCGACATGATCCTGGAGTACAAGCTCGCCCATTTCGACGAGACGGCCCGTCGCTTCGGTGACCGGGTGCACGGGCTGTTTCTCACCGACGACTGGGGGACGCAGGAGAACACCCTCGTCTCACCGGCGATCTTTCGCGAGTTCTTCCTCGACCGCTACCGCACACTGTTCGACGCCATCCACGGCCATGGCTGGCACGTGCTGATGCACAGCTGCGGGCGGGTCAACGAGTTCGTGCCCTTCTTCATCGAAGCCGGGGCCGACGTCCTCAACCTGCAACAGCCGCAGGCCTATGGCATCGAGGAGTTGGGTGCGGCCTTCGCCGGGCGTGTCTGCTTTCTCACGACGGTGGACATTCAGGCCACCTTGCCCACAGGCAACGCCGAGGCCATTCGCTCCGAGGCGCGGCAGCTGATCGAGCACTGGTCCAAACCCTCAGGTGGTTTCATCGTCTTCAACTACGGAGACTCCGAAGGCATCGGCGTGGACGACGGCGTCGCCGAGGTCATGTTTCGCCAGTTCTACGATCTGCGCCGGTACTGGGCTCCCAGCTAGACGATCTTGTCGTCGGTGGCGTCTTTTCGCTGGATCACTGATCGTCGGTGATGCAGACGCCACGGCCGCCAATGCTTCGCATTGGCTAGACGAACTTGTCGTCGGTGGCGTCTTTTCGCTGAGTCACTGATCGGCGGTGACGCAGACGCCACGGCCGCCAATCGCAAGCGATTGGCTAAACAAACTTATCGTCGGCGGCACCTCGGATTATCTGAACCTGTCCCTGGTCCTCGAGCTGGCGAATCTTCTGCACGATGCGCAGCTGTACCTCTTCGACTTCGCTCAGGCGCATGGGGCCGGCGAAGTCCATCTCTTCCTCGATGAAACCCCGGATGCGTTCGGACATGTTGCCTAGGAGCGTATCCTTGACCTCGTCGCTGGCCGCCTTCAAGGCGATGACGATGTCTTTCTGCTCCACCTCGCGAAGGACGGTCTGAATCTCGCGGTCGGTGAGTTTCTGGATATCCTCGAAGACGAACATCTGATTGCGGACGAATTCGGCGACTTCCGGATCCTGTGCGTCGAGGCGGTCGAGGACGTTCTTCTCCACCGAGCCACGCAGGTTCGCCTCCAGGCTCTCCTCGATCTGCTTGAGGACATTCGGCGTGATGTTCTCCATGGTCGCGATGCGGTAGGCGACTTCGGCCTGGGTCATCTCGGGGAGCTGAGACAGGATACCGGCCGCCTGGTCCGAGTCCAGCTGGGAGAGGATGAGAGCGATCGTCTGCGGGTGCTCGTGGGAGATGAAAGGGGCGATCTGCTCGGGCGGCACGTTCTTCAATAGATAGAAGCCCGAAGATACCGTGCTCATGACACGGTCGAGGATCTCCTGGGCCTTGCGTGGCCCCACAGCCCGCTCCAGGGCCCCCCGGGCGAAATCGACGCCGCCCTGGCTCATGTACTCGCCGGCGAGCAGATGCTGCTCGAAGTCAGCCAGGACTTCGTCCTGCACATCCACAGGCAGGTGCTTGAGCTCGGCGATCGTGTGCGTGATCTCCTCGATCTCATAGTCGGTGAGAAACTTCATGATGTCGGCGGCGCTCTCCTGACCGAGGGCCACCATCATGACCGCCACCTTCTCTCTGGGAGAAAGCTCGGGCTCTTCTTCCTCGTGCTGCAGCTTCTGACTTGCTACGGCGTCCACGCTGTCGCTCATGGGTCCCCTCTGTCGATCTTTTCCGCTTACCGCGGCATGAAGTTCCACCTTCACCGATAGACCGGTCCCGGCAGTCTCTCGTATCAGATTGAAAACAAAGCAGTTACGTCTTGTCGTCGGGGCCAGCATGCGGCACTGCACCCCACACGCAGAACAGACCATGCAATCGCGGGGCCAGCGGGCATCTTCTCCGGTCTTGCCTTACTGCTCGGACGGTTCCTATATTCATAACACCCTATTAAAACAGCAGTTCCCCGTAGGGCCCCTCCCCCAGACGCACCCTTTCTGACGCCCCCTCCCCGGGCTCACCAAGGCAGGCCGGCCAGTCAGCCAGCCGCCTGGAGCTTGACGGATGAGTATGTACGGCTGGGACCTTTCGGTCCTTCCCGGTCCACCGAAGGCCGATCTGCAGCGTCGCGTACTGGAAGAGTGGTTGACCAATCCCTTCCTCGACGACGACGTCATCGCCCTGTCTCTGCGACTGGGTGAACCCTCGGGTGCTCTCGAGGATGTACTGACGTCCCTGTGCAGAACCGGATTTCTCCGCGACTCGGGCAGCGGCTACACGCTGGCCCTCGATCTGGGCGGAATTCTGCCCGACCTCGGGGAGGCCGCCAGCGAACCCGTCGTCGCGAGCCCGCCGGCAGCCGGTGCCGCCGCCGTGGAACTGGCATCCCTTTCGGGAGCTGTGGCCACGGACCCGGTGACCGAGACCGATCAGAGCGACGGTGAAGACCTCCTCGATCTGCTCGAGGCGGACGACCGGTCCGACGCTCTGACGCGCGAGATCGAGCAGACTCTCGCCGAACTGATGCCGACTCACGGGATCGATGAGTCCCATCTCATCGAAGCGCTTCCCTTCGGTATGATGGTCCTGCTGCCCACAGGCGCCCGGGAGATGGCGAACCTCCGGGCCGCGGACATGCTCGGTGTCGCCCCCGGTCAGCTGGACGGGGCGACCTTCGAGCTGATCACGGGGGTGGACCCCCTGTCCGCCCTCGACACCGTGCTGCCGCTGTCCTTCTCGTTGACCGAGCCCAGGGCCCTTGAAGTGACCCTGCACGGTCACCAATTGCCGTCCGGTACGGTGATTCTGATCCTGCTGCGCGATGTCTCACTTCTGGAGGAGGTCTCGCAGATACAGGCGGAGGTGCAGGAAGAGTTGTTCCAGCGGTTGAAGACCGAGATGGTCGATCCTCTGGCCATGGTCGAACGCTTCCTCGAGAAGCCCGACACAGACCATCTCGTGCAGGCCCGCATCGCGATGGAGCAGATCAACTGGTTCCTGCAGGAGTTCTTCCTGCGGGGCGGCAACAGGAGCTGAGACAGCCCATGGTGATGGACATTCGAGACCTGCGGGATGACGCCGACGACGACCAGGATCGGCCCGAAGAGAAGGCCGAGACACCTGTCGCTGCCGCCGAGACACTCGTCAACCAGCCTGAGCCCGAGGTCGATCTCGAGGAGCTGCTGACGCTGCTGGCAGAGGGTGACGGTGTGCGCCAGGCGGAGGCGGCAGACCAGTTACGGGTCCTGGTGCCCAGCGACGAAGGCATCGAGAGGCTGTGCGCTGTCGTCGAGGACACAGGTGACGCTCGACGCCTGCCGGCGGTACAGGTTCTCGGGTTCCACCGGCAATGGCTGGCGAGCCATTCACAGATGGAACGGGTGCTCGTCTGGATTCGTGTCGAGGAAGATCCCGAGGTGGCCACGGCGATCACGTGGCTGCTGCGTGGACGGGACGTCCTGCAGGAACTGCTGCTGCATCCGGTGGTGGGCGTAGCGCGTGAAGCGGCACTCGGTCTGCCCGTCGGAGAGACGACGCTCGAAGCGTTGCTCGACGCACTGCTCGTCGGTCGCGGTCCCGATATCGACCGCATCCTGACACAACGACTGGCGTCGCTGCATTCGAGTCTGACCTCCCGCGCCGTGGACTACATCCTGAACGTGGCCGATCGCGTTACGGGGGATGCCCTCAGGCACGTGCTGGCGCAGCTGCCACCGCAGCCAATGTTCGAGTTGTTCGTCGAGGGGCGCAGCCGTCCCGAGTGGACCACCGAGCCGACCGCTCAGGACACCGAGCAACTGCAGAGCTGGCATCACGTCGCCCGCCTGGCGTCGCAGTCGCTGCTGCAGGCGCCATCGGGAGAACTGATCCGCTATCTGGTGAATCGCAGTGCCGCCGATGACACCTTTGCCCGAAGACACGCCTCTTTCATGAAGGCGGCTCTGGGCAACACGCAGGATGTGATCGGCCCCGAGCTGCTCGACGACCTGGAACGGCTGACGGTGAATGCCACAGATGATCGTCTCGAGCGCATGGCCCGTATGCTGATGGATCTGAGCGACAAGATCGCCGGTGGCGAGAGTCACTCGCACGTGTCGGACCTGCTGGAAAAGTGGAAGAGCCGGTCCCCGGCACTGAAGCTGAAGATCTACCACCTGCAGCAGGGCCTGAAGTAAGCACACGAGGTCGACTCCGTCCCCGTACGGAAGCGCCGGACCCCCATTCGAGCTCGTCGTCCGGGGGTCTTTCCATGTCAGGTATGGGCGCGACGCAGCAGCAGCAGCCCGAGGGCACCGAAGACGAGAATCACCAGCCAAGCCCCGAGCCATGGCGCGAGGATCCCATTCCAGCCGAGGGCCTGTCCGGCCTTCACCGATCCGTAGAACACGAAACAGATCAGCACGCCCAGACCGAAGGCGCTGGCGCGGCCACCGCGTCGGGTGGCGGCTCCCAGTGGCGCACCGAGAAGGAAGATGACGACGCACGTGAAGGGGAAGGCGATCTTCAGGTGCAGATCGACCACATGCCGGGTCACGTCCTCACCGTTGGTACGTGCCCTCTGGATGTAACCGGACAGTTCGGCGTAATCCATCTCCTCGGGCTCCTTCTGCTGGCGGGCGAAATCCTCGGGCGACAGCTGCACAAGCGTGAGAGCCAGCGAGTCGAAGGGGGCCGCCTGAAGGTCAGGGCCGTCCAGCAGATAGTAGTGACCGTCGGTCAGAACCCAGCGTCCCGGATCGGGCCGCCACAAAGCCACGCGGCCTGTGGCGCGCTCGATGGTACGGCTGCCGTCGGTTCGTTCCCAGGTGACCTGGTGAGCGCGGCGGCGCTTGTGGTCATAGGACCGGGCGAAGATGAACTGTCCGGCCACATCCTGGAGCAGCACCTGCCGTCGCGAGCCGTCGCTGCGGCTGTAGGATCGGATCTCGTCTCGTGTGGTGTTGTAGCGGAAGGTGGCTCCGGGAACGATGACATCAGTGAAGCAAATGGCGGCGCAGGCCATAACGACCGAGAACAGGTAGAGCGGCGTCAGCAGCCTGTGCAGGGAAATGCCGGCGGCCTTGGCGGCGATGATTTCGGATCGTCGAGCCAGGCCACCCAGGGAAAACAGCGTGCCCAGCAAGGTGGTGATCGGCAACGCCAGCAGGACCCAGTACGGTGTGCGAAACACGTAATAGCGGGCGATCTGCAGCAGTGTCGCTTCGTGGTCGATGAAGGTGTCGATGTTCTCGATGAGGTCGATGACGAGCGTGACGAGCCACATGGCCAGGGCGCTCAGCGCCAGGCAACCCAGGTGCCGGCGCAGGATGTAACGGTCGAGACGGGTCACGGCTGCGTTCGGCGCAGGCGCTCGCGCAATCCGAGCAGTGGCCGGTCGAGAACGGCCGCCCTCGTCAGCAGAAAGCCGATGACACCGAAGGTGACATCCGGCGCCCACATGGCCACAGCCGGGGGCACGAAGCCACGGTCAGCCAGTTCTTCACCACCGATAAGGAACATCCAGAAGGCGAAGAAGAAGACGAGGCTCACCGCTACCGACACGGCCGTGCCGCGGGCTCTGGTCAAAGCCCCCACGGGGGCGCCCACCAGGACGAAAACGACACAGGCGAGAGCGATGGAGAACTTCTTGTGCACCTCCACCAGGTAGGTGTTGGCACGGCGACGCCGGGTGTCGACGAGGCTCAGCTGTTTCGTGATGCGGCTGCTGAGCCGGCGACTACGCTCGGCGAAGCTGGTTGCATCAGAGGCTACCGCCGCCTCGGCGGCAAAGGCATCCACCGTGGAGTCGACGACGGTGAGGGTTCGCCCGTTTTCAACCCGGGTGGCTTCCACGGCGGCGAGCATGGCCGCCACGTCCATCTCACGGTCGCCTCGGTAGGCGGAGCGGTAGCCGGAGAAGTCGCGGCTGGTGTCACGGATATGAAGAACCTGGCGGCCGAAGGTGCCCCGTGAAATTCGTTCGGGATCGTCGCCGTCGACACGATGATACTCGCCATCCTCGAGGGCCAATCGCATGTACCGGCCTTCGTCGAAGATCTCGATACGGCCCGTCGCCGCGCGCAGCGTCGTGGGCGGACCCGGTTGTCCCGTGTCGTACAAGGTGAGGTCGGACAGCTGGTTGGTCTCCTCGTCGACGCCCCGGATCAGCAGGTGATAGGGCCCGAGATCCCGCAGGAAGACACCTTCCTTCTGCTTGAGGACGAGGGCAGCCTTGGCGCGTCGGAGGCTGGCGGCAAGCTCGCGGGCACGGTGGTTGGCATCGGGCAGCACCTGATCGTTGAACCAGATCATGCCTACGGACAGAAGCAGGGCCGCCAGCGCCACCGGCATGACCACGCGCGTGAAGCTGATCCCCGCCGCCTTCATGGCCAGCAACTCGTTGTCGGCGGCCAGCCGGCCGAAGACCATGAGCACAGCGATGAGAACGGCCATAGGCACGGCGAGGGCGACGATCCAGGCCAGGTTGTAGGTGAACAACTGCAGCGCGACACCCACCACCAGGCCCTTGCTCAGGACCTGGTCGAGCATCTGCAGAACGACATCGATGACGAGTACGAACAGAATGAGTCCGAAGCCCATGGCGAAGGGGGCCAGGTGCTGTGCGAGCAGGTATCGGGAGAGGGAAACCAAGGGTGGTCTGGTGGGTCTGAGGAACGGATGTCCAGGTTGAGAAGTGTGGGTGGAACCGGTAGCGATCGTGGGTGTCAGGGGTGACAGCACAAGTGCCAAGCCCCACCCGGAATATACCACCTGCCCGGGGTTTGCCGCTGGAACGGGTTTTGCAGAAGCTCATCCGACAACCCCACGTGGCTGGCGTGGCTCGATTGCTGGAACTCAGGGCGTCCCGTACGTTGTTGTGCTCTCATCCCGGAGCCAGCCTATCGCGCAGCGCGCACAGTCCTGGCCATTCTTGTTTCTGTCCCGCCTGGCGGTGGCCACAAGAGTGGCCGCAAGCAGGGGTCCTGTGAATAGCAGCCCGTTGATAAAGCCCATCTGGGCTACGGGCGGCCCTTTCGACCGGTGCCTGCGTTGCGCTCCTTCAACGGGTCCCACTGACCCGCTTCGGTCGCGCGCCTTGTCACCGGCCGAAAATGCCTCGGCCTCGCCAACAGAGCGACTTTATCAACGGGCTGCTGGACCCCGATCGTCCCAGTGGGTTTCCGCAAAACCAACGTCTGTCGGTGCAGGCAGGACTCGATGTATGCGCGCGTGCTTCTCAATCGACTCCGTCCCATTCTCTAGACGCCTGTCCATGCCTGCCGCTACGGCTCGACAGCTGGGGCTGGTGGCTCTGTGCTCCTGGCTGATTCTGCCTTGCCTGGCGGCAGCGGATCCGGGACTGAGGGCCCAGCCGTTGCCCAGGGCCGTACGGGATCTGTTTCAGGAGCCCGTCGAATACGCCCCCCTGCGCCTCGGATCACCGCTGCTGCGGCGGCGGCCCCCGCGCCAGCCCATGCTCGAATCGACTACCCCCTTCGCGGCCAAGGACGTCACTGTCGACTCCGCCGGCGTCCACTTTCAGCCCATGGCGGCGGGCTTTCCCATCGGTCCACCGGTGACCATGCCGGAGAGCAGCTATATCGAGCTGGGTCAGACCCACCTGTTCCACAAGGCCAAGACTGCAGCCGTACGACGCGAATACCGCCAGATGGCCGCCGGCAAGGCCGGCACCCGACGCAATCGGCTGGAATGGCGTGTGCCGATCCCGGCGCCGCCCCAGGTCCGCCGACTCATCGGTGATGAGGGCTCACTGCGGATCAATGGCTCACATACCGCGTCGCTGGGCGGCAGGAGTCAATGGACCGCAGGCGAGGTGCAGACTCTGGCCGGGCGGCCATCGAAGTTCCCGACGCTGAGCATGGACCAGGAGTCGAAGTTCTCTGTCGAAGGCAGTGTCGGTGAGGCGATCAACATCCGTATCAATCAGGACACCGAATCTCTCAGCGGTGCCTTCGGTCAGAACCTCACGAACCAGCTATCGAATCAGATCAAGCTCGACTACAAGGGTGACGAGGACGACATCTTCCAGGAGGTGCAGGCGGGCAATACGACGCTGGCCCTGCCGAATACGCGCTTCGTCGGCTTCAATCAGCAGCACAAAGGCCTGTTCGGCATCCGTGCCTCGGGACACCTGGGGAAGATGGCGTTTACCACCATTGCCAGCCATGAGAAGTCGGAGAGCAACAGACAGTCCTTTCGTGGTGGCGCCCAGGTCGATACCGTCGAGATCAAGGACTACCAGTACGTACGCAACCAGTGGTTCTTTCTCGACGAGATCTACCGTGAGCGTCTCGGCGATTTTTCCGAGCTCAACACCGGCCTGCCGTCCGATTTCGAGCCGAATGACCGTATCGACACGCAGACGCTGCAGGTCTTCATCAACGACTTCAACGTCAACAACGATGCCGAGCAACTGTCCCGCCCCGGCGTCGCCAGTATCGACCCGTCCCTGCCCACCAACGCCGCCACCGGATTCAGTGAGGTCGGCACCTGGCACCGGCTCGACCCTGACAACGACTACAGTCTGCAGAAAGATCTCGGGTACATCATCCTGCGCGTCGCCGTTCAGGACCGGCACGCCCTGGCCGTCGCCTACCGTACTGAGGGCGGCGAGCCGGTGGGCTCGGTGCCGGCGGCGCCCGATTCTCTGCGCCTGCGACTGATCAAGGCACGCGACTCGCGCCCCGAGTTTCCTACGTGGAACCTGGAGTGGAAGAACGTCTACCGCATCGTGCGCGGCTTCTCCCGCGGTCGACTCTTCGACGAGGACAAGATCCGTGTCGAGATCCTCAAGGAAGAGCCCGGAGAGGAGCCGCTCAATACCCAGGGGACCAAGACCTACCTGCAGCTGATGGGCCTCGACACTCACGGCCAGGACCCGGGAACCCGGGCGGATCAGATCATCGATGCCGACTATGTGGGACTCGATGGTGCCCAGGGCGTCCTCATCTTTCCCGATCTGCGCCCTTTCGATCCGCAGGCGATCAAGTATGACGTGCTGGGTACGAAGATTCCGGAGATCTACGAGAAACAGCAGCAGCGGGATCAGATCGAGGCGAGTCGCTACATCATCCAGGTGATCAACAGCTCCGGTCAGCAGCGCATCAACCTGACGCAGGGACGGTTGGCCAGCATCGACGTGGAGTCGGTGGATGTACGCCTCAACGGCAAGCAGCTGAAGCGGGGCGTCGACTACAATGTCACCTTCACCGGCGAAGTGCAGTTCCTCGGCCAGACGGTCAACGCCGTGGGAGATCCCGGGGCCGACCTCGAGATCACCTACGAGAGCCAGGATCTGCTGGGTCTGGGCGGCCAGCAGAAAACACTGCTGGGCATGCGGGGCGAGTACGAATTCCTCGGTGGCGACGGCGTGCTCGGTGGCACCATGATCTACAACAACGTGCGCAGCGCCGAGAAGCGTGTGCGCGTGGGATCGGAACCGGCGCGCACGATGGTATGGGACGTGGATGTGCGGGCCAAGTTCGATGCACCTGCCCTTACCCGCGCGGTCGACGCCCTGCCGTTGCTCAAGACCGTGGCGCCTTCGGATGTCACCCTGCGGGCGGAGATCGCCCAGAGCCGGCCGAATCTGAACACCAAGGGGCAGGGCTACATCGATGACTTCGAAGGTTCGGAGCGTCCGGAGATCCTGTCGGTGTTCCGGTCGCGCTGGACGCCGGCCAGCGCCTCGGAGGGAACGCTCCTCGAGGCCGATCGTGGTCGGACGCACTGGTTCAACCCGTTCCATCGTGTGCTGCGCACAGAGATCTGGCCGGGCCAGGAGGATCAGGTCGAGGCCAGCAACAACAAGACCGATGTGCTGACCCTGCAGGTCGTTCCGCCACCTGATGCGACCGACGCCTGGGGTGGCGTGATGACGGTCTTCACCGGGGGAGTCCGCGACTTTTCGCAATCGAAATTCCTCGATGTCTGGTTGCGTGGCGAACGCGGCATCCTGCACATCGACCTGGGCGACATCAGCGAGGACTGGATCCCGAACGGCAACGTCGACACGGAGGACACGCCGCTGCCCGGCCGCACAACCGGAGACAACGAGGTGTCGAAGGACGAAGACATCGGACTCGACGGCCGCACCGATGAGCAGGAACTCGACTTCTACCTTGTCGAGGCCGGCATCGATACGGCGGGCCTCGACAACGACCAGAAACGTCAGCAGTTCCGTGGGCTGTCGGAGTACGCCGGTCGTGACCCGGCAGACCCGGAGGGGGACAACTGGGACTACGATCCGACGAGGAATCGCGATGACTATCGCCGTATCAACGGGACTCAGGGCAACCGCCTCTCAGAGGGGGGGCAGCGGCCGGATACGGAGGACCTGAACAACGACGGCAATCTCAACGTCCGCAACGACTTCTACCATCATGTCATCGATCTGAGGCGGGATGTCCACGTTGCCGGAACACGTTCAGAGGCAGGCTGGAGGCTGTTTCGCCTGGAGCTCTACGACGACGAGACCGAGCGCATCGGCTCACCCGATTCCAGCCGTATCGAGTTCGCCCGACTGGCTCTGGTCACCGACGGCGCCTCGCGTGATACCTCAAGTGTGGAGATCGCGCAGATGGAGATCATCGGCAACGAGTGGCAGGAGGATGGCGTCACACGCGTGCGTGAGGCGGCCACCGTCGTGTCGGACAACGAAGTGTTCAATGTCACCGTCATCGGGACCGATGAGAATTTGAGCTATCGACCGCCCCCCGGGGTGAAGGTGAACCGTCTGGCCGGCTCCCGGGTGCGTGAGCGCGAACAGGCGCTCGTCCTCGACGTCACCGACCTCGACGCCGGGCACCAGGCGGCGGCGACGAAGGTGCTGACGCGGAATGCGAATTACACCAAGTACACGCGGCTGAAGATGTTCGTCCATGGCGATTCAAATGGAGTCTACAACCCGGAGCCCGATTCCAGTGATCTCGAGCTGTTTCTTCGATTCGGCGTCGATTCACTCAACTATTACGAGTATGCGACGCGCGTCTTCCCGGGCTGGGATGATCGCAACGAGATCGATATGGACCTGCTGGAGATGGCGCAACTGAAGGGCAAGCTCCAGCAGGGCCGTGTAGACAGCGCCGGTATTCGGTTGACCCAGATCGATACGGTGATCAGCGATCCCGGAGTACGCCGGGGGGCACCAGCCATCTACCGTGTCCGGGGCAACCCGTCGCTGCAACAGGTGCGTCAACTCACCCTGGGAGTGCGCAACCACAGCGACATGCAGAGTTTCACAGCCTTGGTCTACGCCAACGAGTTGCGCCTGGATGGAGCCCGCAACGATGCGGGGATGGCGATGTACGCGAGTATCAATACCAAGCTGGCCGACTTCATGAATCTGGACGCCACGGCCAGTCTCCAGCAGGAAAACTTCCGTACCCTGTCCAACACCGAACGGCGGAGCGCCGATCTGTCGACGGCGCTGTCGACGACGACGAACCTGCACAGGGTGCTGCCAGGGAGCTGGAGGTTCACCATCCCGGTGAAGTATTCCTACAGCAGTGATGTGAGTTTGCCGCGATTCGGACCCAACTCCGACGTGGAACTGAGGTCAGATGAGAAGCAGTCCCTGCGTTCGACGAACTCAAAGGAGTTCGTCGAGTTCTCCGTCAGCAAGACGGGAGGCAGGAACTTTCTCGTACGCTGGACGATGGATCAGATGAATCTGCGAGCGTCGCAGACACGCAATCGCGGCAGGTCACCGAGCACGCCGGTCAACGATCGCGACACCCGCAGCCTGTCCTTCAGCTACAAGATGCCCCTGCCGAAGCCACGGATCTCCTACCTGGCCTGGATGCCGGGCTTCATGCCGGAGACCCTGCGCAAGTCAGGCCTGAGCCCGCTGCCGGCGACGGCGAATTACTCGGTCAAGGTGAACAACCAGGAAAGCGCGAACTGGCGTTTGGGGCAGGCGGACACGACGCGTAGCGAGATCTTTACGATGAGGGAGATCTACGCTACGAAAATGAGCCCCCTGCGCTCGCTGTCGGGCGACTACAACCTGCAGATAGACAGGGACCTGCGCAAGAAGTACGACCCAGCCAAGTTTGCCTTCGGCCAGGAGGTGAAACGCAATCAACGGGCGGATGTGAAGGTCCAACTGCGTCTCGTGCGCTGGCTGGATCCCACCTTCACCTTCCAGGCCGACTACCAGGAGAATTCGGATCCCAGACGGGGGCAGGCGTCGCTGGTCGACACGACGGGAGGGGTGACCCGCGTTATCCGCACGATGGACACGAACACCAAAAATACCCTCTCGGCTCGTCTCAGCCTGCGCCTGCCGGATGTCCTGAAGATTCTCGGCGCGCCTGGCATCAAGAAACCGGCCCGACCTGTCCGGCGGGCTCGAGCCAGCGAAGCGCCTGTTGACAGCATCGACGGTACGAAGGACGAGAACCCGGAAGAGGAGGAAGGCCCGGGGCAGCCCTTCTTCGTTCGCCGCTTCCTGCACTTCTCCAGCAGCTACCTCGAGCCCTTGTCCTATTCCTGGCGACGGAGTACGGATGCCCAGAATTTCAACCTGGTGGCCCGGCCGGGATTGCCTTTCCAGTTCGGCCTCGACGACAGCCTGCGCATCGAGCAGCGCGGCGTCGGCCTGACCGCACAGGACACCTGGACCCGCAGCACGAATACGGACATGAGCTCGGGGTTGCGGTTGCCTCTCGGGTTCAGTGTGAAACCAACCTTCAAGGAGCAGGTGTCGCATCGCTCCGGCAGCACCGAGGACAGGTTGCGCGTGGAACAGTCGAAGACTTTTCCCAGCCTCATCGTCAACTGGGGCCGGGCGGACAGGCTGTGGGGCCTGCGACGAATCCTCAACAGTGCCCAGGTCAACGTACGCCTCGAGGAAACCCAGTCCGCCCAGGCCGAGGGCAGCCTCGACCCGGCGAACCTGATACGCGAGGCGCGTACGAGGGAGTGGCGGGCCACCTGGACCGGGCAGTGGCGTATCGGGCCGACGTCCCGCATCGAAATGTCGAGCACGACGAGCGAAGAACTCGACTTCGAGATCACTGACGGTTCCGACTCGACCATCGTCGCCAGTCAGAGACCTCCCTTGCGCGGTTCTGGTCGCACCGTGAAGAGTACGAAGACCTTCGACACGCGCTACAAACTGAGGCCGAGAGCATTGCCCCTGTTCGGCAAGCTCAAGTCCAGCATCGACCTCAACTTCCAGATCAACGTCAGCACACAGATCCGGGAGAGTGCCACCGGCGAGGAGCAGCTCGTGCCGATCTCCTCTACGGACCGCTGGGATGCGCAATTGCGCGGCACGTACAGCTTCAGCGATACGTTCCGTGGCGAAGGCGTGCTGCGAATCGAGAACGACCGCAACAACATCTCGGAGAAGACCCGGAAGGTCCGCGAAATGCGGTTCTCCGGGACTCTCACCTTCCGGTAGCAGCACCGGGACAAGAGGACTATCTTGATCGATCTCAATCGACAGGAGGCAGTGGCAGTACTGTTCCTCAGTGGTGCCCTGCTGGTCGGTACCGGAGTGGCCTGCCTCGACTATCTGGACGACGAGCGCTTCGAGGACTTTCACGTCATCGCCGGCGCCGTTGAAGTACCGTCGCAGCCGGAGGCAGTCCAGCAGGAGGCGGGACCGCTGTCAATCAACCGGGCCGACGCCGAGCGTCTGCAGTCTCTGCCCCACGTCGGGCCGAAGACGGCGGCGGCTATCGTCGAGTACCGGCAGGCGCACGGTCTCTTCACCGCCATCGACGATCTGAGTCGAGTGCGCGGTATCGGCGCAGCCACCGTGGAGCGCCTGCGTCCCCTCGTGTCGACGGACTGAACTCGCTTCCCGAAGGCTGCCGTGCTCGGCTCCTCCACCATCCGCTGCACTGGAATCCACCTGGCGCCCCACGGTGTGTATGCCGTTGAGCTGGCCCGCCGACGAAAGAGTGTGTCTCTGTCGCGGTGTGCCATGGTGCGGCTGTCCGGCCCTCTTGAGATACCGGAGGCGCTGGCTGATGACGAGGGGCGGTCGAAGCTGGTGGAGGCGCTGCAGGTACTGCGCCGTGGGGGCATCGAGGCGGAGCGGCCGTATTTCGCCTTGTCCGGAACGGCGTCCTTCATCAAGCGGCGTTTCCTCCTGCCCCGTGATAGGGAAGCGACACGTGAGCAACTGTTGTGGGAGGCCGGTCAACTGCTGGAACAGGACGAGGAGGAGTATGTCGTCGACACGCTGGTGACACGACGCCACGGTTTCTTCATCGCCGCACGGCGGCAGATCCTCGATCTACACGGGGCCCTGTGTCGCCAGGCTCAAATGGGACACCCCGGGTTTGACATGGCTTCCTTCGCGCTGTGCAACGCGCTGGAGAGCTGTGGCGCCGGCGGTGGTGGCATCGAGATCGTCCTGCAGGACGACGGCGAGAGCGCCCGGGCTGTACTCCTGCGCGATGGTGTCTA
>Ga0187833_10003687_pt1 | contig 15378 bp, 6 predicted proteins | sample ETNtaG_37_FD_167968 | JGI IMG/M metagenome (GOLD analysis project Ga0187833, IMG submission 167968) | Marine microbial and viral communities from oxygen minimum zone, Eastern Pacific Ocean - ETNP2014_SV_400_PacBio MetaG (Illumina Assembly) | ecosystem: Environmental > Aquatic > Marine > Hypoxic...
GTGGGTGAGATCATATGAAGTGGCGGAAAGGTAACCCGACCAGCGTCGCCACTCCTGAGGCTGGTTCAGGACAGATGTACGATCATGAAATGGAGTCAATTTGAGCGAGGTGGCACCGGTGAACTGCGTCTGAATGGAGATGCTCATGGACAAATGGGGCCGGGAAATCTACCGTGATCATGTGTGATCTGCAATCAGCAGTCATTCATAATTCATAAATAGATATTAAGATCGTCTTGTTATAGTTTGGATTATTATGTAAATACCTTGGGGAGAGGTTAAAAGGTCTTGCCTCTATATAAGGAAAAGAATGGCAAAATCGAATTTCCACAAAGGGTTGGAGGGAAAAAATCGGTGGTACACCGAAACGGCATTTTTATTTTTTCTCCCCTTACTTTTGAATGCACAGACAATCAAAACTGTGGCAGTCCTCGATTTCAATGCCACTGGCCTGTCTGTTCTCGAAGTTCAAACGTTAAACCAATATTTCATTAGTCAGGTCAGTAGTACCGGTGATGTAGCAGTTCTTGAAAGAACAGAGATTGATAGTCGGATCACTGGCAGTGAATATGAAGGTGAAGCATCAAGTTGTTACAATCCTGATTGCGCACTTGAGATCGGTCGTGTGATAGATGTTTCTGAGATCATTCTTGGCGCCGTGGTACAAGAGGGCGACGAATTCCGCATCTCCATTACCAATCTATCCATAGCTGATGGACAAACTGTATTCAGCCGGGATATCATTTATCGTGGTCTTACAGACGGTCTGATCACAGAGATTCAGATCCTCGCCTGGGAGGCCATGGGGCGAGCTCCTCCTGAAGAGTTAATGGCTGAACGGATCACTGGTGCTGTAACTGCAGATCGGTCAAAATCCAAGGTGGGAGCCATGATAAGATCGGCCATGATCCCGGGCTATGGACAACTCTACTCTGGCAAGAAACGGTGGGCGGGTATCTGGCTGGGGGCCGAAACAGTGGCCGCTGGACTCATTGCTATGAGCTACAACAATTATCTCATTGCTTATGATGACTACAACAAACATCAAAAGCTATACAACGATGCGTTGGATCCTGACGTGGTCTCAGAGCACAAGGAAAACGCCCTTGCCAGTTTGAGCGAGGTAGAATCGGCGAACGATCAGGTCAAACTGGCGACTCAGCTGGCTGCCGCTGTATGGCTTGGCAATATTGCCCACGCGTATCTGGTAGGGCCCGGAAGAGCCGGCGCGGCTACTTCATCCATATCCATAACACCTCTCGTGTTTTCTGAAGGAAGTAACTACAACTATGGATTCAAGGTAACGATTGGACTGGACTAGAACAGTATTAGTCATTATCTCCATGGTGTTCCTCTCATGTGAGGTTCCCACCGGTGATTTCGAGAACCCGCTGGACTGGGAGAACCTTTATAAGAAAGGTGTTGAAGTCCCGGCTCTCGTTTTTGTACCCGATGAGGTGACCGTCTCTGTGGGTGATTCTGTGGAGCTTCGGATCATTGCCCTTGAGGTCAACAATGTTAGGGGTGTTTCCGTAACAGTGAAATATGACACAACCAGACTGGAACTCAAATCAGTGAAGGCCGGGGATTTCCTGCGGGGCGGGAATGATCCGCTATTCGTCTATGAAAAGAACAGTCAGTCCATGACACTGGATATCCATACCGTCTGTCTGGGACCGGACTCACTCTCTTACTCAGGAACCGGCTCTGTGGCGAAGATCGTTTTTTCAGTTTTGGCGGAGGGACTTTCAACAGTGACCATTGCCGGAAAGAGCGAATGTGTCGATCCCAGCGATGAACCTATCCAGCTTGAAACCTTCGGGAGCGCTTATATCAATGTTGAGTAGCCTTTCAGTAAATCGTCTGCCGCTCTCTGGATGGACAGCTGTTGTTTCCTTTACCATGTTCTCCTGGCTGTATGGTGATATTACCGGCACAGTAAAGATGGTAGACTCAGACGGCACGGAAGTGCTCAACTACCCTAACGTAAGTTCCACTCTTTATATCAGAGTGGTGGACACTGACCTCAACACCGACGCTTCCACCGCTGAAACCACTACGGCCACAGTAATAAGTGAGAAAGAGACCACAGCTGAATCTGTGACTTTGACGGAGACAGGTGTAAATACGGGTATCTACCAGGGCTCTATCACTTTTCAGGAAGCTTCCGCAAACAACGGGGACGGGGTACTGCAGGTGAGCCGCGGAGAAAAGCTCACAGCATCTTATGTAGACGCCAAGAATGATTTTGGGAATGAGCAGACCGTAACAGACAACGCCTTCTACGGCACCACTACAAAAACAGACACCATCAGTTCGGATGAGGTGTGGACCAAATCGGGCAGCCCTTACCTCATCACCGGTGACGTGACGGTGAATGACGGCGTTACCTTAACTGTGAACGCCGGTACTGAGATAAGGTTTATCGAGACCAGCGACGACCAGTCAGGCGGGCAGGATCAAAACAGGTCTGAGCTTAGGATTAAAGGTATATTGAGAGCCGTTGGAACGGCCACGGACAGCATTATTTTTACCTCCAACGCTCAGGTACCGGCGGCCGGGGACTGGTACGGTATCTATACGGATGGGGGGCGGGTGATTCTTAAGTATTGCCGCATAGAGTACAATACCTTCGGTATCTATTCCAGTGGTTCGGCCAGCACAACGGACACCGTGCGAGTGGAATACTCCCGGTTCAAAAGTGGTGGTACAGCCTATCATGAAAGCAGTGGTTCAAAATACAGACCTTTCTTCTTTAACAATAACATTGTAGTGAATGCTCAGGCAGTTTATATGACTCATTACAATTATAATGAGAATTACTTTGAGATCAAGAATAATGTGGTCACCAATGGTGGATTTTACTTGCAATATTTGTACGACCTCGATAGCCTGATAATTGACGGAAATACTCTTACGTACACTTCCAGCCCTTCTTATGAATACTCAATCTTTATTCAAATATATCATCGTAGTGATGAACTGCCCTACTATAAGATTAGAAACAATACCATAATAGGGAATGGCAATTATCCTCGATACGGTATTTCTATTCAAGGAGGTAGTGGGTCTAATTACTATTCACATATCATTCTTACAGGCAACACCATAAAACGCACTTATTATCACGGCGTTTACATTGACTCTTCGCCCAAGACTGTTACCATCAAGGATAACACCATCAATGCAACCCATCAGAGCTCCTGGTCTAGTTTCACTGATAGGGGGGGTGGTATTCACCTCGATTCGCAGAACATAGTGGCGGACGTAGATATATCCGGTAACGTCATCGACAGTACAGGCCGTTCAGGGATTTACCTGAAGAGCACCACCGGCACGGTGGAGAGCAATCAGATCATTAATGGAGGTAATACAGGTATTTACCTGGACGGCAGTTTCAGCTACCCCTCGCTCGACACACTGCAGCGCAACAAAATTACGAATAATAAGAATTATGGTGTTTACAACACCGCATATTCAAAGCTTTTTATAAACAACAACGACATCTATGATAACGACGGAAGCTACGATTTCTACAATAACACGGACGCGTCCGTTTACAGCGAGCTGAACGCCAAGTACAACTACTGGGGCACAACAGCCGCATCCGAGATGGACGCCGGGAATAACCCGAAGAACATCACCCGCATCTATGACAAGTACGACAACTCCGATAAGGGGTTTGTGAACTACGGGCAGTGGCTTTCCGGCTCGGCCTTCATCGATGCCCCCGCGGGTATAAAGGCTTTTTCCGGCAATCTCCGGGTTACGCTCACATGGAACAAGATCGGCGGCAGCGTGACTATTACAAAGAACAAGATCTACCGGGGCACCTCGGCCGATTCAAAAACGCTCGTGGCCACCAAAACACTCTCTTCCTCTTCTGACACCTCATACGTGGATACGGGTCTTCAGGCCGGCACCACCTATTACTACTGGGTCACGTCGGTAGCCTCAGACGGAACGGAAAGTACCTACTCAGACGTGGTGAGTGCCACGCCTTCCGGCGGTCCGGTCTGGTACGTAAATGTCTCGGGTGGGAATGATGACACCAACAACGGTGCCAGTAATTCATCCTTTGCAACCATCGGCAGGGGCATCATCGCCGCGGCTAACGGTGATACGGTGAAGGTCTCCTCGGGCACCTATACGGAGAACATAAACTTTGCCGGCAAGAATATTGTGGTCATGTCCACCACTGATCCCGGCTCAGCCGTCATTGATGGCGGCAACTCCGGTTCAGCAGTGACCTTTGCCAACGGTGAATCGTCCAGCGCTCAGCTCAAAGGATTTACCATCAGGAACGGCTATGCAAAAGGGAGTTCATTTCCGGATGAATCGGGCGGCGGCATCGTTTGCACCGGCAGTTCCAGTCCCCGGCTGGAGAACCTCATCGTGGTTAGCAACAAGGCGACCAAGGGAGGTGGAGGGATCCTGTGCAACAGCTCCTCCAATCCCGCACTGGTGAATGTGAGGATCAGTGATAACGAATCGGGCGAAAAGGGCGGCGCGGTGAAGATATTAAATTCAAGCCCCACCTTAACAAACGTCACTATTGCCAACAACAGCGCCGACAGCTCCGGCGGGGCCTTTTATCTGGACAGCAATTCCGACCCGGTTCTCCTCAACTCGATTGTCTGGGGCAACAGTCCTGATGAGATCAAAATAAATGATGAATCGTCTACCGTTACCGCAACCTATTCAGATATTAAAGGAGGTTATTCAGGGACAGGCAATATCAACAGCGATCCCACATTCGTTAACGCTTCGGGGGGTAACTACAAATTGACAGACTACTCGCCCGCCATCGGTACCGGGACATCTTCCGGCGCGCCGTCGACGGATATTTACGGCAACACCAGGGGCTCTTCTCCTGATATGGGCGCTTATGAGAACGAACTCTCCACACCTGTCACGGACCAGACAGCCCCCACGGTAGGATCTGTCAACGATGGACTCGGAGCGGACCTTGCCTATACAAACACTTCTTCCAAACTTTCCGCCAACTGGTCCGGCTTTCGCGACAAGGACGGCATAGGTATCAGCTATTATGAATATGCAGTGGGCACATCCACTTCCGGCACGGATGTAAAGGACTGGACCAGCTCAAGCATTGACTCGTCTGTAACCATCGCAAGCCTGGAACTGTCTGAAGGGTCAACGTACTATTTATCTGTAAGGGCCACGGATAAAGCGGGCAATGTTTCAGAAACTGTTTCCTCCAATGGCGTGGCCGTGGACGTTACCGCGCCTACCACCGGCACCGTTGTTGAAGGAGGTACTGAGGATCAAGACTGGACGAACGATGCAAACAATCTCAAGATTGCCTGGTCAGGTTTTGAAGACTCAGGAAGCGAGATTGGGGATTATTTTTACTCGCTTGGTACTGCTTCAGGTGCTACCGATGTTGAACCGTGGTCTGGTGTCGGGTCAATCACCGAGTTGACACTCTCAGGCTTGGGACTTCAAGATAAGAAAAGTTACTATGTCAACCTCAAGGCCACCGACGGTGCCGGAAATACTTCATCAGTAATATCCTCAGACGGGATCACTGTGGACCTTGTGGCGCCATCTACGGGTACTGTGAGGGACGGTACCAGCATCGACATTGACTATACCGGTGAGGCGTCCTCTCTTTCGGCTAACTGGCTCGGGTTCAGCGATGCTACCAGCGGACTGAAAGGTTACGAATATGCTATCGGTTCCACTCGCGGAGGGATTGAAGTTGTTGACTGGACAAATGTGGAAACCGCTACTTCGGTGACGGTCGACAGCCTCGACCTTAAACAGGGTATCAAATATTTCTTCTCCGTGAGAGTTTCAGATCATGCAGGTAACGTTTCAAACAGCGCCTCCTCAGATGGAGTCACCGCGGATTATAGTAAGCCCATCAGAGGCGAAGTCATTGACGGGCTCACGGAAGATGTTGACTGGACAAACGATACAACATCCCTTGCTTTTTCATGGACAGCTTTCATCGACACGGTAAGCCCCATTGCTGTTTACGAATATCTTGTTACGGCGGACACTTCGGACACAACCGGGGACAAGCTCCTCGTTGGCTGGACGGACAACGGGCTTAAGAAAACAGTAACCCTCACAGGACTGTCACTTACCAATGAGATTACCTACTATGCACAGGTCCGTGCCACCGATGCCACTGGGCAACTTTCTGGCGTGGCCACTTCTGATGGTATTACCATCGATATCACTCCGCCGGAAATCGAATCAGTACTGGAATGGAAATCTGTGGGCGGTGAGGAAACGGATTGGATTGGCTGGGAAGATGAAATAATCATCGGCTGGGAGGCTGAAGACAACTTCGAGATCGAGAAGTACCGCTACTCCGTTGGCTCTCAACCGGGGGACGTCGACATAAAGAAATGGACATACGTGGATTCTTTGGCCTTTTTTGAAGTTTCAGATTATTCCGTTGTGGCCGGCGTGAAGTACTACACAAATGCGCGGGCCGTAGATATGGCCGGGAACATATCAGAAACGATATCAAGTGATGGATTTGAGATAGATGCAAAGCCGCCGCGGGGCGGAACGGTCATCGTCCCAGATCTGGCGGCTGACATGTTCCTGACCTCGAATACATCTGTACCTTTCCGGATTGAAGGATTCGAAGATAACGAAAGCGGCGTTGCGGGATACCAAGTCGGTTTGGGTACAGAAATGAGGTCCGACGATATATCTAAACTGGTGGGGATTGATCTTACATTAGAGGGATCTATAGACTCACTGCAGTTGGTGGATTTCATGGGCTACTACGTGACTGTTACAGCGGAAGATTCCGCGGGGAATATCTCTTCGCCTGTATCAACTGAGCGATTCCGAGCTTATACAACCTACCTCGGTGATTTCGATCTGGACAAAGACGTAGATGCCGAGGATCTGAGCCAATTCGTTGCCCTCTGGCCTGAGATCGACATTGGCCCGGCAAAAGGAGAAACGCCGTACCTCATGCCGCAATACGATGGAAAAGCAGATTTGAGGGATGCTATGGTTTTTGGGAATATGTGGTACTGGTCACTTCAGAATACCGGAATCATATACTTGTCAAGAGCGACAGTTGGTGCGCCCATTACTGTGACGAATAGAGACACCCTTGTTTCGCTTCAGTTTCCGCCTCATGTCAGTTCCGGTGAAGTGGTTATTAGTTATGAACCCGAAGGCCTGGAACTAAACCTAAAGAATCGAGAAACCATATCTGAAAAAACAATAGTTCTTACTAAGGATGATGTACAAAAAGGACTGTCCTCAATCAATTTTGGTCAAACATTAAATGAAGAGATACAGAACTTCACTTTTAGCCTGAAATTCAAGATAAAGGAAGCTACCACTATTGAATTTTCTTACCTCCTTTTCGACTCGGATGGAAACCAGACGAGTCAGGGAATGGAGTCTGTTCAGTTGGACCCCATTCCACAGGAATTCCTTTTGCATCAGAACTACCCCAATCCATTCAACCCTCAGACCACGATCAGGTACGACCTCCCGGAAGATGGAGAGCTATACCTTTCTATTCACGACATTATGGGGCGGGAAGTCACCGTGTTGAAGAACGGCCTGGAAAGGCGAGGCTATGGCTCAGTACAATGGGATGGTAAGGATGTGAATGGCCGGATAGTTGGAGCGGGAGTCTATTTCTCTGTGATGCGATGTGGAAAATATTTTAAGTCACGTAAAATGATATTACTCAAGTAGAGAATCAGTAAGGACTTTGCTTATGAAGTTGAAGATTAAAGCGCTCATTACCGTTTTCCTGTTCTTTTTGTCTTGTACTGATGACCGCGATCGAGAGCCACCTACGGGATATATTGTTAGCCCCCTGACAGGTAGCACAGTTTCGGCTACGGTTGAAGTCGTTGTTATGGCAGAGGACAACAAGGGTGTAGAATCCGTCGAATTCACAGTTAATGGCCAAACTGTCTACTCGGATTATGGGGGGCCATGGATCTTCCCTTGGAACACACTGGATCACAGTGATGGTAAAGTCTACACGCTCTCATCAATTATAACAGACGTATCTGACAACATTGCTAATTCAGACTCTGTTTCTGTTATTGTTCAAAATAGAGCACCTCACGATCGCATCCACGGCACTATCCATGGTATCATTAGTGACGCCAGTGATAACAGCAGGCTCGACAGCGTTCAGATTTACTGGGCGGATGGAAATCAGCTGAACTCGATCACCAACTCAGATTCCCTCGGCTATTATATTATTTCGGATCTGAATCCAGGAGATTACACCATCACTTTTGTAAGGGACGGGTATTCCATCCAGACTGAAACACATTCTGTTCCCATACTGAACGAAGTGGGCGGGACCTGGACAACAACACAGGTGGTTGGAGAGGATTTCTATATCTCCAAGTATCAAAATGTTGATCTCTATGGTCTTTCGGCCGGATTAAAAGGACGGTATTTCAAAAAAATTGATAATGAAAACACAATGCCCGCCGACAGCCTTACAGTTATAGCGCACTACTCCAATTATCAATTCTCGCCAAATGAGTATTATGCAACCACCAATGACTCGGGCAAGTTCGAATTTGATAATCTCCCTTCTACTACAGAAGTGGAACTTAAAACGTTACCCCATAATGACGGTGTTTACGAGTTTTCGTCATCCAACCGAATGGTCGGGCTTTATCCGGGTATTATGTCATTTGTGGATGATTATGCGCTGAGTCGGCAAGAAAAGACTGCCACTCTGCTGGCAAACAATTTTATGGAAGGAAAGTTTAAAATTGACGAAGATCTTTTCCTTCGTTTCTCAAAACCGATGCAAGCTGACGTTTTCATCATTCGCCTGAGAAATGATACCAGTGGCAGTGATGTAGAAGCCGATATCAGATGGAGAAACAACAATACTGATTTGACAATAGCACCATTTACTTCTCTTAAGACGGATGCTACCTACACACTCTCACTGGAGGGGAAGTCCGCTGACAATAACTCGTTTTCCGCTTACTATTCATTCACCACGCAGGGAGGAATCAAGTTCCTCGCTTCAAACCTGCAACGCGAAAACGGACTCTACGATGGCTTTCCTGTCGACTCAACGATCATTCTGCGCTTCTCTGAGAAGGTTGATTTGGAGCGAACAATCTCTACAGGATACATAAACCTAAAGGATGATTCGGATGCTATTCAGGCGGTAAAGATTGATTATGAAGAGGGAGACTCAACCGTTGTGCAAGTTGATCCTCAGTACAGCCTTCAGCCGGGTGCAAATTATACCTTGTCGTTCTCCATCTATTCAGTTTTGAGAGGTGATGATCAAACTTCGGGATCTATCAGTTTTTCCACTTACACCGAGATTTTGCGCCCGGAACTAATAACTCAATTTGAATTGGACATGGATATAAACTGGTTTCCTGACTGGGACACGAAAGATATCAAGTTCAAATGGGGAACGGTAGAGAATGCGGATGGGTACAGATTGTATGCAAGGGATAACAAAAAGAATCCTAATCCGGTTAGATTGTTAACCAAAGCGGCAACGGACTACGGCAGCGAATTGACCGCAGAGATTGACCTGGCAGGCTTTCCTCGTTTTGATTCTTATTCAAGTGATGGTATACAAACTCCATTCGGAGACAGCACAGCCATATCATTTGGTATTGTTGCCTACAACCCTGCCGGTGAGAGTGACTACTCTGAAGAGATAACTGTCGTTGATATTACGCAACCTTCTTTAAGCGAATTTTCGCAAAGCGGATCAGCGGACAACAGTCACAATGCTGAAGTGTCAACCTTCTCCATCAGCGTAAGAGCGAGCGAACTTCTGGATACCACGATGACATTTTGGTTAACGGAGAAAGGAGGAGACGGTTCTTACCTGGTGCCCGATTCAGTTGTTGATTTTGACTGGGACAGTGATTTTCAGGGGGGTGATTTTACCTTAACCATGTCAGGATTGGCAAAGGCATGGGGAGATGAATTTTGGATTACCTATCTGAGAGATGGAAGTACAAATGTTAATTCAGATTCATCTTTCCTATTACTGGAGGATAGAACAAGTCCAGTGATAATGCAATACGTTCCGGCAAACGGAGCTATTGACGTTGACGGGAGTGCTGATATTGTACTAACCCTTAATGAAGAGATAAAGATTTTGTCGGGCAATTTTGTAATTAAGAAGAAAGATGATGATTCAACCGTTGAATCTATTTCTGTTAGTTCCGACAATGTTTCAGGGGACGGGACATCAGCAATATCCATCAATCCTTCTTCTGACCTCATTGGCAGTACTTCTTTTTATCTGCTTATAGATTCAGCCACTTTTGAGGATGTGAATGGGAATGACTTCAGCGGTGTTAGTGACAAAACAACCTGGGCTTTTACAACACTGGAAGATGTCACGGCACCAATACTCGTATCAGTTTCGCCCAGTGACAATGCGACGAATGTAGCCGTTGAGACCGACCTCACAATGACCTTTAGCGATAATATTGAAGCGGGTTCAGGCAAATTTAGGATTAAGAAATCATCAGATGACAGTGCTGTCCATACAATCAATGCATCTTCCGAATATGTAACAGGGACTGGAACTAAGACCATAACAGTGAATCCTTCATCAAATCTCACTGCTGGTACTGGATATTATGTTACTATTGACACTTCGGCGTTTGACGATGTATCTGGGAATGGCTATGCTGGTATTTCCTCTAAATCGGCATGGAATTTTACCACCAGAACTGATATCACAGCACCTACTGTATCTTCATTTTCTCCGGCCAATGGTGCCACGGGAGTAGCTCTTGATGCGAATCTTGAAATCACTTTCAGTGAGGTGGTTATTATTAGTTCTGGAAAGATCACCATAATGAAGTCATCTTGGGCGGGCGATTCAGTATATACTGAAATTGATGTGACGGGTACTAATGTTTCTGGGAGTGAAACCACAACAATTACCATTGATCCGGATGTGAACCTCGAAGCGTCCACTGGATATTATATTTTGGTTGACAGTGGTGCCTTTACTGATTCGGATGGAAATAACTTTGGGGGAATTACTTCATCTACTGATTGGACATTCACGACTACGGAATGATCACATTTGGTCCGTTGGGACGGTACTGATGATTTGGGCAGACAAGTGAGTGCTGGTGTCTACCTGTACCAGATACAGGCTGGAGAGTTCAGTCAGACACGGAAGATGGTGCTGTTGAAATAGAAGACCTAAGTGAGGATTAAGTAACATGAAGAAACTACTATTCATTGTTCTTGTGGCCAATTATTCCTATTCAGAACCCCCTTTAAGTTATAAAAAATCGATAAGTCAAAATTGGACTGTAGGCGATCAACTTTATGTAAACCACTCGAATGGCAACCTATGGATGGGTTGGGATTCATATGGCAATACTGGCGATCAGACATGTAGTGCAACAATTTCGGGATGGATGTATCCCGGGGGTAGCTATATCAATTACAATTGTCGCGCCGGTTACTGGATTGTTGGAAAAATAAATGATGAATATTATGAAGGGACTACAGGGGAATACGTGCTTACAAGTGGAACTGAGCCCGAATCAGTTTCTCAAGGATGGGAAAATTCTACTGATTCCTATTCTAAAGAGCCGTGGTTGTCTACAGTTGTTTGGACTATACCGACCCTTGGCTTGAAAGTTAAAGCAGAAAGGAGATCGTGGAGTTTTCAAGGATCTGAGAACACATTCTTTAAGGTTGGAGAATTTGATTATAACGATTTCATAATCGAAGAAATGATACTCACAAATACAGGAAGTAATGATGTAGTTGAGCTTGTAGTTGGTAGCAAGGCCGACCATGATATTACGTGGAACGTGCCTAATCCTGATTGGGACTTTCCTTTTTGGACTGATGATATTGTTGATTACGATTCTGTTTCTATGACAACAATGCAACTGGATGGAGACGACCAAAACACAGCAAAAAACGATTTTGGAATTGATGATCCAGAAAGACAATACCGTGGAGTAAGGGTAGGACAAACACCTATTAGTCTGAACGGTAAGAATCACGATGAATTGACTGCCACAGATGTGACGCACTACTGGTGGACCGGTGATGAAGATCCGCAGACAGCGGGAGCCCGATGGACTTTTGCTACTAAAGGCTCACGGGGAGAAGATAAGAAAACTGTGAACCCGAGCCCCTTGGACATGAGATATCTGCAGGCTTACGGTCCGTATGACTTAGCTGCCGGTGATTCAATCAAACTAGTTTTTGCCGTTCTTGCAGGATCGGGTTTAGAGAACATTCAAAACGCAGCAAAAAATGCAAAACAAACCTTTGATTGGCAATATAACCTTCCTAAACCACCACCGTCACCACAGATGGATGTATCTAAGAATAAAGCACTTTCTGATGGGTCAATTAAGATTTGGTGGCAGAATCTAAATGAAAATGCCGTAGATCCAGATAAAGGAGAAGCTGATTTTGATGGTTACAAAATATATCGGTCAGTGAAAAGTGACTCTATTTCTTCAAGCGAGCTATTCGCACAAGAAGGAATAACAGCCGATAGTATAGGCCCTGATATGATTGGTGATTTAAATGAGGGCACTGCATATCAAGGTAGTGCTGCTGGGCCTTTCGCACTGATTAAGGATATTCCATCTTCAGAACTTGAAAATTATCGTATTTCGGATACCGAATACGAGTGGACTGATACAAATACGAGCGATCTCAATAAACACTGGTATTATGTATCAGCCTATGATCGTGGGGGTAGTGATCCTGTGCATGGTACCGTGTCTTCTTTGGAAAGTTTCAGGACACTCGTTTACCCTATGTCTTCAGAATATGATCCCTATGGCATGGGTGAAGCTACGAGTCCTTTACATCCAATAATTTCTGTATCAAATGATTACACAGTGATAGAGACAAATGTTTCCGGCACATTGACTTCTGCAGAATCACCGTATGTTATAAAAGAAGATATAGTGACTGATGGTCTTGTTATTGTAGAGCAAGGGGTAGAGATAATCTTTATTGAGAATGCTACTCTTTCTGGTACTTTTTCAGCTCAAGGTACAGAAACTAACCCAATCAAAGTCACAAAGCTTCATGGCAATACACAAGGGTCAGTAACAAATACTGGAAGTTCTACATTTTCCTATTGCGATTTCGAAGGTGTAAATCTGCATTCAGATAAAGGCACATTATCCCTTGATCACGCCAACTTAGAAGAACACCTAAACCTAACGGTCAATAATTCAACAGTTAATATATCTTATACAAATATAGGGGGTATAACTGCTGACGGCACAACTGGCAAAATTCAGAATAGTAACATTGAGTATAATAGTTCCTACATATATTGTGATGAACTTGAGTTTACCAACAATCATTTCAATCGAGGCGCCACATTTTCTGACGGTAATAATTTGGTGTTCAAGAATAATGTGTTCTCAACGGAAAATATTGAAATTGAAATAAGCCGTTTTCTCCGGTTTTTTGGTTGTTCTAACGTCTTGATTCACAATAATACCTTCTCAAACTTCAAAATGGCTGAAGGGGAGGGACATAGTATCATAGAAGCCCAAATAGGTGGGGATAATGATGTGCCAAGTAGCCTAGATGTTAGAAATAACATTTTTTGGAATATTGTGGACGCTTCCGATGCCAGTATTTTATACTCAACAGAAAGTGATATAAAAATCGAATATAATGATATTCAGAGAGGCAAAGATGAAGTCTATGGTGAATATACATGGGGTGAAGGTAACATCGATGAGGACCCACTTTTTGTTGATTCTGACAATGGTGATTTCCAATTACAAATTGGCTCACCATGTATTGATGCCGGAGATCCTAATAGCTCTGTTGATAGAGACAGCACAAGAAACGATATGGGGGCATACGGCGGATTTTTTGTTGGCATAATTGATATACCGATGCCACATGATATACCGATGCCACACGAGTTTTTTCTGCATCAGAATTATCCCAATCCTTTCAATCCGACGACCACAATCAACTATGACCTGCCAGAACAGGCTCAGGTAACTCTTAGCATCTACAATTTGCTGGGTAAACAGATTAAAACCCTCGTGAATCAGTCACAGGATGCTGGGAACAAGATAGCTATGTGGGATAGTACTGATGATTTGGGCAGACAGGTCAGTGCAGGTGTTTACCTGTACCAGATACAGGCTGGTGAGTTCAGCCAGACTCGGAAGATGCTATTGTTGAAATAACGGGGGGACGGTCGGGATGAAAGAAGCACCCACATCGTGATATAATTTTTTGGGAAGTTGCTTTTATTTCAATTTCTGTATACATTGCATCTGGGAGAGGGATTTTTTACCGCCTTTAACATAATTCCGTCTATTCACCAAGGGAGTGTTTATAATGAAAAAGTATACTTTTATCGCATTGGTTGCGATTTCAGTCTTTAGCTGTGATATGATTACAAAGGATACAGATGAAGAAGTTGACAAGCTAAAGGATGAAATTCAATTATTGCAAAATCAGATCCAGTCTCTACAATCTGAGATTTCGGATCTTAAGAATTCACAACAGTCCGACAAAGCAAGTTTAGAAACTCAGATATCATCTTTGGAACAATCAATTGCTGATTTGACAGCAGCAGTAAATGATTTAGTTGACGCCACAGCTGATGATATTGCAACGCTAGAAGCTTTAATTGCTGCATTGCAAGCTGAGCTTGATACGTTAAAAACTTCTCTCCAGAATTTAGAGATCATAATGAATGAAGAAATTAACGCAATTTTGGCAAAAATAGATTCTCTTCAAAATGAAGATCAGGATATAAGCGCTGAAATACAAGAGCTCAAAGATAAATACGGAGTTAAAGAAGTAGAAGCAACGATACTTACAAAATTTTATACTGTAGCTAATCCCAGTTGGGCTACTGTTCATTATGATAATGAATCAACCGACTATGGGACAAGTGTAATATTTATAGGAGTTCTAAATGTTAATGGAGTTTGGGTTAATTGTGAGAGTTATTTTAATTATAGAGTAAGGTATAGCTCAACAATTTATACTGGATCTGGATCTGGTGATTATACTCATAGTGGAAAAACTGGTTACGCTGCTCTAATCTATGATCCAGATAAGGAGTTGTTACAACACAATATAAAAATGCTTTATATACAATAAATCACTACATCAGCTTTCTCAATCACTTTCCCAATCTCAACCTGGACAATGACGGGGAGACGGTAGGGATGAAAGAGGAGAACACATAGTTGAATAATTGGTTTAATTTCACTTTGAAGTTGCAATGAAAAAGCAGCCTCAAATTCTTACTAAAAAATCTTTTCTTGGATTACTGATCTGTTTTTTCACTTTCTTTATTGAATCTGACAGTTCCTACAATGTTACTCCTTCAACAATTCAAATATTTTCTAG
>Ga0187833_10003689_pt1 | contig 15377 bp, 14 predicted proteins | sample ETNtaG_37_FD_167968 | JGI IMG/M metagenome (GOLD analysis project Ga0187833, IMG submission 167968) | Marine microbial and viral communities from oxygen minimum zone, Eastern Pacific Ocean - ETNP2014_SV_400_PacBio MetaG (Illumina Assembly) | ecosystem: Environmental > Aquatic > Marine > Hypoxic...
ATTTATCCATAAATTTTTCTCCTTTTTATTGTAATAATTAATTATTATGAATAGTGCACAAATATCACGAACTACAGTTACCTAGCTAAAAAAAATTCAATAAATACTATATTATTTGCAAATGTTGCAAAAATGTCACTAGGAACGAACATTAATAAACATAATAAATTCGCTATTTTTTAAGTTAACTAAGATTTTATTAATGTAAAAGTTGTATTAAAGTTAGATTCATTTGATATTTGTATCAACCTGCATATTAAAAGAAAAAAATGACTGGTCCTAATTTAATAAAACCGATTTTACTGATTTTGTTTTTACTATCATTTTTATTATCTTCTTGTGGAATATACAAACCCAGCGATGCCAGGAAAGTAAGCCCCAATGTTGATGAAAGAGTTCAACAAGCTATTGAGGAAGGAAGAGGATTTAATCTTGGAAAAGGATTTGGAAATGGCGGAACAAATTTTGAATTCGCTTCCTCTAATGAATTGTGGAGGGCTTCATTAGAAGTTTTGGATTTTCTGCCTCTTGCAAACGTAGATTACTCGGGAGGAATTATTATAACAGAATGGTACAGTGAAGGAACCTCAAATGATGAGGCAATTAAAATCACTGTAAGATTTTTATCTAACGAGATCAGGGCAGATGGTCTTTCTGTAATTATCCACAAAAGAGTCTGTAATAAATTTCAGCAATGCACAACGGCCAAAGTTAAATCAGCCTTGGAAGAAGAGGTAAAATTAGCGATTCTAAAAACAGCTACTTTGCTTGAAAAAGGAAAATACGAAAAAAAAAGAGAAGAATATATTAAGAAACACGGAGCTAACTAATAATTCTCAAAATTATAATCAAATAAGTGAATGCAGAGATATAACTTTAAAACTGCCGAAGAAAAATGGCAGAAAATATGGAAAGAAAAAAAAAGTTTCAAAACTTCAATAAAAAAAAATAAAAAAAAATTTTATTGCCTAGAAATGTTTCCTTACCCTTCGGGCAGTATACATATGGGGCATGTAAGAAACTATACCATAGGCGATGTCCTCGCCAGGTATAAAAAATTAAATGGATTTAATGTTTTGCATCCAATGGGCTGGGATTCTTTCGGAATGCCCGCTGAAAATGCTGCGCGAGAAAATAATTTGCATCCGATGATCTGGACAGAAAAAAACATTGAAACAATGAAAAGACAATTAAAACTTTTAGGTCTTTCAATTGACTGGGACCGAGAAATTTCCACATGCAATTCCAAATATTACAAGCATCAACAAAAGTTTTTTTTAGAAATGTATGAAAAAGGATTGGTAAAAAAAAAAGAAAATTATGTAAATTGGGATCCTGTAGACAAAACAGTTTTGGCCAACGAACAAGTTATTAACGGAAAAGGTTGGAGGTCTGGGGCAATTGTCGAAAGAAAAAAACTTTCACAATGGTTTTTTGATATTACAAAATTTTCACAACAACTCTTAGATAGTTTAGAAAATTTAGAAAATTGGCCTAATAAAGTAAAGTTAATGCAAAAAAATTGGATTGGAAGATCTCTTGGGTGTGAAATTAATTTTGAAATATTGGGAAATGATCAGGTTAAAACAATAAGTTGCTTTTCAACTCGACCGGATACATTATTCGGATTATCTTTTTTGGCAATATCTGTTGATCACCCTGTGTCCAAATATTATGAGAATAGCAAGGAATTTATTAATTTTAAAAACGAATGTTCAAAAACTGGTACAACCGAAGAGGCACTAGCTAATGCAGAAAAAATTGGTTTTAAAACAAATCTAATTGCGATCAACCCTTTAGACAAAAGTGTGCAAGTACCAGTTTATATAGCTAATTTCGTTTTAATGGACTATGGTTTGGGTGCAATCTTTGGGTGTCCAGCTCACGACCAAAGAGACTTGGATTTTGCCATAAAATATGGGTTACAAGTAAATCCCGTAGTTTTGCCTCCTAATGAAAATAAAAAAAAATTTAAGATAAATAAACAGGCATACACAGGAGAAGGAGAAATAATAAATTCAAAATTTTTAGATGGTTTAAGTGCTCCAGATAAGTCTGTATTAAAAACTATTTCAATACTAGAAGAAAAAAAGATTGGAAAAGGAAAAATTAATTTTAGACTTAAAGACTGGGGTATCTCAAGACAACGTTACTGGGGCTGCCCTATCCCGATTGTATACAATAAAAATGGTGACATTATTCCTGTTCCTAAAAAAGATCTACCTATAACTTTGCCTAAAGATATAGATTTAAACTGTAAAGGAAATCCCTTAGATCAACACCCGACATGGAAGTACACAAAAATTAACAACGAAGAAGTCACTAGAGAGACTGATACTTTGGATACTTTTGTGGATTCGTCATGGTATTTTTTAAGATTTTGTTCTCCGCATAATTTAAATTATGGATATGATAAAGATGACTTAGACTATTGGATGCCTGTTGACCAGTATATAGGAGGTGTAGAGCATGCAATCTTGCATCTGCTTTACTCACGTTTTTTTATGCGCGCAATCGCTTACAAAAACGAAAATTTCAAATATATCGAACCTTTTTCTGGACTTTTTACTCAGGGAATGGTTTGTCACGAGACTTATAAAGATGAAAAGGGCAGATGGCTTAGCAGAAATGAAATTGAATTAGTTGATGACAAAACTTTTATAAAAAAAGAATCTAGAGAAAAAGTTATAGTTGGTCCCCCGGAGGCTATGTCTAAATCAAAAAAAAACACAATTGATCCTGAGAATGTGATTCGAAAATTTGGTGCTGACGCAATAAGGTGGTTTATCCTATCAGATAGTCCCTCGGGCAAAGATATTCAATGGTCTGAAGAAGGAATTTCTTCTTCATTTAAATTTATTCAAAAATTATGGAATTTAAATTTAAATATAATTGGTAGAAAAGATAAAAAAATGAAAGAAAATGAAAATAACAAATTAGAAAAGTATACTATTAAAATGTTTTTTAATATAAATAAGAATTTAGAAAATTTTCAATACAATGTAGTTATTGCTAACTTTTATGATATTTATAATAATTACATCAGGTTCGTTGACAATCAAAAAATTTCGGGTGATTTTTTAAAAAAAAATTTTGAAAAAATTTTAGTCTTGATCATGCCAATTTTACCTCATTTTGCTTCTGAATGTTTAGCAATGTTAAATCCAAAATTAAATCTAGAAAATATTTCTTGGCCCGTTTATGATAAAGTTTTAATGGAAAATTCTGATTGTAATATTGTAATTCAAATCAATGGGAAAAAAAGGAGTTTGATCAGGTTGCCGATTAATTCTAATGAAAATTTTGTAATAGAAAAGGCTAAACTAGAATCAAATGTAAAGAAATATTTGATTAATAATAGTATTAAAAAACAAATTTACGTTAAAAATAGACTAATTAATTTTATAATTTAAATGAACAAACCTAAAAAAATTTTTATATTTCCTATATTCTTTTTGTTTTTTTTAAGTTGTGGTTACACACCTATTTTCTCTAAGAAAGACGTGAATTTTAATATAGAGAACATTAAATTTTTAGGTGATAAAAACGTTAATGAAAAAATTAATTACTCATTATCCAATTATAAAAATAAATCCGATAAAGAAAAAAAAGTATCATTAATCATCAACAGCTCAAAAAAAACATACGTTACTTCAAAAAATCCCAAAGGAGAAGCCCAAACAAATAAAATTAATATTGATACAAATGTTAAAATAATTTTATCTGAAAATAATTTTCTTGTAAAAAATTTCTACAAATCATCAACGTACGCTGTTATTGATAGAAAATCTAAACAAAAAACAATTGAAAATAAATTAACTGAAAATTTGTCCAATGAAATTGCTCTACAAATTATTTTTGAAATAATAAAAAATACTAAATAAAAAAATTAAATGTTAATAAAAAGTTACGAAATTTTGAAAAAAGATCTAAATTTTTTAAATTCCTTTCTGATTTATGGTGAAAATACTGGTTTGAAACAGGACGTAATAAAATCTTTGATTGGATTAAAAGAAAAAAAAAACATAAAATATAAACAATTTAAATTTGAGGAAGGGGAAATAATAAAAAGTCAAAATGATTTTTTTAATTTAATTTTTTCTGGTTCTTTATTTGATAAAAAAAAAGTTATTTTTGTCAATAGAACAACCGATAGACTATTTAATTTAATCAGTGAAATATCAAAAAAAGATATTAAAGATACTTTAATTTTTTTTGAAGCTGATGTGTTAGAAAAAAAATCAAAAATTAGAAATTTGTTTCAAAAAGATAATAATTTAGTATGCATTGCATGCTATCAAGATAATAATTTTGACCTCATAAAAATTATAAAAGATGAAATTAAACAAACAAAAATTAAGTTGTCCACAGAATCAATTAACTTGCTGATTGAAAGAGCAAGTGGTGATAGAAATAATTTAAGAAATGAAGTCAACAAACTGAAAAGTTTTGCTCTTAATAAACAAATGATTTCTTATGACCAGGTAAAAGAATTAACTAATATGATTGGAAATTATCAAAATGATTACATTGTCAACATATGCCTAAATGGAGACAAAAAAAAATTGAATAAAATTCTTAGAGAAAATAATTTTTCTTTTGAAGATTTTTTAATTTTATTAAAAATATTTAGTAAAAAAATACATCGTTTACTCAATATAAAAATTTTCAATCGTTTGGAAAAAAATTTAGACCAAATATTTAATCAAATAAGACCTCCTATATTTTGGAAAGAAAAAGAAGATGTTAAAAAACAGGTCAGATTATGGAATGAAAAAAAATTAAATTTAATAATTAAAAAAATTAACGAAATAGAATTAAACTGTAAAAAAAATCACGAACTATCTACAAATATCACACTTGATTTCTTGTCGACTGTTTGTAATGAAGTTAATAATTATTCTTAATAATATTTATTAATCTGTCTAATTGTTCAAGATTTCTGTATTCAAAGGAAAGTCTGCCAGAATTATTTTTATTATTTTTTATCTCAACGTTGATTCCAGTCTTATCTATTAAAGATTTTTCCAAATCTAAAATGTTGCTGTCTTTTAAAGGTACAATTTTTAAATTTTTTTTATTTCTTAATGCTCTAACTAAATTTTCAGACTGTCTTACTGAAAGTTTGTTTTCTGCAATCTTTTTTGCTATCCCCGCAGCATTGGGAAGGCCAATTAAAGATCTAGCGTGACTTGCCGAAATTTTTTCATTTTCTACATACGTAATAACTTCTTTGGGAAGTCCCAATAATCTCAATGAATTTGCTATATAGCTTCTGCTTTTACCAATAAATTTTGCTAATTTTTCTTGATTGTACGAAAATTCATTTATTAGTCTTTGATATCCTTGGGCTTCTTCAATTACATTCAAATCCTGTCTTTGAACATTTTCTACAATTGCAAATTCTAGAGACTTTTCATCATCAATATCTATAATAATAACAGGTATTTCATTTAATCCGGCATTTTGAGAAGCGAGCCATCTTCTTTCACCGGCAATAATCTCAAATTTACCTTCTAAACTTTTATCTGATCTGACAATAATTGGCTGGATTACGCCGTTTTCTTTAATTGAATTAGTTAGCTCTTCCAGACTTTCTTTATTAAAAATTTTTCTGGGCTGTAATTTATTTCCTTTTACATTATTAATTGGAAGTTTTGTAATATTGGTTTTACTTTTCGCATCACCAAGTAAAGATGATAATCCCCTTCCCAAACCCTTTTTGAATTTAATTGGATTCATTAAGCTGCGCTTTCTAAAAATTTGTCCTGATTAATAAATTCCTCAGTAAAATTAAAATAAGATTTACTGCCAGGACAATTTTTATCGTAAACTAAAACAGGTATTCCGTGTGACGGCGCTTCAGATAATCTAACATTTCTTGGGATCGCAGTATTATACACTTTTCCTTTAAAATAATTCCTTGCTTCTGTTTCTACCTGTGATGATAATTTATTTCTCTTGTCAAACATGGTTAATAAAATTCCCCTAATTTCAAGGTCTGGATTTAATCGATCTTTTATTCTTTCAATTGTTTTCATTAACTGAGTTAAGCCTTCTAGTGCAAAAAACTCGGTTTGGAGAGGAACTATTAAGGAGTGCGAAACTACCAAAGCCATTACTGTTAATAAACTCAATGAGGGTGGACAGTCTACGAAAATATAGGAAAATTGACCATGATTCATTTTTAAAAACTGGCTTATTTTTTCCTTCAAAAAGAATGCTCTTTTACTATCGCCAGCTGTTTCAACTTCTAATCCCGAAAGTTCTACGTTAGAAGTAACGATCTTTAAATTTTCAACACTGGTATTTTTTATGACGTCTTTAAATTCTTTGCTTCCAATTAATACTTCATAAATTGTATCTTTCGAATCTATATTGGAAAGACCAAGTCCAGTTGTTGCATTACCTTGTGGGTCTAAATCAATGATCAAAACTTTTTTATTTTGCATCGCAAGTGCTGCTGCTAAATTTATAACCGTAGTGGTTTTCCCTACTCCACCCTTTTGATTAATGACAGAAATGATTTGGGTTTTGATCAAATTTTTTTTCTAATTTTTTTTATGTTTAATATTAACGAATCATCACTTGTTACACTCTTTCGTTCCTTATACTCAAATTCCCAAACCTTGGAAGCGTCTAATAAGGTCTGTTTTCCGTTTTTCCCTGAAAATAAAATTAAATTTTCAAAATTTTTAAAATTTTCTGTTACAATTTTAAAAATTGACTGAATCGGCTTAAAAGCACGAGCAACAATTGTATCTGCCTTCAAATTTTTCTGCTCTAAAATATTTTTTTCTAAAACTAAAACATTTAAATCCAGTTTTTTTTTTACTTTGGATAAAAACCCGCACTTTTTTGGACTCTTTTCATATAAATCCATTCTAATTGATGATTTTCCTTCCCTAAACAATATTGATAAAACAATTCCGGGAAATCCAGCGCCACTACCTAGATCAGCGCAGATTTTGCTTTTTTTATCAATAAAATCAATGATTTGAGCACTATCTAATATATGTCTTGTTTTTATTATATTTTCTGTTGATTTGCTTATAAGATTTAATTTCCTATTATTTTCTAATAATAAAGTTTCATACACATTTAAACTCTTAATTGTTTCACGTGAAACTTGTAATAATTTCATTAACTCTTGATGATTTTAGCTCTTTAAAGCCATTTATGCAGTTTTTCTTAAGGATTTTCTTTTAACAAATGATAATAGTATATAAGCTGCAGCTGGAGTGATACCGTCTATCCTTAATGCCTGACCCATCGTTTTTGGCTTTATCTCTTTAAACTTTGATTTTACCTCATTTGAAAGACCACTTAAACAGTCATAATTTATATTATTCGGTATGACTAAATTTTCATCCCTTTTAAAAGCCAATATATCAGCTTTTTGCTTAACCAAATAACCCCTATAATGGGCATTTATTTCTATCTGCTCATCAATTTCATAGGAATATTTAATAATTTCAGGCCATATTTCTCTTAATTTTGAGATGTTAACTCCTTTTTGACCTAATATTTGATTTGCTGTTCTAACTACTCCGTCTTTTGCTATTTTTATACCTGTTTTTTCTGCTTTAGATGGTGAAAGTAACAATTTATCCAATTTTGATGAAATATTTGTGATTTTTTGCATTTTATCCTTAAAAACTCGCATTCTGGTTTCACTAACCAATCCAATTTCATCTCCTTTGGGTGTTAATCTCTGATCAGCATTATCAGCTCTTAAAGACAATCTATACTCAGCTCTTGAAGTAAACATTCGGTATGGTTCGGCAACGCCTTTTGTAACTAGATCATCTATCATAACTCCAATATATGCGTCGGATCGATCTAATATAAATGGTTCTAATTTTTTTATAGAGAGTACAGCATTGATTCCAGCAATCAAACCTTGTGCTGCCGCCTCTTCATAACCTGTTGTTCCATTAATTTGCCCTGCAAGAAATAAATTTTGAATTTTTTTTGTCTCCAAAGTTAGAAATAGCTCTCTAGGATCAACATAATCGTATTCGATAGCATATCCTGGTCTAATTATTTTAACATGCTCTAACCCATTGATTTTATTGAGTATTTCAGCCTGAACATCTGCTGGTAGAGATGTTGAAATTCCATTTGGATAGATTGTATGATCGTTTAAACCTTCTGGTTCTAAAAATATTTGATGTCGATGCTTGTCTGAAAATTTCACAACCTTATCCTCAATCGATGGACAATACCTTGGACCAATTCCCTTAATACTTCCTGAGTACATTGCACTTCGTTTTAAATTTTTAGAAATAATTTTGTGAACCACTTCATTCGTATAAGTCATCCTGCATGAAATTTGTTTGTTCAAAATTTTTTTTGACAAGAAAGAAAAATAATATGGATCTTCATCTGCTTTCTGTTCTTTCAAATTATCAAAATTAATTGTTCGTCCATCCAACCTTGGAGGTGTTCCAGTTTTTAATCTTCCAATTTTAAAATTATATTTTTTTAATTGCTCACTTAAGCCTGTTGATGGTTTTTCATTAAATCTTCCAGCCGGAGTTTGCTCTTTGCCAACATGAATTATTCCATTCAAAAAAGTTCCTGTTGTTAAAATTAATTTTTTGCAAAAAACTGTTTTCCCAGACTGGGTTTTAAACCCAATTATGCTATTTTCGTCAAAAATGAATTGAATTACGGGGTCAGGAAAAACCCTTAAATTACAATAACTTAGGAGCTTTTTTTGCATAAATTTACGGTATAAAGCTCTGTCAGACTGTGTTCTAGGACCTCTTACAGCTGGTCCTCTACTTTTATTTAACAATCTAAATTGAATTCCAGACTTGTCTGCTACATCACCCATAACACCATCAAGGGCATCAATCTCTCGGACAAGGTGACCTTTACCAAGTCCTCCTATTGCAGGGTTGCAAGACATCTCTCCAATGGTTTCGATCTTGTGTGTGTATAAAGCAGTATTAACACCTAACCTAGCTGATGCTGCAGCTGCTTCACATCCTGCATGTCCGCCACCAATTACGACGACATCAAATGATAAATCGAAACTCATCCTTGGAATCTATAGATGATCTTAATATTTACAAGAAAAGAGATATTCTTTGTTTGATTATTATTAATTTTTAACATTTTAGTAGATTATTATTCAAAATAACCAGCAAAATGAGGTTTATTTACCAATGCAAAAATCGTTGAAAATACTGCCTAAAATCTCTTCTACATCCACTTTCCCGACAATCATTCCAAGATGACGGGTTGCTAATCTTAAATCTTCTGCAGCTTTATCAAATTCTTTACTTCCATTTTTATTTTTAAAATTTTTTAAATGAGTGAGGCATTGTTTAAGATGTTGTCTGTGTCTTTCTCTTGTAATTAAAATATCTTCATGACTTATAAATTTATTTTCTAATTTTTTTTTTATTTTTGAAATCAGTTTATCTAGGTTGGAATTATTTTTTATTGAGATTAAAACATGATCATGTCTTTTTAAATTTACATTTAGGTTTCCATTTAATAAATCAGATTTATTTACTACCAATATAGCATTTTCATCCATTAAATCCTTCAAAACCCCTGTAAAATCAACGTTTTTTACGTCTACAATAACTAGCTTCAAATCTGCATCTTCGGCACGATTAAGCGCTAATTTAATTCCTTTTTTTTCTATTTCATTTTTAGAATTTCTTATTCCTGCTGTATCTGAAACTACTACCGGATAACCGTCTAAATTTAAGTGAGTTTCAACTACATCTCTTGTTGTGCCTGCTATTTCGGAAACAATCGCTACATCTCTTTTTGAAAGATAATTTAACAGACTAGATTTACCAGCATTGATAGGTCCAACAATTGCAATTTTAAATCCTTCTCTAATTCTTTCCCCAACTTTTTGATCATCCATTATTTTTTCAATTTGGGATGAAACCATCTCTGAAGTTTTTTGTATCTCAGACAAAATATTATTTGGCAAATCTTCATCTGGAAAATCTATTTTTGCCTCAACATGAGATAAAATTTTTAAAAGTTTTTCTCTCCAAGAATTAAATTGATCTGACGATTTTCCACTCATGATTTTGATAGCCTGTTTTCTCTGGATTTCGGTTTCTGATGAAACTAAATCTGCAATACTTTCTGCTTTTAACAAATTTATTTTACCGTTCTGAAAAGCTATTTTTGTAAACTCTCCGGGCTCAGCCAATCTGCAATTTTTTATTTTTGAAATAGCAGAATGCAGAGCACTGACTACAGCCTTGCTGCCATGAACATGAAATTCTGCCAAATCTTCGCCTGTGTAACTATTAGGACCTGGAAACCATATAATTACACCCTCATCTATTAGTTCATTTGTGTCGATTTTATTGAATTTTTTGAGTGTTGCCACTCTTGGGGATGGCAAATTCTCACCAGTGATTTGTTTTATCACCTCGGATGTATCTTTGCCTGACACACGTATTACAGCAATGCCCGAGATTCCAGGCCCAGATGAAAGCGCATAGATAGTCATATTAATTTAGTATAGCTTGAATCATTTATATTGGAATTAATTAATTTTGATGAATTGTTTGCCATTTAAAACTAAATTTAGTTGGATTAGTGCTTTTGAAATAAAAGATAAAATATTCAAGGTTAAATTTGGAAAGCACAAAAATAAATCTATTACTAAAAATTTAAAACTCATGGAAATAATAGTTTTACAACACATAAAAGTTGAAGATCCTGGATACATTAAGGACTTAATGCTTGCTGACGGTTGGAAATTAACAACTATAGAATTAGACGAAGGTGATAAAATTCCAAATAATTTGGATAATTTTGATGCTATGTTTTGTATGGGTGGTCCTATGGACACCTGGATGGAAGCAAAATATCCTTGGCTCATCGAGGAAAAAAAAAGAATAAAAGAATTTGTTGTTGATAATAAAAAACCTTTTCTTGGCTTTTGTTTAGGGTGCCAGCTTTTAGGTGAGGTGGTTGGGGGTAGAGTAGTAAAATCAGATCCTTCCGAAATTGGCATTATGAATGTTGATTTTTTAAAGAATAAAAAGGAAGATACACTTTTTTCTACATTTCCTGATAAAATTAAAGCTCTACAATGGCATTCGTATGAAGTAAAAAATCTTGAAAATAACAAAGATATTACCTTACTGGCATCATCTCCAACAACTACATATCAAATTTTTAAATACCAAAATCATGCTTATGGAATTCAATTTCATATCGAAGTTAAAAACAATACAGTTACAGACTGGGGATGCGTACCTGAATATAAATCTGCTTTGGAAGCTCAGTTTGGTGATGGAGCTTTAGAAAAGTTTGATCAAGAAGCCAAAGCGAACATGAAACAAATGAACAATTTTTCAGCTATTTTATATTCTAAATTTAAAAGTGGAATTTTAGGATATTAGTTTAATAGCAGACTCTTAAAAACTATTTTCTTTTTTTTTCCAAATTAATCCTGGCATTAGTTCAACTAATTTTTTTAAAAAGTCTGACTGTAAATCTTTGTTTTTTAATTTATCCGAAAATTCTTGATTTCCAATAATTAAAAAAAGTTCGCTTAGAAGATTAAATGATTTTTCAGTCTGATGAATTTGCAAAGATATTATTAATGCATCGATTGCCATATATATATTTTGATCAAATTTCAATAATTTGGCTCTTAGATAAAGATAATCTGGATCATGTTGGTATGCTTGGGAAATGGCTATTAATTTTTTTCTTGCCAAATTTTTATCAGCAACATTTAAATAATTATCTATTTCTTCAAATTTTTTTTTATCCATCGTCAATTACTAATTTAAAATTTTTTTGACATTTTTTTTTGATATCAAGCCACCAATTATTACAAATATTTGATTGTTCAATTAATTTTTTTTTATTGGTATTCATAGAAAGAATTATTTCTCTTGCTTCCTTCCAAAATTTTATTTTTAATAATGGATTATTGGGAAAAAGCCTATCATAATAATCATAAAGATTTTCTACAATTGGGATACTCCCGCACTCTAGAGCTTCATATAACCTATAGGTTTCTGGATGAAAATATCCGTTAGGACACAGTAAAAATTTAGAATCATTTATTGCATCTGAATACTTGTTGATTTTTAATGAATCTTTGGAATTAAATTTGGAGGTAAATTTTATGTAATTTGGTTCGATTTTTTTATTTTGAAAAATCAAATCATAACGACTTGATGCATGAGGAGTTCCAATAAAGGACCATAAATATTTTTTTTTTAAAATTTTTTTCTTATTAACAGTAAGTCCACTCTTATAACCAATTGGTATACAAGTTACTTTATTGTTATTGAAAAAATAGCCTAAGCAAAAAGTTCTCCATATATGGGAACAGCATTCGTATATAAAGTCTGTTTTTTCTTTTCCTCCTTCGTCACCCAAATGAATCAAAAAAATTTTTGAACATTTATTTGATAAATCATAATAAAAACTAGTTTTACTATTTAATTCAGAATCAACAATTATTATTTCATCAGATTTTTTTATTTGATTTAAATCTTCCAAAATTTCATATTTTATTTTTTCAAGCAGATAAAATATCCAATTGCGGGAAGCATTATGGTGATATTCGCCCCAAAATGACTTGGAATTTTTTTGCGTATTCCAAATAAACTTTTTCATTAATTATATAAATTATAATATCTTAACAAAGCTTATTATATATTTATTTGGTTATATCTTGCTTTTGTTTTTTAAGCGGGTTTGTTCATAGAGTCAAAAAACTCGGCATTATTTTTTGTATTTTTTAATTTAGAAATTAAAAACTCTATAGCATCCAATGTTCCCATTGAACTGATTATTCTTCTTAAAACATTCATCTTTTGAAGATCATCTTTTGCAAAAATAAGTTCTTCTCTTCTTGTGCCAGATTTTGTGATGTCAACTGCCGGATAAATTCTTTTATCATGAACTTTTCTGTCCATAATTACTTCGCTGTTACCCGTTCCTTTAAATTCTTCAAAAATTACCTCATCCATTCTACTGCCAGTATCTATTAAAGCTGTGGAGATTATAGTAAGTGATCCTCCTTCTTCCACGTTTCGTGCAGCGCCAAAAAATCTTTTTGGTTTTTGAAGTGCGTTCGCATCTACACCCCCTGTCAAAACTTTACCAGAACTGGGGACAACGGCGTTATACGCTCTACCAAGTCTTGTAATGGAGTCTAGAAGAATTATTACATCTTTTTTATGTTCGACTAATCTCTTGGCTTTTTCAATAACCATTTCAGCAACAGCAACATGTCTAGATGCTGGTTCATCAAACGTAGAACTGATTACTTCTCCTTTTACAGTTCTTTGCATATCTGTAACTTCTTCAGGGCGTTCATCAATTAGTAAAACCATAAGATAACATTTTGGGTAATTGGCAGATATTGAATGAGCAATATTTTGAAGCATTATTGTTTTTCCTGCTTTTGGTGGAGAAATTATTAAAGACCTCTGTCCTTTGCCGATAGGGGCAATTAGATCAATGATTCTTTGGGTTAAATCTGGATTTTTTTCAATTTTTGTTTTTTCAATTTCCATCTTTAATTGTTTGTCTGGATAAAGGGGCGTTAAATTATCAAATGCAATTTTATTTTTTCCTTTTTCGGGGCTTTCAAAATTTATTTGTTCAACTTTTAGCAATGCGAAATATCTTTCTCCATTTTTGGGAGATCTTACTTGGCCTTCTATAGAATCGCCTGTTCTTAGGCCAAATCTTTTTATTTGGCTTGGACTGACATAAATATCATCTGGACCAGGCAAATAGTTAGACTCGATTGCCCGTAAAAAACCAAAACCATCTTGTAAAACCTCCAAAACACCGCCTGCAGTAATTTCCTCATTATTGTCAGCAAGTTTTTTTAATATCGCAAATAAAATTTCTTGTTTTCTTAATGTGCTAGGATTTTCTATTTCAAGTTTTTCAGCTTTAGCAATAAGCTCTTCAGAGCTGGTGTTTTTAAGTTCTTGGATATTCATAATTTTATTGATTGTCTTGGAGACGCGATGGAATGAATATAGTTATTATTTGACAATATTTCAAGTCTACGATGGCTTATAAACTATTACAAAAATAATTAAAACCAACAAAACAGTAGGTATTTCATTGATTATTTTATAAACTTTAGCCGAATACGTGCTGTTGTTTTCAGTAAATTTTCTTAAACAATTAAATAGAAAAAAATGATAAATAGTTAAAATGACCACAAAAAGTAACTTGAGCTGCAACCAAAAAGAGCTCAAATTATCTATGCCAATAGTATGAATCAGTAAGCCACCGAAAATCCAAGATGCAATCATCGCAGGATTCATAATATAAATAAAAAGTCTTTTTTCCATGACTTTAAAAGTAGATATCAAATCTTTAGATTTGTTTTTTGCAATAGCCTCACTATGATAAACAAAAATTCTTGGTAAATATAAAAGTCCTGCCATCCAAGAAATAACAGCCATTAGATGAATTGATTTAAATAATAAATAGGCGTTCATTTTTCTAAAATGAATTTTTTCATAATTCTAAACAAGGACATTTTACATATTTATTAGGACACATTGATGATGAAATAAAATTATCCCTTGTTTCTTGTTTTAAAACTAGTTCTGTAAGCCCTTTAATAAAATTCTCTTCTGTTCCTAGCGCCGCTACCCTTTTATAAAAACTACAACCATTTTTTTCAGCTAATTTTTTATATTCTATATCTAATTCTACTAATGTTTCCGAGTGTTCTGACACAAAGGCTATGGGCACTATAACAATGCCTTTTTTTTCTTTGGAATATTTAATAATTACTTCATCCGTGGGCGGACCAATCCATTTCAGGGGGCCTACACGGCTTTGATAACTTATTACATAATTTAAATTTTCATTCTCTAAATTAGACATTATTTTTTTAACAGTTTCCTCGACTTGCCATTGGTAAGGGTCTCCTTTTTTTATTTTACTCTTCGGCAAACCGTGAGCAGAGAAAATTAACTTAAAATTATTATCTTCTATTACTTTTAGAGTTTTATTAATAAGCGAAATGTGTGAAGCTATAAAATTATTTTCTGTGGGATAACAACAAATAATTTTTGTTTTAACATTATAATTTTCTTTTTTACATAAGTCGCACCACTCATTAATAGAGGATCCCGAGGTCGAGGTCGAATATTGAGGATAAAGAGGCAAAAGTATTATCTCTTCTGGATTATATTCTCTAACTTTTTTAATTACATTTGAGGCCCGTGGATGCCAGCATCTCATTGCGATGAAGCACTTATAATCACCTTTTTTTGAAAGGTTGTTTTCTAAACTTTTTGCCTGATCTTGTGTCAGTTCAAGAATTGGAGATTTGTTTCCAATTTCTTTGTATATATTTTTTGCAATCGGAGCTCTTTTTT
>Ga0187833_10003691_pt1 | contig 15367 bp, 17 predicted proteins | sample ETNtaG_37_FD_167968 | JGI IMG/M metagenome (GOLD analysis project Ga0187833, IMG submission 167968) | Marine microbial and viral communities from oxygen minimum zone, Eastern Pacific Ocean - ETNP2014_SV_400_PacBio MetaG (Illumina Assembly) | ecosystem: Environmental > Aquatic > Marine > Hypoxic...
ACTACTTTTTTTTTCTTTAAATAATCGACCTTTACTTGTTGAAATTTTTAAATTTAAAAATTTTTTACTATAGCTTTGCATTATTTTAACTAAATATTATATTATATTATCTAAGTAAAATAATGATTAATGAAATAAAATTTACTGATAAGGCAATAAAACAAGTTAACCAACTTGTGTCAACAAAGGACCCTGGTACATGCTTTAGAATATCCGTATTAGGCGGAGGCTGCTCAGGTTTCAAATATGATTTTTCTTTTGATAAAAATATCGATCAAGAAGACATAAAAATAAATAATATTGTTATCGATAAAGTCTCTTTAGAAATTTTAAGGGGTTCGGAAATAGATTTTGTATCTGAACTAATGGGAACTTCTTTCAAAATATCTAATCCTAAAACTAAATCATCTTGTGGCTGTGGGATATCATTTTCAATTTGATGATATTGTCATCTTGGAATGTTAATTCAGTAAGAGCAAGGATAGAAAATATTTTAACTTATCTAAAGTCATCAGAGCCAGATATATTGATGATGCAAGAAATAAAAACAGAAGAAAAAAACTTCCCTTTTAAAGAATTTAAAAATGCTGGATACAATTCATATGTTTTAGGACAAAAAAGTTATAATGGTGTGGCTTTTTTATCAAAAAAAAAATTTGAAAGTGTAGAATTAAATTTTTTTAACGACGAACACAAACAAGCTAGGGTATTGGTTGGAAATTTAAAAATTAAAGCAAAAACAATTAAATTAATAAATATTTATGTTCCTAATGGCAATCCAATTGAAACTGAAAAATATACATATAAAAAAAATTGGCTTAATTTGTTAATAAGTCAACTTAAAAAAATAATATCAGATTATAATAATATTATTATTGGTGGTGATTTTAACATTATCCCTGATCAAATTGATGTCTATGATTATAGAAAATATGAAAATGACGCTCTTTTCAAACTAGAAATAAGAAAAAAATTTCGTGAATTAATTAATTTAGGGTTTCAAGATATTTATCGATATTTTAACAAAGATAAACAAGATTATACTTTTTGGTATTATATGGCTGATGCTTGGCAAAAAAATCATGGGATGCGAATCGATCACTTTTTAGTTTCAAATAATCTTTTAAACAATATTAAAAATATTAATATTAATAAAAAACTTAGATCCCAAACAAAACCATCAGATCACGTTGCAATTGAATGTGAAATCTATTAACTTTTCCAAATAACTATGAATAAAAAATTTAAGAATTTAGCTATAATACCTGCGAGAGGTGGAAGTAAAAGAATTAAAAATAAAAATATTAATAAATACAAAATAAAATCATTTAATGAAGCTTTAACTATTTGTAGTACTGATTTAATGCCACTCCAGCTGTTTTAATGTCTAAATTTTATGATTACCACATTTCCTAGACCATAATTAATTATTGCAACTTTTTTTTCTCTTATTAATTTTTACCTTTGAAGTACTAAATGCAACTCCAGCCGCCATCTACCATTACTGTTGATCCAGTAACATATGATGATGCATCAGAAACCAAAAATAAAGCTACAGAAGCGATTTCATGAGCAAATGCCATTCTTTTTAAAGGTGTTCTTGCAGAATATCTTTTTACAAATTTAATTGGCTGATTGTCAAAAATTCCACCAGGACATAATGCATTTATTCTAACATTATATTTTCCATAGTAAGAAGCCATTGATCTTACAGAATTTATAATTCCACCCTTAATTGCCGCATAGGTCATGCTTTCGCTCATATTTGTTCCCTTGTATAGCTCACTATCTTGACCCAAAAGGCCATAAGTCGAGGCTAATTGAACTATTGATGATTTTTTTAATTTATTTTTGATCATTTGCTGCGCGAAAGCCCTTGCTATCCAAATAAAACTGTTCATATGAATCTTAACATTCTTTTCAAAACTATTAATTTTGATATTTCTATAGGAATTATCTTTCCAATCTTTAGTTCTAGGATAACTGCAATTTATTAAAGAATGAGCTGGACCATATTTTTTTGTCAAAGATTCAATTTTTTTTCTTAATGTTTTTAATTTACTCATATCAATATTTTCATAAAAGATATTTTTTTTTTTTCTAAAAATTTTATTAAAATTTTTTTTATTTTTTTTTGAAAAATCAATAACTATAACCTTCCCTCCCGCATCAAAACATGCTTTAGATATTTCTTTACCTATTAAACCCATCCCTCCTATAATAAAAATATTCCTATTATTTAAGTTAAATTTTTCTGTATAATTTTTCATTTAAGTTAGTAGTTATACTTTTTTTTATTTTTTTTCATTAGAAATTTTTATTAAATTTTTGTTTCTAACACCTCTTGAGCCGCCTCGCATGCATATTGTACAAAGTATATTCATATAGTTTATACATCGTTTCAAATTTTTAAAAATATCGATCATTTTAGCTAGTAATGTTTTATTTTTCTAAAATCTTCCCATTTACCAACATCTTTCCATGAAGAATTATTAACTTGGAATACACCTACTTTAAAATTATGATTGAGAGATAAATCAATTAAACTGTTCATATCGATATATTTATTTTTTGAAATTTGCTTAAATATTTTTGAATTAATCAAATATAGTCCAACAGAAATTAAAAGATCATTTTTAGGTTTTTCATCAATTTTCTCAAAGTTACCTTCATTATCTAATTTACACACACCATAAGGAACTTTGAATTTTTTGGAAGTAACAACTATTGTAAAATCATGTTTATTTTTTTTATGAAATTCGTAAAGTTCATTATAATTAATATCCAAAATTGTATCACAATTTGTAACAAAAAATTCTTTTTTACTATTTCTTAAATTATTAAGAATACCAGCTGTGCCTAATGCTATTTTTTCTTTTAAATATTTTATCTTTGTTTTGCTTTCTTTAAAGTAAGATTCTAAAATTTTTGACTTATAATTTATTGAAAGATAAATTTCTTTAACACCAAAATTTTTAAAATTTTCTATAATGATGTCTATGACGGGTTTTCCGTTTATTGGAATTAATGGCTTTGGTAATACATTTGTAAAAGGTCTCAACCTTGTACCCTTCCCACCTGCCATTATAACGGCAGGAACATCAATTTTAATTTTTTTTTTTAAAAGTTTATCTTTACAAATAATATTTTTTATAAAATATTTTTTATCCACAATTGGAATCAGGCCATAGTCATTTTTAGAAAATAAATTTTTTTTATATGTTGAGCTAAAGTTGTGTTCAAAAATAAACATTGGCTTTTTTTGATAAAGATCTTTTATTTTTGTAAAAATAGGTTTGTTTTTAATTAAAGCTTTTCGAACATCTCCATCTGAAAGAGTGCCTAACAATTGATTTTTTTCATTTCTTACGATTAAACATTTATACCCAGTGACCTGAAGCTTTGTTAATGCCTCTTTAATAGTATTATTTGCAGTTATCAAAAATTTTTTCATAATAATACGCTGATTGTTTACCACATTTTAGGATTTATTAATTTTCTTGATTTAACCTCTAAATTTAATGGGATTTTTATAGTTTTGTCCTTAAATATTTCTAAATTTTCTCTAATTTGAGTGTAATCATTTGCGCCAATTATAAATTTATCAATTTGACTATATTTTTTTACGAAAGATATGCAGGCTCTTTTTTTTGATATATTTTTTTTTTCTACAAATTGACTTAATTTGTTGAAGTATTTTTTCCATTTTTTAAATTTTTTAGGAATTTTATTTGATTGATACAATAACAAACCCTGTAAAAAAATTGATCTTGCGTGTAATTCTATTTTTTTTTTTGAAAGTTTATTTAACCAACCAGAATTTAAAATTCTTCTATCAAAAATGTTAAATGGAAATTGTATAATCTGAAAATTATAGTTATTAAAATACCTGTCTAATTCTGATGGGTCATAAATAGAAAGACCTACTTTATAGATAATTTTTTTTTCTTTTAGAAAATCTAAAGCTTCATAAAGTTCTTTTGCAATTTTTTTATTTTGAAGAATTTTGCTATCATGAATTAATAAACCATAAATACATTTCGTTTTTAAAATTCTTTTGACTTTAATTACTTCGTCTATGCACCAATCTTTAATTGACATTATTTTTTTTGAGGGCAAAGAAAGCTTAGTAATAAAGTTAAATTTTTTTGATTTAAAATTTCCTAAAATTTTATGTGCATCACCATAGTTCATTGCTGTATCAATATTGGTGATACCTCTATTGTCAGAATAATTAATTATCTTATTTATAGCTTTTATGTTTAACTTTTTATTTTTATAGCCATAATTTAAATCAAAATTTGCAGATCCAATACAAATTTTTTTAAAAATTTTTTTCATTTTAATTTTATTAACAGAATTTTTTTACGAAATTGAGTATCCAATATGCCCGTTACACCCTGTGACTAAACAATATTTATTCTTTAAATTAATCATTTTATTTTATAACAGCTATTAGGTAGATTTATTATTCTTTTGCGAACTTTTAAAGCATTATTTAAATGCTGTTTAAAAATTTTTTAAATAGATCGGTCATTTATTTATTAAGTTTTTTTTGTAAAATATACTTTACTATCATAAAGTCTAATTCATCATCTATATCTATAGATCTTGAATACGGCATTTCAAAGAAGATAGTTTTTTTGTTAATGGTTTTATGTGATGAAAGAAGATTACTTCTGTTCCAAATGTATATTGAAGCATTTAAATCATAAATTTGTGGGGCGCTCTGTCTTCTGACTATTCTTTTTTTTGATTTGCAAACAACATCTAAATAACTATTTTTGTACATTACTTGATTGAAATAAGGGTTTCTTCTTGCTTTATAGCCTGAGACAAGGTTTCCAGGTTTTTTTTTAAAAAACAAATTTAATGCATTATTGATATCTTTTTTTGATCTTAGTGGAGAAGTAACATCTAAATCAACTATTGTATCAAATCTTAACTTAAAATGTTTTTCGGACATTATTAGTGCATCCTTTATTGCGTCAACTTTTGAAGAACGATCATTTGAAAGCTTTCTTGAACGACCAATACTATGATCAACTTTATTTTTTGAGATTTCTAGTATTTTTTTTGAATCAGAGCTGACTATGATTTTTGTAAATAATTTAGCTTTTTTGGCTTGATCAATTGTGTAAGTTATTAAGGGTTTGCCCAGTAAATTTAAATAATTTTTTCCTTTTAACCCCTTTGATCTTTTTCTTGCACAAATAGTACATAGTATATTTCCTTTAATCATTTTTTTAGATATTATAATTTTCAGGTTTATAATTTTTTATATCCTTGTCTTTTTTTATCCATTTAATAAATATTTTTAATCCATCATCTAATTTATACTTTGGTTTCCAGTTTGTAATTTTTAGCAACTTTTTATTGTTGCATTTTAGTCTTGCTACTTCACTTTTCTTGGGTCTAACTCTCTGTTTTTCTACAATTGGTATTAGTTTTTTTTTTAGAATTTTTGAAATATGTAATATGAGTTTTTTAATTGATATTTCTGAATCTATACCAACATTTGCAACTTGACCAAAAAGTCTTTCCGATTTTAAGATTTCTTCATATGCTGAACATAAGTCCTCAACATATAAAAAGTCCCTAGTTGCATTTAAATTTCCAATTTTTATCTTTTCTTTTTCAGTCTTAACATCATCAGTAATATCGTTGTTTATAAAAACAAAATTTCTATTTCTCAATTTATTTTTACTAATATCCATGCCATAAACTCTGGCATTAAGGCTTAAAAATAATTTAGATATCGCTGTTCCTATCAAGCCGCTTGAGCCTGTTATTAAAATAACTTTATTTTTGAAATTAAATAATTTATTAATCATTATGATTATATTGATATATATATATTTAAGAACAAAATTAATACATTTAATGACAAAGTTTTTAAATTTTCTTTAAATATAATTTTGAAAGTAGTAACTAAATAATTTAAACATAATTAATGAAAGTATTAATAACAGGGTCTGAAGGTTTCATTGGGTCTCATTTAACCGAAGCATTAGTCAAAGCAGGTCATAAAGTACGCTGCTTTGTACTATATAATTCTTTCAATTCCTATGGGTGGTTGTCTCAATGTGACAAAAAAATATTAGATAACTGTGAAATTTTTTTTGGAGATATACGAGATTTTAATAGAGTTAAATTAGCAACCAAAAATATAGACTCTATAATTCACTTAGCGGCTTTAATTGGCATACCCTACTCATACACTTCATCAGAGAGTTATGTTGATACAAATATTAAAGGAACTCTAAATTTGCTTAATGCTGCAAAAGATAGAAATATTTCAAAATTTATCCACACTTCAACAAGTGAAGTATATGGAAGTGCGCAATATATTCCAATGAATGAAAATCATCCAATTAATTCTCAATCCCCCTACGCAGCTACAAAAGCTGCGGCAGATAATCTTGCTATGTCATATTTTAAGTCTTTTAAATTACCTGTAACAATTCTTAGACCTTTTAATACTTACGGACCAAGGCAATCTATGAGAGCTGTAATACCAACTATAATTTCTCAAACTTTATTTAATAGTGGAAAAATTATGCTTGGCAATACCAAGGCAAAAAGAGATTATACTTTTGTAAAAGATACAACAAATGCATTTAAGCTTGCTTTGAATAATAAAAAATGTGTCGGAGAAACTTTAAATATTGGAAATAACTTTGAGTCTTCAATATATGAAATAGTTAAATATGTGGAAAAAATAACTGGCATCAAAACTAAAATAATTTCTGATAGAAATAGATTTAGACCATCGAATAGTGAGGTCAATAGATTAAAATCATGTAATAAAAAAATAAAAAAGGTTTTAAAATGGCATCCTAAGTTAAGTGACAAAAAAGGATTTGAAGATGGTTTAAAGCAAACAATAGATTGGGTGCTAGCAAACAAAAAAAACTTTGAAAAAAATAAAATAAAAAAATATATAATTTAATTTATATTTTCATTAAATGTCTATTATTTTCATCAAGTTGTATTTTTAAAAATTTTTTAAATATATCATCATCTTCTTTATATTTTAAAATCAAATTTCTAGATTGATCAAAAAAATCATTATAACTAATTTTTTTTGAAATATCATATTCATCTAATAAAGAATGATTAATCTTTATTTTTTCAACATAAGTATAATAATATATTCTTGCCAAATCGATTTGATCTTTTGTAAGCTTATTTGTAATAATTTGATTCATATTTTTTAATGTCTCAAAATATTCATCCTTATTTTGAGGTTCAATAGTAAAACCAAATCCCTGATAAAACGAATCCCCAGCTATCACACTGGGAATGCCAAAACACGGATATTCAAGTCCTACCGATCCAGTTGCAGTTAAGACACAACGAGTAATTTCTTTTAATATAGATGTGTTAAAATCTTTTGGAAAAAATTTTATATTGCTTTGATTTCCAATAATCTTATTAAATTCCTTAAAAGTGGAGGTGCTACTTTTAAATGATCCATAATCACTAGGATGCTCTATAATATTCAAATTTTAGCTTTCCCTTACATAATTTCTTACTATAAATAAAAGAAAATTAACACTAGGACGGTTAGCTCAATTGGCTTGATTTATGCACTGAAAAAAATTTTATTTAAAAAAAATTAATTTGACTTTAAATTTTAGTGAAGAAACAATAGTTAAAAATTTGAGGTTATGATACGGATTATTCAAATATGAATTATCTAGGAATAAACGTGGGCCATGGTGCTAGCGCGAGTCTGATGATAAATGGTGAGATCGTTATTGCAGCCCAGGAAGAAAGATTCACAAAAATAAAAAACTTTTCTGGATACCCTAAAAAATCAATAGATTTTTGCTTAAAATATTTAAAAGAAAAAAAGTTAAGAGTCGATATTGCTGCCTTCGCAACAATTAAACACTCTGTGTTCTATTACAAATATCCATTTAATCATTTTTTTAAGATTAAAGATTACCAGGATCATTATGAAAACTTTTTTAACAAAAAATCAAAAATCAAAAATGAAAATTATTTAAAAAAATTATCAGGTAAGGAAGATTTATATCTACCCTATAACAAATTATCAAAAAAAAACCTTAATAGTAATTCGTATTTTCAAAAAATGTTAAAAAATTTTTTGAACAAGCAATCACAAAATACCATTGATAAAATTATTTTTATTGACCATCACACGTGTCATGCACATTATGCATTTTACTCTCAATCAGAAAAAAAAAACTCTGCAATAATAACTTTAGATAGTGAAGGAGATGGATTAAATCAAACAGTTTGGAAATATAGTCACAAATCAAAAGAAATAATAAAAATAAGAGCAAGTGCCACTTGTGATCTAGCCAGAATTTATAAATTTATAACTTTGATATTAAAAATGAAGCCTGATGAGCATGAGTTTAAAGTTATGGGTTTGGCTCCATATGCAAAAAAAGAATATTCGCAAATGGTTTATGATGATGTATTTAAAAATCTTTTAAAGGTAAAGGATATGAAGGTTGTAAAAAATAAAAGACCTAAAGATTTATATTCATATTTACTAAAAAAAACTAAACCTTATAGATTTGACAATATTGCAGCTGCAACACAGATGCTTGTAGAAAATATAACAATTAAATTATTTAGACAAATTAATAAAAAAATAAATGCAACAAATTTTTATTTGAGTGGTGGAGTTTCTATGAATATAAAAATGAATAAAGAACTATTAGGTTTAAAATTTGTTCGTAATTTATTTGTGGCACCGACTGGTTCTGATGAGAGTTTATCAATAGGAGCCTGCTACTATTTATGTGATAAAAAAATTTCAAAATCTTTAAGAAATGTTTATTTAGGTCAAGAAATATCAAACATTAATTTGGAAGATAAAATCAAAAAAAATTTTGATAGTAAAAGCTATAAAATTTTTAATAATATACAACATAGCAAAATAGCAAAAATTCTAAAAAACTATGAACCAATAGCTATAGCAAGAGATAGAGAGGAGTTTGGTGCTAGAGCTTTAGGTAACAGAAGTATTATTGCATCACCTTCAAGCAGTTCAGTTGTTAAAAAGATTAATGAGTCTATTAAAAATAGAGATTTTTGGATGCCATTTGCATTAACAATATTAAAAACAAAACATAAAAAATACATTAAAAATCCTAAAAACATTAATAGTGCATTCATGACCATTGGATTTGATACAATTTCTAAAAAATATAATAGAATTATAGCTGGAACACACATTTATGATCGAACTGTCCGTCCTCAAATTTTAGAACAAAATCAAAATCCTAATTACTTTTCATTAATCAAAGAATTTGAAAAAATTACTGGAGTGCCTGCGCTATTGAATACAAGTTTAAATCTTCATGGAAATCCGATGAGCTCAACATTAGAAGATGTAATATATACTTTTAAAAACTCTGGTCTAATGTATCTTTACATAAATGATAAATTTTTAATTCAAAAATCAAAAAAATAATTTATTTGAATTTAAAAAAAAAAGTTTAAATTATTATTTATAAGAAAAATAATTAATATGATTTCAAGCAAACAGTGCGTTAAGGAAATTAAACAGTCCTTAAAATTATTTAACAAAAAAAAAAAATATTTATTGCATGAACCTTTTTTAGACAAAAGTGATTCAACACAAATAAATAAATGTATATACTCAACATTTGTTTCATCTGTAAGCGGTTATACTAATATTTTTGAAAAAGAATTGTCTAAATTTACTGGATCAAAGTATGTGGTTGCTATGGTCACTGGTACAGCTGCAATCGAAATAGCATTAAAAAGTGTTGGAGTTAAAAAGGATGAAGAAGTTTTGATACCGAATGCTAATTACATAGCAAGTGCTAATTCTACCTTACAAATAGGAGCCATTCCACACTTTATTGATATAGATAAAAGCAACCTTGGTATAGATATAAATAAATTATCAATCTATTTAAAAAAAATTACTTTAATAAAAAATGGTAAGTTAATAAATAAAAAGACAAAGAGAATAATTTCAGCCATTATGCCGACACATATTTTTGGAAATACTTGTGATGTTTTAAAATTACTTAATTTGACAAAAAAATTTAAAATTAAAATTATAGAGGATTCTTCTGAGGCATTAGGTTCTTTTTATAAAAATAAACACCTTGGAACATTTGGCAAAGTAGGAATTTTAAGCTTTAATGGAAATAAAATAATGACAACGGGAGCAGGAGGTGCACTTTTGACTGATGATAAAAAAATTTTTGATAAAGCTCTACACCTTTCAAAAATTTCTAGAAAGCAAAATAATTATTGGGAATATGACTATAGTCAGCTAGGGCACAATTATAGAATGCCAGGCATTAATGCTGCTTTAGGTATCAGTCAGCTAAAAAAAGTTAAAAAAATTTTAAAGATTAAAAAAAAAATTTACAATATTTATACTAGAGCTTTTAAAAATTCAAAAAACATATCCTTAATAAAAGAGAATAAAAACTGTAATAGTAACAACTGGCTAAATTCAATTTATATAAGTGGGTGTAATTTGAAAATTAGGAATCGAATAATTAATGAGTTAAACAAAAAAAATATTTTTGTCAGACCCTTATGGAAACTAATGCACAAAATTTCTTATTTAAAAAAATATCCTAAAATGAGCATAAGTAACTCAATCATAGTAGAAAAAAGCTTAATCAGCTTGCCAAGTAGTACTAACTTAAAAAATTGAAAAATTTGATGAAAAAAAAAATTTTAATTTTTGGTAATGGAGATGATGCAAATGTTGTAACTTCAGAATTGGAAAAATTTAAAGATAATAAAATAGTTGCAAGATTAAAAAATGATAAAGAAATTTTAAGTTATAAGAATAGACATAATAGTATTCACGGCATTATTGCAGTAGGCTCAAATTATTTACGAGAAAAAATTTATAAACTAGTTAAAAAAAATTATCCAAATATTAAATGGTTAAAATTAATATCAAAAAATGCAATTATTTCAAAAAATGTTAAAGTAGGTGAGGGCTCAATAATAATGTCGGGCGTAATTATTAATACTGGCGCAATAATTGGAGATAGCTGCAGTATTAATACTGGATCAATAATAGAGCATGACAATAAGTTCCAAAACTTTTCAAGTTGTGGACCGGGTGTAATCACTGGCGGTAATGTAATTGTTGGAAAAAGATCCTATCTTGGAATTGGCTCTACAATAAAAGATAAAATTAAAATTGGCTACGATACAGTGATAGGAGCTCAATCTTATGTGAATAAAAATTGTGGTAACAATTTAGTTTTTTTTGGAATTCCTGCAAAAAAAATGTCAAAAAGAAAAAAAAGTGACCCATACTTTAAATAAGCAAAATATATGAAAACAATAATAATCGCTGAAGCCGGAGTAAATCATGATGGCAATTTAACAAAAGCTTTAAAGTTAGTGGATATTGCCAAAAATTCTGGAGCTGATTACGTTAAATTTCAAACATTTGTTCCTGACCAATTAGTTACCAAAAATGCTAAAACAGCACCATACCAAAAGGACATTAAGAACAATAACAATCAATATAAATTATTGAAAAAACTTTATCTATCTTTTGTTGATCAGAAAATTATTTTTAATTATTGTAAAAAAAAAAAAATAAAATTTTTGTCAACAGCTTTTGATTTTAAAAGCTTAGAATTTTTATTAAAGCTTGGAGTAGACTATATTAAAATACCATCTGGAGAAATTACTAATTATACATTTCTTAAAAAAATCTCTAAAATAAATAAAAAAGTAATATTATCAACTGGTGCATCAACGTTAAATGAAATTACAGCAGCATTAAAAGTTTTAAAATTAAAAAAAAATTCTTTAACCATACTACATTGTAACTCATCTTATCCAACACCTCTGAAAGATGTTAATTTAAATGTATTAAGAGAAATAAAAAAAAAGTATAAATATAATGTAGGATATTCTGATCACACATTAAGTTTAGCAGTGCCAGTAAGTTCAGTAGCATTAGGTGCTAGTATTATTGAAAAACATTTTACCATAAGTAGAAAATCAAAAGGGCCTGACCATAAATCAAGTTTAGAGTCAGAAGAACTTAATCAAATGGTAAAATTAATAAGAGAAATTGAAATAGCTAAAGGTAAATCAAAAAAAATTATTACTAGAAGTGAGTTAGAAAATAGAAAGATAATCAGAAAATCCATTGTTGCGTCAAGGTTTATTAAAAAAGGAGAAAAAATTACTAAAAAAAATATATCATTTAAAAGACCTGGTGATGGTATCTCTCCAATGGATCAAAAAAAAATAATTGGCAAATTAGCAAAAAAAAATTTTTTAAAAGATGAAAAGATTAAGATATAAAAAAAATATTTGTTTAGTGACCTCAAGTAGGGCTGATTATGACTTAATGTCAAAATTAATTAATCTTTTTAAAAGAGATAATAGAATTAATTTTACATTATTAATTACGGGACAACATTTATCAAAAAAATATGGTTACACGTATAAATCAATCATTAAAAAACATAGAAAAAATTCAAAAAAAATTGATATTAAAGTAAATAAAGCTAACAAACTTTCCATTTTAAATTCTATGAGCAATGTTTTAAAAGATGTTGGTAAGTATCTTTATTCAAAAAAAATAGATTTGTTGGTAGTATTAGGTGATAGATACGAAACAACATCAATAGCTCTTGCGGCATATATAAACCAAATTAAAATTGCACATATTCATGGAGGAGAAAAAACTACTGGATCGATGGATGATTCATTTAGGCACGTAATTACTAAATTATCAAATTTACATTTCGTTTCTGCAAAAAAATATAAAGATAGGGTAGCTCAATTAGGCGAAGAAAAAAAAGACATTCATGTTGTTGGTGGTTTGGGCAGTGAAATGATTAATGATATGGTTCTTTTAAATAAAAAAAAAATTGAAAGTAAAATAAAAATTAAATTCAATAAAAGAAATTTTTTAATTGGAGTTAACTCATATTTAAATCAAAATGAAAGCGAAGAAAAATTGATGAAAAATATTTTTCAATCAATTAAAAAATTTAAAGATACTAATTATATATTTACACTACCTAATTCAGATGTAAATTCAGACAAGATATCAAAATTAATTTATAAATTTAATAAATCTAATAGTAATAGTTATATCTTTAAAAACCTAGGTTCTCATTTATATATTTCATTAATGAAGTATTGTGATGCCGTTATTGGAAACTCATCAAGTGGAATTTTAGAAGCGCCAGTAATCAAAATTCCAACTGTAAATATTGGAAAAAGACAAGATGGTAGATTAAAATCCACTTCAATTATAAACTCAAAAACAAGTTATAAAGATATTTTTAAGTCTATAAAAAAATCATTATCAAATAATTTTAAAAAAAAAATTATAAAAACAAAAAATATTTATTTTCAAAAGAAAACATCAGAAAAAATTTTAAATATAATTGCAAGTATTAATTTAAAAAAACTAAGTTATAAAGAATTTAAAGATATAAAATTAAAATGAAAATTTTTTTTGGTGTAAAAGTGGAATGCAAAAACAACAGAAAGTTTAAGAAAAAAGTTTATCAAATAGGTCAAATTAATTAATTTTTTAATTATAATTATTATTGTATATAAACGCATGACTTCTAAGATTTATAGAATTATTCCAAGACTTGAAATTAAAAATGGTAACCTGATTAAAGGAATTAATCTTGAGGGTTTGAGGATTTTAGGAAGTCCAGATAATTTTGTAGATAACTATTTTAAACAAGGAGCGGACGAAATTATTTATACAGATTCAGTTGCCACTTTATATGGGACTAATAATCTATCTCAATTTGTAAAAAATACTGCAAAAAAACTTTTTATTCCTTTAACCGTTGGTGGCGGTATTAAAAAGATTGATGATATAGAAAAAATGCTAAAAAATGGTGCTGATAAAATTTCCATTAACAGCGCTGGAATTGAAGATATAAAATTTATTTATAAAGCTGCAAAAATTTTTGGTAGTTCTACAATTGTTTCAAATATAGAATCTATCAAAATAAAAAATAAATATTATATTTCAAAATCTAATGGAAGAGATCTAATAAATATAAATCCAATTGATTGGGCAAAAAAATTAGAAGATAACGGCATTGGTGAAATTATCATAACTTCTGTAAATAATGAAGGTTTACAAAAAGGGCTTGATATAGAGTTAACAAAAAAAGTTTCTAATAATGTAAAGGTACCTGTGATAGCAAGTGGTGGGGCTGGAACATTTGATCATATTCTTGAAGTAATTAAAAAAACAAAAATAACAGGAGTCTCTATTTCATCTTTATTTCATTATGACACTTATATGCTTTATCACTTCAATAAAAAAAAAATTGGTAATTCAACTTTTTTAGAAAAGTATATTAAAAAAAAATCAAATAATAATTTAAAAAAATTAAAAATATTTTTAAAAGAAAAAGGCATAAATGTTAGATAGTAAAATTAAAGTAGGAATAATAGATTTAGGAATAAATAATATTCAAAGTATTTATAACGCTTATAAAATTATAGAAAGTAAAGTAAATATTATAACAAAAAGAGAAAATTTACTGAAATATAATATTATAGTTTTACCTGGAGTCGGAGCATATAAGACGGCTATAAAAAAACTTAGTAATTTAAAAATTGAAACTGACATCAAAAAATTTATTGAAAAAAGCACGAGTAACTATCTGGTTGGAATTTGTTTAGGCATGCAACTTTTATTCAATGAAAGTTACGAATTTGGACACTCAAAAGGATTAGGATTTATTGATGGTAAAGTTTTACCTTTTGATAAAAAAATATGCAAAGTGACACCGCATATGAATTGGAATAAAATTTTAATTAAGAATCATAATAAAGAATTTAAAAAATATTCAAGAAAAAATTTTTATTTTGTTCATTCATATTTCTGTAAACCTAAAAATAAAAAAGAGATAATTGCAGAAACTGATCATAATGGTCATAAGTTTTGCTCAATTATAAAAAAAGAAAATATAATCGGTCTTCAATTCCATCCTGAAAAAAGTAGTTTAATAGGGATTGATTTGTTAAAAACTATTATAAAACTTGTATGATTAAAAAATCTTACTTTGGACTACCAAAAAAAATAATTTTTTGTAAGAAAAGTTTAATTTCAAATCAAAGACCCATATCTTCAATTGAATTTGATCATAATAAAAAATCAAAAAAAAAAACATTATTTATAGATAAAAATGGAATTTCAGACTCATGGAAATATTCAAGAATTAAAAAGAAAATTAATTATAAAGATAGAGAAAAAAAATTACTTAAACTTCTAGATAAACATAGAGGTAAATATGGAGAATTTGACTGTATTGTTCCAGGTAGTGGTGGAAAGGATAGTTGCTTTGCTTCCCATATATTAAAAAAT
>Ga0187833_10003692_pt1 | contig 15366 bp, 15 predicted proteins | sample ETNtaG_37_FD_167968 | JGI IMG/M metagenome (GOLD analysis project Ga0187833, IMG submission 167968) | Marine microbial and viral communities from oxygen minimum zone, Eastern Pacific Ocean - ETNP2014_SV_400_PacBio MetaG (Illumina Assembly) | ecosystem: Environmental > Aquatic > Marine > Hypoxic...
TCTCTTGCTTGCCAAACGAATTAAATATTCTTTATCCTTTTTAAATTTTTCAAGATTATCATTTATAAAACTATACAACTCCTCTTCAGTATCAAACATGTTATCGGTATACGATTTTACATAGCTTTTAACTAACTCATTAATTGTGGGATATTTTTTTGAATCTTTTAATATATGATCAAAAAGTGCTATAGGTTTAATATTAATATTGTTTGCATAATACATAAGGTCCTTACCGTATCCGTAGAAATTTGTCATTAAAAGATTAATTTGATATTTTAAAAAAGTTTTCCATTCTTCATATGTAAAGTATTTTGATTGTACGGTTATTTCATCCCTTTCGACCGATATAAAATCGTCATATTGAGTTACCGCATTTTCTGCTACCATAAATTTACTAACATATTGATTTGCTTCTCTAGCAGACGCTTGGTTTAGATCAGATCCCTTAAGTAGCCACAGAGGGTTCATGACAACTGAATCAAAACCATAACTCAAAGTGTTATTTATCACTTCTTTCCACGACTCCAAAGTTTCACCTGGCAAACCAAATATTAATTCAGTTGCAGTAGACATTCCATTTTTCCTTGCATAGTTAATAGATTCTACGGCCTCCTTGTGTGTTGCAGATATTCTTATTGTTTCTTTTAAAACTTTTGGTGTGGTTGTTTGAAATGATACAGTATATGTCATCAACGGTTTTAAAATGAAACCCACTTCTCTTATTCTATCATTTTGTTTTTTGGCGGAATAAACCTTTAACGATGCAGGATATTTATACGTATCGAAACATTTCCTAATATACTTTGCGACTTCCAGATCGTGCTTGATAATACCAAAATTATCATCGGAAAATCTTAGAATTCTATTTTTTGCATTATGACGTAAAAAAGTTATTTCTTCTTTTATTCTTTCTAGGTTAAAATTTCTAATTTTTCCTAGTTGTGTTCCAGAAACACAAAATCTGCATCTGTATGGACAGCCTCTTATATTTTGAACAATTGGTGTAAGTACAGGATTTTGAAGCAATTCATCAAAAACGCCAGTAAGATAGGGTGAAGGAATTTCCATTAAATCCATCACGGCATCATATGGTTGCCCATATATGAGTTTACCATTAAGTAACGTTCTGCAACCATCCATGGGAATAGATTTTAACTTTGTTCTCCATTCTTTGCACATACCTAATCTCTTATAATTTTCAATTATATTGCTAAATGGTTTTTCACCATCACCGTAAACTATGTAGTCAATATTTGGATGTTTAGTTAAAAAAACTTTATTGTCCTCCATGTTTATTTCCGCATTTGCGCCACCGAAAACTATTAGACAATCTTTATTCAGATCTTTTAATTTCTTTATAGTGGTCAAAGTTAAATAATAATTCCAATCATAACTTCCAAAACCTACAATATCGGGTGGTTGTTTAAGCACATCCTCCCAGAATTGCCTGAAAGTTCGAAAAACTTTTATATTAATGGAATCATCATGTATTTTTTTGCAGTAAGCACATATGTAACCAACGCCTATTGGTATCGATTTGTTATCGATTTCATTCAAATCATTCGCAAGATCGCATAGTGCTACTTTAATTTTTCTCATGTTCTTCTTTTTGTTAAATTTCATATAATTATACAGGAACACATACAAAAGTAACTAATTTTTTAGTCATTAATGAATATTTGTTTTGGACATCCATGCTTGGTGATTTGACCTTTATCAATAAAAAAAATCTTATCGCAGTTTTTTACCGTATATAAACGATGTGTAACTAATATTAAAGTTTTCTTTCTTTTTAATAATTGAATAGATTCTATAATTTTTTTTTCTGTTGATTGATCCAGTGAGCTTGTTGCTTCATCTAATATCAAAATCTCAGGATCACGATAAAGAGCTCTGGCAATTCCTATCCTTTGTTGTTGTCCACCAGAAAGTCTTATTCCTTTTTCTCCAACTATTGTTTCCAATCCATCAGGAAGACTATCTAAAAATTTATTTAAGCTTGCTTTCTCCACTGCTTGCTTGACTAAATCATCATCAATATTATTTTCGTGTAAGCCAAAGGCGATATTTTTCCTGATGGTGTCATCTATCAAATATACTGATTGAGGAACATATCCAATTTTTTTATGCCATTCTTTTAAGTTTTCATTAATATTTGATTGGTCCACTTCTACTTTTCCATCTGAAGGTTTTAAAAGTCCAATTAATAAATTTATTAAAGTGGTTTTACCACTACCGGTTTCCCCAATAACACCTATAAAGTCCCCTTTTTTAATGGTCATTGATATTTTTGACAATGAAAATTCTTTTCTTGTTGGATATGAAAAAGATAAATTTGTTAAATTAATTTCTTTTTGAAATTTTAAAGGTGCGACAAAGTCTTTTGGTAAATAATTTTTTTTCATATAAAAATTATCTTTTGAATCAAATTCTTGTATTAAAATCTTAACTGATGGTTCAATATATTTTATTTGTTGAAAAGAGCTTAATATTCTTGATGAACCAGGTACAATCCTAAAGGAAGCAGCTGCAAATACACCTAGATAATGAATTATATCAATCATTTCCTTTTTGGTACTGATCATTGCAAATATAAGAGCCGAAAATGTGCAAATCATAAGAATCTCAAATGAAAATCTTGGAAGTCCATTAATAAATTGCATTATTTGAATAAATTTAGTGTGTTTAAATAAATTTCTATCGACTTGATAAATAAGATCTTCCTCTCTATCCAAAATTTTAACGTCCTTCGCAGAAGCCATTCCCTGGAGCAAATGTTTGTTTAATTCACCGCCAAATATATTTCTTTGCTCTCCAAGCAAAGTTATTTTTTTTCTTGTCAAAATATAAATTGCCAAAGAAACTGCTCCTACTGAAAGTAAAATGATTATTGTTCCTAAAAAATCTACATAAAATAATATAAAAGCAATACCTATAAAAACCATAATTTCACCTAAAAAAATCGTATACCCTTTGACATAACCTACAAATGAACCAATTACATCCGTGAGATTTCTATATAGATGGGCAGAATTATTTTGAAGAAAAAATATATAGTCACTTTTTAAATAATATTTAAAAAGCCTATTGGTAAGTTCATATTGAAGATCTCGTAAAAATTTTGTTTGGTGCCAAAGATTAAATGCTAAGCCAAGATTTTTGATTAAAAAAAATATTAAAAATACTGATAATCCAATATAAACTAAATTTTCTCCTGTTGGCGCCCCAAAAACAAAGAAGTAAGAAAAAAAGGATGTGCCAATATCGCCTTTCAGCAAAATAGAAATCAAAGGAATCACAATTCCTACACTTAAACTTTCCAAAATCATTGTAAGAAACATCAATATAAATATGAAAATTGCATATTTCTTTTGTTTAAGGTTTAAAAGCAACCATGTTTTTTTAAATAAAAACATATTTATAAAATTTTAAAATTAAAGATGTCGGAAATAATTACAGTTTCTGTTTAAGATTTTTTTTATTCCAAAAAAATTGTTTTTTATCAGGTGTTCTCCAATTTTTTCCAAATTTTATTTCTAAATATATTTCTGGATTAGCTGGAGCCATAAATTCTCTTCCATAAGCTTTAATGGTTGTTAAACGATCCAGAGAAAAAGTAAAACCCCTTAATTTCGAATTATATCTTCTCTCATCTTCATTAAACCACATTTCTTTTTTTCCCACTTTTTTTTTTTTGAAAATTCCTACATCAACAAGCATACAGTGAAACAAAATTTGTAATTTTATTAGTTTACCACTAGATCGTTTTCTTATAAACCTTGCTCCATTTTTTATTAATAGAGGAATTGCATTTAATAGTTTTGGAAGTTGTTCTTCTTTTATCCCAAAATCAACATCCGATGGTCTGCCGGCAAAAGATCCCTGGCGCACTGCTCCTAAAAGAGATCCGCTAGTTAAAAAAAAATCAATTTTTTGCGGTTTTAAAATTTTCAAAAACTTAATTGCTAAACCGACTGCATAAAGATGCTTAGCAGGTATCTTAAAGTAGAGCGGATACCTGAATCTTAAATAAGTGCTTACTAGATATAAGCGTAACAAAAAACCGGATTTATTCATTATAAATCGAATTTTTTCCTTGTATAACAAAAATTTTTTTGGAAAGAGTTTTAATAATAATTTTAAAAATATTTTTTGTATTAGTTCCCTCGGTAAACTTTTAGATTTAAAATAAGTATATCTAGATCTAGCCACAAGTATTACTTTCAACTTTCAGTATTAGCAATAAGTTCGGATAAAAAGAAAATGTTTTTCTTAGGCAGTTGTGAAAATTTTTCCCCTACTTCTTTTTAAATAACATTTTTGGTTGAAACCATAAACTCTATTTAATCCATTTTATGCTACAGCCCATACTAGGAATTTGTTTTTTGGGGCCTTTTCCAGTTGTCGCTATTAGTTTCATAGCAGCACCAAGTTCTGTAGGCCGCGCAGCATATATTCTTCCTCTGTACTGTAGTTCCAGATTTTGGTTATAACCAAAAAAATCAGGTGTACATACAGCTCCGAAATCTTTCGCAACTTTTTGAGTTTTATCAAAAAGATATGGAAATGAAAAATTATGTTGTTCTGCAAAAGATATCATATTTTCAAAAGAATCTTCCGGATATTCATTTACATCATTGGACATTATTGACACTGATTTAATTCCTTCGCCTTCTAAAAAATTTACATCCTTAACTATAGAACTAATTACTGCCTTTACATATGGACAATGGTTACAAATGAACATAATTAAAGTTCCGTTTTTTCCTTTAACATCATTTAAAGATACTTTTTTATTTTTTGTAGATATCAAAGTAAAATCCTTTGCCTTATCACCAAAATTACAAATTGGTGTTTCAAGAAGTGCCATATATGTATTATATAATATATTAAAATTTATTTAAAATAGATAAATTCGTAATCGCCCGTATATCCAAAGTGGTTATAAATCCAAATCCATTCTTTTTCGTCAAAGAAAGATTCGCAGGTCAAAGCCCAACACTGAAGATTGAATAGCTCTTCTTCATTTCTATAGCTTTCCAACATTACATAACCTTGCTTGCCTACACGTTCGATTTCCTTTAATGCCACTTCAAACTCAAAGATTCTTAAATTATGCAAACATCCCAAAGAAATAACTAAATCGAACTGCTTGTCCTTAAATGGATAAATTTCCTGAGCGCGATGAATGAATAAATCTTTCTTTATCTCTTTTTTTGCTTCTGCCAGACCGTGTTTTGAAATATCAAATCCTGAAATCTTTAAACCGGGCAATAATAATTTCATTTCATAAAGCATAAATGCCTTTCCGCAACCAACATCTAATACACTTGAGTTATTAGTTAAGTTATAATTTTTTATAAGTAATTCTGCTACAGTTTTCCATCTTCCAGGCATATACTTATAACCTCCATATCCATAACGTCGGTTACCATCCCAATAATCAAACTCATATTCTTTTGCTTTAAGCATACAATTTACTTTGTCATCCATCATTCGATCTATGTACGTTCGTGCGGTGGATTGATGTAATGCTGTAACATAATTTACTAGATTCCCCATAATTTCCTCCTTTGAATTTTTAGATATTGTTAATATTAATTCATTTTTATAATAATTCGTCCTGCTTTTCCGGTACGAAATAAATCTATTGCCTTGTTTATATCTATTAATTTAAATTCGTGAGTAATTAAATTTTCTAAAGTCATTTTTTTTTGATTTATGAGACGAATATAACGCGGGATATCAATATCAGGAATAGAGCTTCCTCCGTGAGAACCAGTTAATATTTTTTTAAAATGGAGAGGCAAAGAATATATTGAAATTTTACCACTAGGTACACCTACAAGGATAGTTTTGCCTTCTGAAGATGTCAATTCATATGCTTTTTCAATGACTTTTGGATCGCCGGTTGTTTCTATTGTTACATCAGCGCCTTTCTCACCAACAATTTTATATACTTCACTATTTATATTATCTAAATTACCTGTCATTCCATGGGTTAATCCAAATTTTTTACCCATATCAATTTTGTGTTTATAAAGATCCATGCCAACAATAGGGTATGCAGAAACCATTGAAGCAGCTTGCGCAATATTAAGGCCTACTCCACCAACACCAAAAATTAAAACAGATTGTCCGATCTTAATTTTAGCATCATTATTTACAACTCCAAAAGCGGAAATTACCGAACAGCCAAATAATGGTGCCAAGCGCATGTCAAAGCTCTTTGGTATTACGGTTAATCTATTTTCTGATGCAATAGTTTTATCGTTAAAAGTTGTTACCCATCCTGCATTTACTTTTTTTCCATTCCATGAATATTTTGGTGTAAAACTTTCTATACCTGCACTTTTTCGCCAATGAAGAACTACATGGTCCCCAGGTTTTACTGTTGTTACCCCTTCTCCAATTTTTTCAACAATTCCTGATCCCTCATGTCCTAAAAGATGAGGTAAAAATTTATCAGGTCCCTTTACCGCATCAATTTCATTTATTTGAGCACCACATATACCACTGTAGCAAATTTTTACTAAAACTTGACCAAATTCTAATTTTGTTGGCAAATCTATATCTGCTACTACTAAAGACTTTTTGCTTTCAACTAATATGGCAGATTTCATTTGTATGTTAATACTAACTTAAATAATAAATTATCTTAACCAATTTTTATTTTCCCTAAGAAATTTTGAACTATAACGACATCTAACTTTACCATGCAATTTTGCGTATTCACCAGGTTCTTGTTTATGCCATAACTCATTCTCGCTATCTGGTCGTTGATTAAAACGTTTAAGATTGGTGGTATACAAGTTTCTAAAAGATTTTTGTAATTCCTCATCTTCAAAATTTAATTTTTTATCAAATTTTAAATATTCATCCATCTCTATTACTAAATCTTTTATTTCTTCTGAGGTATTTTCAACTAGTTCAACTCCATTTTCTTCATAAATTCTACTTTCATAAGCAAATGCCACTCTTTGTGAAAAAATTTCTGAGAGAGACAACCTTTTTTTTTCTTTTTTAAGGACATGATGTTTTGCCAAATACAAGTCTTTTTCGCGATATGAGTGCATATCTCCCAAAGGAGCAATACTCGAAAAAACAATTGGTTTCCCAAAAAAATCAGGCAATTGGTCAAAGCCAAAACTTGAGGAAATACAAAATGAACATTTTGCACCAAGATATACGTCCATAAAATCACTACGTAAATTTGAATTTGCATAATCGATTATTTTAGGATTATTTGAAATTAACGGTTTTTCAACAGATACTCCCATTCTAAAAACATAATATCCTCTTTTAGCAAGTTCATCTGAGGCTAATAAATAGTTGTTTATGTCTTGATTTCTATAGTTGTGATAAGACCAATCTCGATATCGTGGAGATATTTTTTTTTTTTGATAACCGCTATCTCTTATGGCTAAACAAATAAATTTGTCGTCATCCTTTAGTCCAAATTTATTTAGCATTTTTTTTCCATAAATTTCTTCCTCATGTGTAAAATTTAGAGGTTGGTGTTTATCAATTAAATTATCGACATCACGTGAACGTCTAGTTCTTAACGCTTCTATTGAATGGGTTTGCCATCCTGGTATAAGTTTGCTAACTCTATTAATTGGATCTAAAAAATATCCTGGAAGAAAATTAGATTTTCTTTTCCACATCTTTGCTAATTGTTTGTTAAAAATTTTAAAATTAGGATCAATATACACAAAATCTAAATATCTTTTTTTTGGTACATCTATGTTCAGTGCCTTTCTACAGTGATATAGAGAAGCATTTTCAACAAAATCACCAAAATTATTGCAGGGAAATTTCTCTACTCTAATAATAATCCATGGGCTTATTAAGCGGATTATTATACATAACACAATAGCAATTATATAAATTGGAATACTGATTAATTTTTTTATTAATAAAAAAAACTTTCTAAATAATTCTCGTAAACCATAAGTTTTGACATCGTAAATTTGTTTAGAAATGAAAGAATTCTTTGTCTTCATTTTTTATAATTTCTATCTATTTATAAAAAATTATTTGCAGATGTGTTTACTAACTTCTTTTTGAAATTTTAAAATTGCTTTTTTGTTATTTTTAAACTTATTTGCCCATTTCGGAAATACGCTGTTATTTTTTTTGAAAGGACCCAGTGCACTCTCATGGTAAATAACATAATTAGAAAGTGGAATTTGTGTATGGTAAACATTTATAGGTGTACGAAAAATATCATTTGGGTTTAGTGTGAACGCAAATTTTATCTTGCCATTGTTATTGAATATTACACATGCCATTTTCCCTTTTATTAAATGATATGTCTCTCCCTTTGTTAAATGTTTATGTGGAAATGTTCCCATTTTTCTATTTTCATACCATGGCTTATAAAAGTTTTTCCTTTTTTGTAATAGAACCATGTCATGATGTTTATCAGAAGGATTCTTATGCATACATATTCTGATATCTTTTTTTGTCTTATAATAGTATTTTTCTAAAAAATTTATAAATTTTTTATCAAATACTGAAGTATCACTTCTGAAAAAAAAAGCTTTAGTTTTTGCTTTTTTATCTTCTTTAAGAAAGTTTTTCATATTTAGCTGCTTCTAACAACAATATTAATAATTGTAAATAATAATCTTTTAATTAAATGGTTTGGTTAATTAGTTCTACAATTTATAAAGATATTTTCTATTAATAATTGTCAAGTAATGACTATAAATTGCAGCAAAGTCCATTGGAACAATATTAAGTTTTTTTATTTGATTAAAAGAAAAAAACTTGTATTTCTGTCCTTCAGTTAAAATTATTTTCCTTTTTTCTAAAATTGTGCATGCATAATAAACTGTAGTGAATTTTTTTTTTAAACCAATCATTTTACAATTGGCTGATAAAATCATTCTAGATGCTCTAACAATTAAATTTGTCTCCTCCTTAATTTCCCTTTCGAGAGCTTGGTGATATGCTTCAGCTTTTTCTACACGCCCTCCAAAAACTCCCCAAAAATTAGGAAAATAGACATTTTTTTTATTATCTCTTAATTGTAAAAGGTAATTATTTCTAACAACAATTATTCCTTTAACAGATTTGATCATTATATTTTCTAATTTTGTTTTGATGAAAAAAATTTACCAATTTTTACCTATTGTAGTATCACTTTTAAGACTCATAAAAGTTGGCCCATCTTTTTGATAGCTTTGATATATAGCTGATTCAGTTTCATCGCTGTTTTTAGGAAAAAAAGATTTAATATTTTTAAAAAGTTTCATAAGTCTTTCACCATCAAGTTCTGCATGAGATGGACCAAGAGTAGGGTAATCCGCAAAACCTACGAGATTTACATTCACGTTTTGTTGATTAATATCCAGCTTAATTTGCTCAAAAGGTCTCTCGACAAGAAAAGGTGTGATCGTATAAACCCAAGGTTTTAAACCTTCTAGAGCCATACCCGAAGAAACACTTATAATACTCTGTTCACAAATACCCAAATTATAAAACTTCCTAGGATGTTCTTTTCTGAACTCATCAAAAACTCCATAGCCAATATCACCTACAACCAATACTATCTTGTCGTCTTTTCTTGCTAGTTCGTTAATAATTTTTCCAAAACGTCTTCTCACTTGATACCTAATTTCTTTTTTCCTATCTCTATATCTTTGCCTTGAAGTTTTCTCGCATGCCATACTGGATCATCTTCGAACTCCTTGATACCTTTCCCTTTAATGGTATTTATAATAATTGCTAACGGCCTCCCCTTTTTATTTTTCTTTTTAAAAGATGTAACCAACGATTTAAACGAATGACCATCTTTCACTTCAGTGCAATTCCAGTTAAATGCTTTAAATTTGCTTGGTAAATCTTCAAGAGGCAGAACATCCTTTAATCTGGACAGTGCTTGGATTTTATTATAATCAACTATTACTACAAAATTATCCAATTTGTGTTTTGATCCAATTAGTAAAGACTCCCAAGTCGTTCCTTCCTGACACTCTCCATCACTCATCATCACATAAACTTTGCCAGGAATTTTTTGCTGTTTTCTGGCAAGTGCCATTCCCATTGCAATAGGAAGTCCGTGCCCCAAACTACCAGTAGTACAATGTATTCCATTTTTTGGATCTAGCTCTAAATGTGTGGTTAATTGAGGTTCTAACCCCTTTTCTTGAAGCAAAATGCACAATGGAAAAGAGGCGTGGGCCTTACTTAGAATAAATTTATCATTTTTTTTCATTATAACTTCATAAAGAGTTAAAAGTATTTCAATCATAGAAAAACTACCTCCAAGATGGGCTTCTCCTTTTTTAATAAACGCAAGAAAAGTATCCTGTCTAAGTTTTCTGGCTTTATTTATTAGCTTTTTATAATCCATATTAGTAATTATGTTTTTTCATTTTACTGAAGCTGAATACTATTCATTCTTTTGATATTAAAATATTTCTCATCAGTTAATGAGTTAGGCAAAAATCCCTTTTCAAATGCTAATCTTAAATCGTTAACAGCATCAGATACTGTTTTGATAGTTTCAAAGCCTAATATTTTTTTTATTTTTTTTGAAGATATATGATAAGAACGATTGTCATTTGTTTCGAAAGACTCAATTTTGACATCATCGCCAATAGTTTTTTTAACTATATCACCTAATTTCGATACTGTATGATTGTCATGACCCACATTAAAAATCTCCCCCGAAATTTTTGATTTCGACGAATTTATAATCGCATCATAAGCTCTAACCATATCGTAAATATGAATATTTGGTCTTAGTTGTTTGCCTCCAAAGATACGAATTTTCCTTTTATGGTAAGCCAAGTTTGTCAATATATTTACAACCACATCTAATCGTTGTCTTGGTGAATAGCCACATACTGTTGCAGGTCTTATTGTTGTTGTGGTAAAATCTTCGGAAGCATATCTCTGAAGAATTTTTTCACAATCGCCTTTATATTTTGAGTAATCTGTTAATGGTTCCAACGACATTGATTCATCTACATCTTTTTCTTTCTTAATTCCGTAAACTGAAGACGTGGAAGCATAAATAAATTTTTTAACCAAATTTTTTTTACTAATTTCCACTAAAGGCAAAAATGCATCAAGGTTTATAGATTTTCCTAATTTGGGATTAAGCTCGAAACTTGGATCATTAGAAATACAAGCCAAATGAATAACAATTTCTTGCTCAGGTAAAACTTTTTTCAGTAATTCTTTATCCCTTATATCTCCCTTGACTACTTTTAAATTTGGATTTTTTTTTAACACCTCATCTCCATAAATCATCAAATCAACGACCATAACATTATGACCCTTTTCTAGTAAATAAGGAGTTAAAACAGCGCCCACATAGCCTGCTCCTCCCGTTATTAATATTTTGCCCATAAATTTATTTTAGTAAATGTTCTAAACTTTTAAGAATTTTAGTTTTATCAACAGCATATTTATTTCCAATCGTACTTGCCGATTGTGATGCAGCTAACGAGCCAGCAAGCAATGCCAAATCTTTTGTAAAACCACTTTTCAAAAATAGAGCAATAATCGAAAGCATGGCATCTCCAGTTCCAATTTTATCAACTGGAGATTTGGTGAAAGCCTGACAAATATTAAATTTGTTCATTTCTTTGTTGTAAAGTAATGAACCATCAATACCCCTGGTGACGACTAAATCCTTAATTTTTTGTTGAGACGATAATTTATTCATTAAAATTTCAATTTTACTGTTTCTGTCTCTCATTTCATGCTGAAGTTCTTTTTGATTTATTATCACACAATCGATATTTTTATAATTTTTCATTGTGTGATAACCAACATTAGATGCATTAATTTGAGCATTTAAAGCTACGTATTTAGAGCTGTTTGAAATTATCTTTGAAATTTTTTTTGATATTAATCCGTGACCATAATCCGATACTATTACCAAATCATGAAATGAAATAAATTTTTTTAGTAAATTAATAAATTTTTTTTCTTGCGTACTAGACAAAAGATCATCATTAATAGAATAAACGCCTAATACTTTATTTAAACTAATATTGTCCAGAAATCTCTTTTTAACGATTGTGGGAGATTTTTTTTTTCTAAAATATTTAAAATTTACATTTTTAGGTAGGCCTTTTTTTATTTCTTTTAAGTACTCTCCTTTTTCCCCAATCGCACTCAAGAGTGAAATTTTGCCACAAAATTGTGATAAATGCCTACATATAGCAGCGGCTCCACCAAGATATTGTTCGCTCCTAATATCTCTTAGGGCCAAAACAGGCTCTTTACCAGATTTACCCAAGGCTTCACAAAAAACATATTGATCAATAATTATTTCACCAATAACTAGAACTTTTATATCTTTAATTTTTTCTACTAAATATTTAATTTTTGAAAAATTGTATTTTTCTTTGATTTTTTGAAAAGTTTTTTTTTGTTCTAATGAATAAGCATTGCTAAATGAATTTATGACTTTGCTGGAACTGAAAGTTATATCTTTTGTATAAACAATACGCCCACCAAATTTTTTAGTCATTTTAATTTCATCTAAAATTGCACCCGTTGTATCATTTTTATAGTTTTTATAATCGGGGCCTTTGCAATAAAAATCTGGTTTTAAACTTTTGATAATTTGAATTGCTGTTGGATTGTCACTTAACGAAACAAAGTCCACTGTTTCAAGAGCAGCAATCGATTCCATTCTATATTTCTCGCCAAATGCAGGTCTATTAGGTCCTTTATTAACGTACTTATCTGAGGTCACGGTCACGATCAATTTATCACCAAATGTTTTGGCCTGCTTGAAATACTTAATATGTCCAATATGAAGTAAATCAAATGTTCCGTGACATAGAACAATTTTTTTTCCTTTTTTTTTATCTTTTGAAATTTTTTTTATTAAATTATCAAGAGAAAATATTTTTTTATTTGACATACAATAAAATCTTAATGAGATATCAATTTTTCCCTAAATATTTGAACCAATTTTTGGTAGCTTCATTAATGCTCTCAGGGGTCCATACCGGAGCATCTTTCCAATCTTTTATGATTTGAAGCATCATTTTGACACCTTGATTGATTGATATTTTAGGTTGCCAATTTAATTCTGATGAAATTTTTGTTATATCCGCTAAAGATCTATCTGGTTCACTTGGTCTTTTAGGAATACTTATTTTATCTCCCCCAATAATTTCAGCGATTTGATTTACTGAAGTTTCCTTACCGCTGGCAACATTAAATATTTGATTGTTTTTTGCTTTTGTTGCTACTGCAATTATAGCTTCGACTAAATCAAAAACGTGTATAAAATCTCTAGTTTGAGTTCCATCCCCAACAATTGTAAGAGGCTGATTTGCCAATTTCTGTGCTAGAAAAACGCCAAAGACTGCACCATAGGCGCCGGTCGTTCTAGATTTGGGACCATATGCATTAAAAAATCTTAATGAAATATTCGGCATATTGTATATCTTGCCCCAATGCAAAATTAACTGCTCTCCTATATTCTTTGTAAGAGCATAAGGATATTGAGGATTAATCTTTGAATTTTCATTAGTTGGATATTTTTCTGGAATACCATAACAACTAGCAGAAGCAGCATAAATAAGTTTTTTTATTTTGGTTTTTTTAGACAATTCTAAAACATTAAGAGTCCCTATTACATTAGAATTAAAATATTTTGTTGGATTTTCAATGCTCGGAACAATATCTGCTAAGCCTGCTAAATGAAACACCCAATCAGTCTTTTCAAAATATTTATCAAGCAAATCATCTTTTTTTGAAATATCTGTATTCTTAAATTCTATTTTATCTTTAACTTTATTAAGATTCGATAGTCTTCCTGCGCTAAGATTATCCAACACTATAACTTCATGTCCCAATTCGACTAGTTTTTCTACCAAATTGCTTCCTATAAAACCAGCGCCGCCTGTAACTATTGATTTCATTTTTAAAATTATTGAAACAAAACTCTTTCAATTCTCTTTATCAGTTTTTCATGCTTACCTAATTGCCCCAAACGACCGTGAATATTGATATTAGGCAACTTGGAAAGCTGATATCCATAATAAAAATTAATTAATGCTGATTCGAAATGAATTTTCGATCGAAATACATCAAGTTTATATTGATACATATTAAAAAATAATTCCCAATAACTCATTTTTTCAGGAGATGATTCTAGATAATAATCCCAACCGTATACATTAATTTTCTTAGCATAATAAGATAAGGCACAAAGAGCTAGCAAAAAAGATCCACATGGGACCCAATTAGGATATGGATCTAACAATGGAGGACGGTAAATCTTTTCTTCTAATGATATATGTCTACAACGATCACCGTCGAACAGATTAAGAAATGCTGGCGTTGTCCAATAATTATTATGAGGATAATATTTTCCATCTTTATCTGTTCCGTATGATTCAACGCTCAACATATTATAACCTCCTTTTTTAAACTGCTCGATAATCTCTTTTCGGCCTAATACGTATGTAACTTTTTTTTTTTCGAATTCTTTAAAAATTTTTAAATTTTTTTGATCATTAATAACTTTCCAATAAGAATCTATATAATCCTTACGATATCCTTTTTCCCACGGTTTTGGATGCTGATAAAATACCTCACCATTACTGTCAGTTTGTAATGGACACCAAAAACTAATAAGAAATGTTGGTCCATCCAGTTGCTTTAAATTATTTAAATTAAAACTTGAACCAATGCCTACTACATTAATTTCTTCCATTATTGGTATCTCGCTACTCTTAGACTTTATCAAATCAAAAGGTATAAATGGTTTTGATTTTTTTGGATATCTATTTTTTTTTTTAGGCAATAATTTTTTTGTTTAGAATCTATACACTTGTTCTGGCCATATATGAAATAATACCATCATCATGAAAACATCTTTAAGCCTAAATAAAATAATAAATTTACCTTTTAACCACCTAAGAAAAGCCCAAAGTACCGGAATCTTTTTTACAAAGTTTTTTAAATCTCTATAAAACATTTATTAAAATTTTTTTTGGAATCCTGATTTATATTTTTGAATAAAAACTTATTTACGTTCAAAAATACATTTATTTCTGATGTAAAATTTATCAAGCCAATTTATAACATCTCTAATTGTGAAAAATTTGTATTCGGAATAAAAATGTTCATAGATTTTTTTTATAAATAAGTAATCTTTTTGATAATTAACATCAAATAATAAATCCGGTCTGGATATATATTTTGGGCACTTAATCGTACCGACCTTAAAATTAAATTTCTCATTAATTTTATCATTTGCGTAATCATAATAATTTAATGCAACGTGCTCTCTGTATTTTTTTCTTTTTTCATTTCTCCAAATTTTTTGAAGTGACTTAAAAGTAAATATTTCAACTCCAATTCCACCAGGAT
>Ga0187833_10003693_pt1 | contig 15364 bp, 14 predicted proteins | sample ETNtaG_37_FD_167968 | JGI IMG/M metagenome (GOLD analysis project Ga0187833, IMG submission 167968) | Marine microbial and viral communities from oxygen minimum zone, Eastern Pacific Ocean - ETNP2014_SV_400_PacBio MetaG (Illumina Assembly) | ecosystem: Environmental > Aquatic > Marine > Hypoxic...
TGCCAACTGGAAAAGGATTATGGTTTATGGACTCATCATCTGCAGCAGCTGAAATGGTTACTTTGTGTGCCGCCTCTGGTTATGTAGCGCACTTTTTCCCTACCGGACAGGGAAATATCATCGGCAACCCCATTCTCCCTGTAATAAAAATTTGTGCCAATCCGAGAACAGTTAGAACAATGTCTGAACACGTTGATGTTGATGTAACAGGTCTACTAAATCGAGACATCAACCTCGACCAAGCAGGAGATAAATTACTTGAAAACCTGATCTGCACTGCTAATGGTAGAATGACTGCTGCTGAGATACTTGGCCATCAAGAGTTTGTATTAACGCGTTTATATGAGAGTGCCTAACATTGATGGATTAGTCGCCTTAGGGGTTAGCAATTGCAAAACACACTACAGTTGGATGAAAATGAGGCATGGAAGTTAGCATTTGATGTTCTGCAACACCACCAGACATCGACGGAAAATGCTAAAGAGGTCGCTGATGCGTTAATTTGCGCTGAGATTGACGGTCAATCCGGACATGGTCTTTCACGCATACCTTCCTACATACAACAGTTATCTTCCGGCAAGGTTGACGGCAATGCAAAACCTATAATTGTTAGCAGTAATGGAGCTGTTATTAGGATTGACGCAAAAAATGGTTTTGCCTATCCGGCTCTCTCATTAGCGATAAAAGAGGTAGCCAGCTACAGTAAAAAATATGGCATCGCAGTTGCCAGTATTTCTCATTCACATCATTTTGGGCAAGCTGGACGTCATGTTGAACGCCTAGCAGAGTCTGGACTGATAGGTTTAATGTTTGGCAATACCCCTAAAGCAATCACACCATGGGGAGGATCTCAAGCTTTATTCGGCACTAATCCGATTGCATTCTCTGCGCCTCGTGGTAAAGCTCCACCACTGGTGGTTGATTTAAGCTTAAGCAAAGTAGCTCGCGGCAAAGTGATGTTGGCCAATCAAAAAAATGAGCGCATACCTCAAGGTTGGGCGATAGACGAACAAGGCAATCCAACGACCGATGCAAAAAAAGCTCTTGCAGGAGCCATGCTTCCAATTGGCGATGCCAAAGGTAGCGCCTTAGCTTTGATGGTAGAAATACTTAGCGCGGCACTTACTGGCTCAAATTTCGGCTTTGAGGCGAGCTCGTTTTTTGATTCAGAGGGCGACTCACCAGGAGTAGGACAACTCATAATTGCGATAGACCCAGGCTTCTTTTCTGGGGACGTTTTTAGTGAACGTATGGAAACAATTATAAGCGCCATACTTGAGCAACCCTCGACGAGACTGCCAGGTAATAAACGCCTAGAAAAAAGAAAATGGCGTGAAAAAACAAAAAAAATAGCTGTATCAAAAGAACTTTATGATGAGATTGGTAAGCTAACAGAATCAATATTATGATCAATGCAAGATAGTGGAATTAAAACTAAAATTAATTAACAGTTAAATACAAAAAGGATAAAAATGGAATACTTAAAAAAAGCTCACAAGAGTGCTGAAACCAATACTCTGGAAGCACAAAAGGTTGTCAACGAGATGCTAGACAATATTGAAAAAGAAGGGGAGCAGGCTGTACGTGATTATGCAGCCAAACTTGATAATTGGACTGGGGACATTCTACTTTCAGATGATGAAATTGAAAAAATCACTGCTGAGGTTCCTCAAAATGTTAAAGATGATATTGATTTTGCTTGTCAACAGGTTTATGACTTTGCTAAAGCACAGCGTGACTCTATTACCGAGTTCTATACTAAAAATAACGGTGTCGAGGCTGGGCAGAAATTGCTGCCGGTAAATGTTGCAGGGTGTTATGTACCTACTGGACGTTACGCTCATATCGCCTCAGCCTATATGAGTATAGCCACAGCAAAAGCCGCTGGTGTCCCTTGCATAATCGCCTGTTCAACGCCATACAAAGGCAAAAGTATTCATCCTTATGTGCTCTATGCAATGAAAGCTGCTGGCGCTGATTACATGATGACATTGGGTGGAGTGCAGGCAATAGCCAGTATGACTTACGGCCTCTTTACAGGTAAAAAGGCTGACATAATTGTTGGCCCTGGAAACAAATTTGTAGCTGAGGCAAAAAGAACACTATTCGGTAAAGTAGGTATTGATGTCTTCGCTGGCCCTTCTGAAGTTGCTATTATTGCAGATGAGACAGCCGATGCTGACGTTGTCGCTATCGACTTAGTAGGTCAAATGGAGCACGGCCATGAATCACCTGGCTGGCTGTTTACGACATCTAAAGAGATGGCCGAAAAAACAATGGAATTGGTGCCTCAATACATCGACAAACTTCCACCAACAGCTAAAGACGCCGCTTATTGTGCTTGGCGTGACTATGGTGAAGTTATATTGTGTGATTCTCGTGAAGAAGTTGTTCGTGTTTCAGACGAGTATGCATCTGAACACCTAGAGGTACAGTGTCAAGACCTTGATTGGTGGCTAGACAATTTAACCTGCTACGGATCTTTGTTTTTAGGTGAAGAGACAACCGTCACTTTTGGAGACAAGTCGTCTGGGCCAAACCATATACTCCCCACCAAAGGGGCTGGACGTTATTCAGGCGGATTATCGGCACACAAATTTTTGAAAGTACTGACATGGCAGAGAATGGACCGAGAATCAACAAGGCATATTGCTCAAACTGCCTCGAGAATATCCAGATTGGAAGGGATGGAGGGGCATGCCAGGGCTTCAGATGTCAGGTTAAGTAAATATTTTCCAAATGAAACATTTGATTTGGGCAGCCCAGTACAGGAGTAGATTATATGGATTTAGCTAATTTTTCACTGGACAATAAAATTGCCCTAGTAACCGGTGGCAGCAGTGGTGTTGGTAAAATGATAGCATTAGCATTAGCCCGTGCAGGGGCATTTGTTTGGATTGCAAGCATAGATGACAATGCAGATGAAACCATAAAAGAGATAGAAGAGCTAGGCTCTCAAGCGGCATTTTTTCGAGTTGATGTTGCCAATTCCAATAAATTAGAAGAGATGCTATCTGAGATCTACAGCGCGTCAAAAAAAATAGATATTTTAATTAACGCTGCCGGTATAAATGTCAGACTTCCAGCTGAAGAAATGACACTCAATGCTTGGCAAAAAACCATAGATATCAATTTAACCGCGCCCTACCAATTAAGTCAATTGGTTGTTGAAAAGATGAAAGAAGGTGGCTGGGGAAGAATTATTAATATTGCTTCCTTGCAGTCCCTTCGAGCATTCGACAATAGCATTCCCTACGGTGCAAGCAAGGGCGGAGTGATGCAGCTGACTCGCGCATTAGCCCAGGCCTACTCTAAACACGGCATACTTGTTAACGCTATTGCACCGGGATTTTTTCATACCAAGCTAACTGAATCATTATTTCAAGACCCTGAAAAGTTACAAGTTTTAGCAGATAAAACAATGATGAATCGTAACGGCGAAGAAGATGACTTATTTGGCATCAGTGTCTTTCTATGTAGTGATGCTAATTCATATATTACAGGCCAAACAATATTCTTAGATGGAGGCTTTTCAGCGCAATGATGGATACAATGGCAGCAGTGGTTTATACCGCTCCCGAAGAAATGACCTATGTTCCTGAGTACCGATCTACTCAACAAGATCGCGATGACGACGTTTTATTACGCATTGAGTCTGTAGGTATCTGTGGCTCCGACATGCACGCCTACCACGGCAAAGATCCGAGAAGAAAGCCAGGCCTTATTCTGGGACATGAATTTTGCGGAGAAATTGTTGAAGGCAGTAGACAAGGTCAATTGGTTACAGGCAACCCATTGATTACCTGCGGTAAATGTGATTTTTGCTTACAAGGTCGTGACAATCTATGCACAGATAGAGATATGATTGGAATGACTAGGCTAGGTGCTTTTGCGCAATTTATGGCTATACCTGAGCGTTGTTTAATTGATGCGCCAAATGATATGAACCCTAATCATATCGCCCTAACTGAACCTGCTGCGACAGTCATACATGCTGTTGACCTAGCCATTAATGGATTAAACCAACCCATAAATGAATGTCGGGTTATGGTTATTGGGGCAGGGGCAATTGGCCTTTTAACAGCATTATTGCTAAATTCCTATGGTGTCAAAATGCAAGTTTTAGAGACCAACCTGTCTCGTCATCTATGTGTAAAAGAGCATGTCGGCATTGATCCGACCAATCCCCTTACTGAATCGATCAACGATAATTCATTTGATGTTGTTATCGACTGCGTGGGCAGTAAAAAAACAAGCTCGCTTTCATTTAAAACTATCAAAGCGGGTGGCGTTATTGTTAATGTTGGTCTGCAAAACTGGACAAGTGAGATTGATATAAGAAAACTCACCTTACAAGAGATTAAGTTGATTGGTTGCTATACATACACTATGAAAGATTTTAAATCTGCACTAAAGGCAATTGAAGAAGGTAGATTTGGCAACTTGTCCTGGATAAGCGAACTTCCCCTGTCAGATGCTAATTTAGCCTTCAAAAAACTACATAATGGTACAATGGCATCGGCTAAAGTAATACTGAAACCACACAAATAAATAATTTTTCCAGAAATGAGTATAACCGACCTTAATTTTGATATCGATCGCAATAGCCAAACCCCTATGTGGCTTCAGATCAGGGATGAACTTTATAATTGTCTTCACCAAGAAATATTAAGACCTGGTCAACTTATTCCTAATGAAAAAACCCTAGTAGAGTTATTTAATGTGTCAATTGGCACCGTTAGAAAAGCGATCGGCACTCTAGAGAATGAAGGGATATTGATTCGTAAACAGGGTCTTGGAACCTTTGTTTTCGAGCATGATGCCAATAGTTTTCAATTTAAATATTTTCATTTTGTACCTAGAAACAGTGAAGAGACTGTGATTCCTAATGTTGAGCTTGTTTCCTTTGAAAGGAAGAAAGCTACCAAGTCAGAAATAGAAATACTTAATCTGCCCGCCGATAACAGAAACGTTTTTCATATATACAACAAACTAGGTTTTAGAAATAAATTCTATATCGTTGATAAGATTGTTATTTCTGTAGCTAAATTCCTTTCTCTGACAGAGGAAATGTATGTCAATCGAAATAATACAATTTATAACCTATACCAAAATAAATTCAATATCTTTATAACAGACTGCTCTGAAAAAATAAGGACAGTTCCAGCCAATGGGGAGACGGCTAAAATCCTAGGCATCGACATTGACACACCGCTTTTAAGAATTGACCGTACCGGCTATACCTATCATAATGAAATAGTTGAAATCCGAACTTCGTATGTTCATACTAGTGATATTGATTACGTTAGACCTCACTTTAGCGCGCTGGGAGAGTGATCAGCTAATCAATACTCGTTCTATTTACCTTTTTGCGTCTTAGCCTTTAAAAGCGCTATCAGAAAGTAGGTATTTTATTTCTGCCTCCGTACTCTTTCTGCCCAATGTAGCATTCCTGTGCGGGAACCTCCCGAATCTTTTTACTATATCTCTATGATGCTTTGAGTATTCTAGGTTGAAGTTATATTTTTGAAAAAGCTTAACCTGCAGATCTTGATCTTCCATATTTTCGCTATGCATCAAGGGCATGAATAAAAAAAGCAATTTGTCTTTGCTTAATTTTTTATCAAAACCCTGACTAATTGCATTCAAGACTATCTTTACTGCCTTTTTCTCTGTTTGAAAGCTTTTGGGTTGACCTCTGAACATATTGAGAGGAAATTGATCTAATATTATGACTAGCGCTAAGGAGCCTTCGGCAGATTTCTGCCACTCATCATAAAGTCCGTCAGCAGCCCTTAGCCATAACTTTTCATAACGCCGCTTAATTTCTTTATCTATTTCCGGTGTCGAGGAAAACCAATACTTTTCACTTCTCCCAGAAAACCAATAGTCGATAATATCAAGACTACCTAACTCCATTGGTAATCTATTTAATTCCCATACAAATAATTAGGTAGCCATAAAACTATCTGTGGAAACATAATAATCAAAAATAAACCAACCACCTGAATAACCATGAATTGCATCATGCCCTTATAGATATCTGACAAGTCCCAATCAGGCGCCACCCCTTTCAAAAAGTATGCCGACAACGCAACCGGCGGCGAAAGCCAGGCTGTCTGCAGGTTAACTGCAACTAGGATTCCAAACCAAGTCAGATTAAATCCTAGCTGCTCTATCAAAGGCAGAATAATTGGAATAATAATTAGAACTATTGGCACCCACTCTAATGGCCAAGCCAAAAGGAATATAAAAGCCATAATCATCAACAATAAAATCGTTGGCGGCAAATCAAGCATCATCAACCATTCAGTTACCATGGTCGGCGTTCCCAGCCTTGAAAATACTGAGCCAAAAAAGTTTGAAGCAGCAACCAAAACCATTATTAGCGTGGTAATTTCAAGGGTCTTTAACAAGGAATCTTTAAAAGACTGTAAAGTTAATTTACGATAGGCTAGCGTTAAAATTATCGCACCGACAGCACCCATAGCAGCGCCTTCAGTAGGGGTAGCGAGACCAAACAATATACTTCCAAGCGATGAACCCACCAAGAGAACCGGCGGAACTAGCCCTTTAAAAAACTCAATCCAAACATGCTTCATTGATGTTGGGCGAAGCTCCTCAGGTACAACAGGGCCCAATGATGGATTTAGATGGCACCTAATAAGCGTATAGCCGGTGTAGAGAACTGCCAACATCAAACCCGGCATGATTGCTGCAGCAAACAAGTCTGTTACTGGGACATTTAAAATAGGCCCCATAACAACCAGCATAATGCTCGGTGGTATCAATATACCTAGAGTTCCACCGGCAGTAATTGAACCAGCGGCCAAGCGCACATCATACTTCGCCCTATTCATTGTTTTGGCTGACATAATTCCAAGAATTGTCACCGACGCCCCAACAATTCCAGTTGCCGCACCAAATATAGTTGACACGAAAAGTACTGCAACAAATAAAGACCCCTTGGTTTTAGATAATGCCATCTGGACGGATGTGAATAGCCTCTCCATCAAGTTTGCTTTCTCCATCAGAATACCCATAAAGGTAAACAAAGGAATCGCCGCAAGTGTCTGCTCCAACATGCTCGCAGAGAAGTTAAAAGTCATCAAATAAAAGACTAATTTACCGAAGCCAAGATAGCCAAAGAAAACACCTAAAAAGATTAACGTAAAGGAGATAGGAAAGCCGATAAAAATGGCAAACAGCATTGCTGCAATTAAAATCATGCCTAGCACTTCTGGAGTCATGGCCATCTCCTATGTTTAACTGCATACACGCACTTGAGCACCTCTGATACACCTTGTATCAATAGAAGCACTATTCCTATTACTAAAACAGTCTTGATTGGACCCATGAGTGGCATCCAGGCAGTATCCATCCCTCTTTCCATTTGTGACCAAGATTTATGAGCGTACTTATAGCATGCCCAAACAGCTCCGATTAATCCAGGAAAATAAAACAATAGATACAAAGCGAGATCAACCGAGGCTTGTATTCTGATAGACCAATTACGATAGATAAAGTCAGCACGAATATGCACGCCTTTTGAAAGCGCATAACCGGCTCCGAGCATAAACATAGCGCCAGCAAACATTCTACTAATGTCGTAGGCCCACATCGTCGGGGCATTAAAGAAATGCCTCGCAACCACTTCATAAAACATAGAAACAAACACTGGTACAGTAAGCCAACAAGCTATCTGTCCCACTCTTAAGCTAAAAAGATCAATCCCAAGAATCGTCTTAGCCATATACTTGGGCATATCATCAGGCATAACACCAGTGTATGATCGCCCTTCAGCAACCATTTCATCAGTAGTGTCTAACTGACTATAATCTTCCTCTTCTGACATATTGAATACCTTTGGCTAAATAAAAAAGTGATGAAAAATCATCTTACCTTTTAATAGGTCTAACTCCCAATTAGATTTTATATATTGAGTTGAGAATAACTAAATAAATATATAAAAACAAACTGTATTGTACCTAACAAGAAGCCATTGCTGGTGGCAGGAGACTGGCCACCAGCTAAAGCCCCATCAAACTTAAAAAAAAAGTTGCCAACAGTATTAACTGTTGGCAACTTAGTTTACAAATATAGCGATGAATCTTTACTTCAGAGTATCAGCAAACGCTTTACCTAGCTTAGCATTTGATGCTTGCGAACCAGCCCAGAAAGGCACCGCAATCTTAGCAAAATCTTTCTGAGATTGCCAAACTTCTGCAAAGAAGGCGTTGTCTGCAGCATTCTTTTCAAGCGTATCCTTCGCAGCGTTCATGTAAGCAGGGAAGTAATCAGCTGGAGTATCCATCAGCTGTACACCCCAATTCTCTGTCAAGTCTTTCAAAGCTAAACCGTTTTGGTAGATACGGTTAGACATTGAACGAATCAATGAAGCGTCTGCAGCAATATTTATTGCAGCTTGGTCAGTCTCAGAAAGGCTATCCCAAACGTCGCCATTGATATACATGTCAGCATTCACAACAACTTGGTGAAGTCCTTGCAAGTAGTAGTACTTAAGAACCTTCTGGAAACCAAAGTCTCTGTCTGGTTGAGGGCAGCACCACTCTGCTGCATCAATAACACCTTTCTCAAGTGCAGGCAGAATATCTCCACCACCCATAGCTACTGAAGCGACACCAATGTCTTTGTAGGTTTGACCTGGAATTCCAGGAGGTGTACGGAATCTTAGCTTACGGAAGTCATCCATATTATTGATTGGTTCTTTAAACCAACCAAGCGCTTCCGGTCCAACAGGTTGCAACATAAGGCCATGAATATTCATGCCCATTTCATCCCATAGTTGATCATAAAGCTCTTTACCACCAGCACTATGGAACCAAGAAACCCATGCGATATTATCAATACCGACACCAGCACCTGCAACAGGAGAACCAAACAACATCGCTGCTGGATGCTTGCCAGACCAGTAATGCGTCCATGCAAATCCACCATCAAGCAAACCTGCGTCTACTGCATCTAAAACATCATTATTAGGCACAACAGAACCGCCAGGTACAATCTCCATCAACACTCTACCATCAGTCAACGTCGCAACATTAGCTGCAAATTCTTTAAGCATCACAACTTCACTGGTGCTGCTTCCTATAACAGATTGTATTTTCATTTTTGTAACTGCCATTGCGCTAGAACTAAAGCTGAAAGCTAGTAGCGCAGTGAGCATCAAAACATATTTATTTTTTAACATATAATCTCTCCTTCGAAATATTTAAAAAACTTATTAGACTTAACTTTAGGTAGTATTTCTAAACCTATCTAAACAATAAATCATTTGGTAGTATACATTAATTAATATATATGTATTCATATATTTGAAAAAAAATAGTGAGTCAAAATTAATCGCTATATAATCTAGCAGTATAACTAAAGACACTAGACCGATCAATCTATGAACAAGGAATATGACTATATCATTATCGGCGCTGGCTCTGCTGGTTGTTTGTTAGCCAACAGACTATCCGCCGACCCAAAGATTAATGTTTTGCTACTTGAAGCAGGAGGCAAAGATAATAATTTATGGCTCCATATACCAGTCGGCTATTTCAACACCATGAATAACCCTAAGTTTGACTGGATGTATAGATTAGAGAAAGATAAAGGTGTCAATAACAGGCGCATTGATTGGCCTAGAGGGAAGGTGCTTGGTGGCTCAAGCGCCCTAAACGGTCTACTATATATAAGAGGAGACCGTCATGATTACGATCGATGGCAAGAGTTAGGCAATAAAGACTGGGGTTATGATGACATATTGCCTTACTTCACAAAATCAGAATGCCAAGAGAATGGCAAAAGTAAATATCATGGCGTTGATGGCGAACTTAAAGTATCAAACCTTAGGTTGAAACGAAAAATAGCTGAATATTTTATCCAGGGTTCACAAGAAATAGGCATACCCTATAACCCAGATTGCAATGGCGAGCATCAAGAAGGGGTTGGATATTTTCAACAAACCTCATTCAAAGGATTTAGAAGGAGTTCGTATAGGTCTTTTCTGAGAAAAAAAATTAGGAATAGAAAAAACCTAACAATAATTAGCGGATGCCAAGTTAGCAAACTAATTTTTTCTGAGAAAAAAGCGATTGGTGTGAAGTGTATTCAAAATAAACAAGAAAAAGAATACTACTCTAATGGCGAAGTAATTTTGTCTTCTGGTTCTATTGGTTCTCCGCATATACTCCAACTTTCAGGAATAGGTGACGGGGAATCACTAAAAAAACTTGGCATTGAAGTTATTCACGATAATCCGGCTGTAGGAAAAAATCTTCAAGACCATCTGCAGATCAGGTTGGTATTTAAAACGAATACTAGAACCCTCAATGATGAGCTTAATAGGTGGTGGAAAAAGGCCTTAATTGGATTGCAATATATCTTATTTAGAACTGGCCCTTTAACATTGAGCGCCAGCCAGGTCTATGTTTTCACTAATACAAGTCAAGATGGATCTAGGCCAAATATACAATTTCATATGCAGCCACTAAGTGCGGATAAGCCTGGCGATGGTGTCCACCCATTTTCTGCATTTACAATGTCAGTCTGCACTCTACGTCCCGAGAGTCGTGGCGAAGTAAGAATCAACTCCTCTGACCCTCTCCAGCCTCCAACGATTATTCCAAACTATTTGTCTACCGAGAATGATCAGAAAATTGCAGTTGAATCAGTCAAGGTGGCAAGAAAAATTGCCCAATCTTCAACATTAAAAAAATATATTACCGATGAATACATTCCTGGAGATTCTTATACTAGCGATAGTGAGCTCCTTGAAGCGGCAAAGAATAACAGCCAAAGCATATACCATCCAGTAGGAACCTGTAAAATGGGCAATGATGCAAGTAGTGTAGTTGATGACCAACTAAGAGTACGAGGTGTCTCAGGTCTGAGAGTTGTTGACGCTTCAATTATGCCAGAGCTTGTTTCAGGCAATACAAATGCACCAACAATGATGATTGCAGAAAAGGCTGCAGATATGATACTTAGAAAAAAAACTAAAATTAATCAACCTTAACTAGTGTATAAATAATTGTAGGCTAGGTCATTGTATCGTTTCGTATTTACTTTATTAAGGGAAAATAATATGTCATCTGCTCTATCTCAATTCCGTCAAAGCCCACTTTTCAAGCCCGCAATAATTGTTCCAACAATAATAATGTTGATTTTTTCATTTTTCAACCTTACAGCGCCTACTGATCCTGTAAGAATAGCCTCAAGTTTCAATCTGGGTATAGTTAATCAGGATGAAGGATTAACCTTTCCACCATTAAACTTAGCCTCAAAAGCGATGGAGGGAATGGCTGGCAATTTGCCATTCAGTGTAACTAAGTTTGAGGACCAGAATATTGCGCGATCGGCACTTGAAGATGGCCAAGTTGCGGCAGTGCTAATTTTCCCCACTGACTTTTCAAAACTCGCAGTTGGAGACCAGAACTTTGCAATTGAGATTTTAAATACACAACATTTAACGGTTGCCGAAACACAGATGGCCTCGCAATTACCAATGCTTGTTCAGACGTCGCTATCCGCAGCTGTGGCTGGCTTGAGACTTGCAATGTCTCAGGGTCAAATGCCAAGTCTTGAGTTAACTGTTACTTCAGATGTTGAAACATTGCATAGCGCTCAAAGCGTAGCAACCCTGCCGGCTCCATTTGTAATGACATTTACAAGTTGGCTTGCAGCAATGGTAGGAACAATACTTTTATTTCTTGCATCCCAAGAAATGGCTCTTAAAGAACGAGCATATGTTCGTACTGTTGTTCCATTAATGACTATGGGATTGGCGAGTTTTGTTTTAGCCCTTGTTGTTGCAACAGCAACCTCACAATGGTCGCAACTTATACTGATATGGTTGAATGTCTGGTTTATTTCACTTTGTCTTGCATGGTTTTTTATCGGAATATTTGAGATAGTTGGTCTTTGGGCACTTATAATTATTCTCCCAACAGTCTTTTACCAGTCCGCCATAGGAGGCGCCATGGCACCCTTAGTTGCCGCTCCTGAATGGTTGCAGTGGTTCGGAGATCTGATTCCGTTTGATAAGATAGGTGCAGTATATAGAGGAGTTATGTACAAAGCAGAGGCAAGTTTACCTCTTAGTTGGCTTGGCGGCGGAGTATTTATCGGGCTTGGACTAATCTGGGGACGCACACTCTTTAAACATAATAAAACCTGAACTCTCTCTTTATACCTCTACTTATATTAAACAAGAGGCAGCATAACTAAATCTAATGACTTGTTAATAACAATTAATATAATTGCAAAATCTTATAAACCCTTATAACCTTTTTTTAATCAACCATAATGGCATGTTAAAGATAAAAATATGCGTATTTGTATATTAACACCGGGCGATCCCATCAAGAAAAGCCACAGGTCCTCGTCCGAACGTTTTATTGATTTGCTCGCACCTCAATTATCTAAAGCAGAATGGGTTACCATACATTGCCTAGAGGATGAATTACCTCTTGATGTAAAGGAATTTGATGCATATTTAATTACGGGTGGGAAATATTCAGTATTTGAAGACCTTGACTGGCAACATAGCTTATTTGACTTAATCCGAAAGGTCTACCAAAACAACATTCCAATCGTGGGCATATGTTATGGCCACCAAGCTCTAGCTCATGCACTAGGTGGTCAGGTTGAAAGATTTGATAATGGTTGGGGGGCAGGCGTAACTACCGTAAATATCATCAATCAACCTGACTGGTTAGAACCGCTGGTTGAAAAAGTATATTTACTAGCAATGCATCAGGATCAGGTAACTAAAATGCCGGCTAATGCAACCCGTTTTCTGGATAATCACTTTTGCCATATTTCTGGTTTTTATATTGAAGATAGAGTTTTGGCTATCCAACAGCATCCAGAATTTACACCAGAACTCTGTAGGGATTTGATTCTTAGGCGTAAAGAGCGCATAGGTGAACAGTACGAGTCCGCACTCCAGTCTCTGGAAATTGAGCATCAAGGAGATTTTGTTGGTCAGTGGATGGTCAACTTTATCCGTCAACGTGAACAAGCGCAATCAGTCTGAACTTTAATTATCAAATAATTATAATTCATCCAGCCATTTCAGCACTAGGGCTCAACTCTATATCAATACCAAGCTTTTTTGTTGTTTCTGATAAGGACTCTTGAAAGCTAGCTAAAAACAGATTTTCCGTTGTAGATTGATTTAACCATGGTGGCATTGAAAGATAAAAGTCAGTTTGATGGTTGAACTCATCGACATAGCGCCAAGTTAAATTATCATTGTGCTGACAAACCAGCTCGGCAATCAACACATTATTAATCGAAAGAGCGTTAAGCTCTGGAATCATGGACATTGATAAAGTAGAGAATGGCGACTCTAAAACTTTTTGATATCTAATTTTGTGCTTATATAGGAGAGATCTGTGGCTTTCATATGATGGGTCAGTTCTAGAAGCCATTATCATTTTTTCATTATCAATATCATCAACCGACAAGGTTGACTTAGATGACAAGGAATGATTGCTTGGCATCACGCATACCTCTCTTGCGGAAAGTAGTCTCTTTGAAATAATATTGGCATGGTCAATCTGTCTGGTACTCAGAGTTAAATCAACATTGCCTCTTCTAATAGCTCGACCCATATTGGCTATTGGCAAAGAATTAACATAGAACAACATGTCTGGCTTGCTTTTGTGTATATGAGAAATAACTCTAGGCAATATTTCATTAACAACAGACAGGCTTGCTGAAAACCTTAACGGATTTAGGGTTAGTTCATTGGATCGACCAAAGTTAAGCTGCATTTGAATTTTATCAAGCTGTGTCAGCAACTGCTCAACGTCATCTCTTAAGCTGGTAGCTCTATCAGTGGGAGAAATTAAGCCATTACGACGAACAAATAGTGGGACACCTACAGCGTCTTCTAGCTTCTTAATTAATTGACTAACAGCAGGTTGAGAAACACCCAACTTTTTAGCCGCAGCAGAGACACTGCCGCAAGTAACAACTTCAGAAAAGGCCTCTATATACTTAAAACGGTTAATTTTTGGATTTTCATTCATAACGCTATTATTAAACTTAGCTTTATAAAAGTAGATGTTACCTGTTTAACCTATAACACAATCTTATATTGTCTAAATTAGGTTTTATAAGGTTGCAGGAATGTAATCAATTACGTTAATCTGTTATATATTTCATATTAAAGTGTAACGATTGTGGCAAACATACAAGTCAATGGCCAGCCCATTCCAAGTGTCAGTGTTGAGGACAACATACGCTCGAATGGCAAGCTAAGCGTTCCCCTATTGCTCAGCTTTCCTCATAGCGGCGAATCCTATCCGGACGACTTTGGAACCAACCCAGAGCTACCATTTGAGATTCTCGACTTCCCTAACGACAGATATGTCAATGAACTGTATGAATCTCGTGAAGAGTTAGGTCTTTTGTCTGTTCATGCAAACTTTCCGAGGACATATATTGACGTCAACCGTAACCAACACAATATAGATATAGATATGCTCACTGATGGAGAGGATTGGTATGGTCGTATTCATCCTAACGGCGCTAAAACCGGCACAACACTGTTTTGGTCAAAAAGTAAGGAGGTGTTTGATATTTATGCACGGAAACTAAGCCATACAGAACTAAAAAGGCGACTCGCGCAGTGTTTTGTCCCTTATCACCAGTTAATGACTTACCATATCCAGCAAGCTTACCAAAAACATGGTAAGGCATTTATCCTTGATTGCCACTCGATGACTCAATTTGACGGTAGACTTCGTGGTCGAAAACAAAGACCAGAAATAGATATAGGCGACCGTCTTGGTCAAAGCTGCAATACTGCCTTTACTGAATGTGTTGCTGATACCTTTAGCGCCTTAGGTTATGACGTAAAGACTAATGGACGCTTCCTTGGTGGTGAAATAGTGCTACATTACGGTTGGCCTGAAATTGATCAAAACATCTTGCAAATTGAAATTAGGCGAGACTTGTATATGGATGAAAAAAGCCGCAAAAAAAATCAACGCTTTGAAGAAGTGCAGCGCGATTGTGGGGCTGCTTTGGCTGAAGTCAAAGCATTTGTAAAACAATCAGTCAATTTATAAACTTATAACCATAACTTATAACTAAAGAGTTTAAATTAATAACATTGCACTAACAATAAGGACTAATTATTATTACAATCAGAGAGATGTAAATTCTATTATAACTCTTACGTAATTTACAAAAGGAGAAGAAAAACCATGAAACATATTAACTTTAAAACCGTCTGTTTTGTTGGGCTCTTCGCCAGCATGATGGGCTCTGTGTATGCAGATACATTGCGAATGGCGTATTCGGTCGCACCGAAAACGATAGATCCATATAAAAGCAGCGC
>Ga0187833_10003698_pt1 | contig 15349 bp, 14 predicted proteins | sample ETNtaG_37_FD_167968 | JGI IMG/M metagenome (GOLD analysis project Ga0187833, IMG submission 167968) | Marine microbial and viral communities from oxygen minimum zone, Eastern Pacific Ocean - ETNP2014_SV_400_PacBio MetaG (Illumina Assembly) | ecosystem: Environmental > Aquatic > Marine > Hypoxic...
ATCTGAACGTCCGGGCCGCAGAAACCCCGGAGTCCGGTATCGAAGGACTCGCTGTGCTCTCTGCCGCTGCGGACTGAGAACAATCTGAGGATGGACGCCTCTTACACCACTTGACGGGACGTGACCGAGACTTGTATACCTAAAGTCCTCTTACCAGCAGACATATATTCACCGTCTCCGGCTAGCGGATCCCAGCACCTGAAGGCCGCTGTTGATATCCATGATGGAAACTCTCACAGAACCTGACTGCCTTTGAGCAAGGTTTCTTAACCGAATGTGCATTTGGAGGGAATGTCCGTAATCGATTTCGGTTTCCCCAAGTTGGAGTCCGAACAGGCTTGCAAGGCCCTTTGAGACTCTGTTCCCCATGGGCGGGTAGCATTCATCCGGCCAGTTGATTGACAGGTCTGGCCTGTCCAGCGCATACAGCTTCAGAGGAGCCAATGAGGTCCAGCGGAGTCTTCCGACCGAGCGCACTCGTTGTTGAAGATCATCGAGGCTCATCGGACCGCTTTTGGGAGGGGTCGGTAACAAAATACTAACCCAGGTCTGGAGCCCGACGACGACCCCTCGTGTCCGGCTGGGCTTCCAGGGTTCGTCCGGGGCCTTTTCCAAAGGCCGGCGTTTAAGTCGAATGATTTCCGACTCGACATCTGATCGGAGTGTTTCGTTCATATCTGTCTGGGATTCGCCCTCATCTCGGTTACTCTTGGTCCAAGCATTGAGCAGTATCTGGTGGTAAAACTTCACTAGCCGCCGGGCTTCATGTTCGTCATCGTCTATTCCCGGTTGCAGCCAACTCAGGGTCTGCGCAACACACTGATAGATTCTGTGATGCTCTGGCGCTAATCGATCTTCAGCTGAATCCCCTCCCTCAGGAAAATACCGCCTGAATCGTTCCAGTATCCCTTGATTGAAATCCCTCCCCGCTTCTGCAAGGGCTATGGCTGCGGGAGCGATATGCTCCCCAAGAGTATGAAGATCGAGGTGTGAGCTAGCCATAACTACTGTCTCCAACTTGGATATGGATGTTGAATATAGCACTTACAGGGATGCCTGTCAAGATGAAGAGGGGCGTGTGGCTCTGGAAGAGCCTACTGGGGTAGCAGGTGAATAGCGAGGATGCTATTAAGGCTTATAAGGCTGTTGTGAGGTAGGTGGGGGATATATCTCCATGCCCCTCCCGTTGTACCTAATCCCCCATGGGACTCCTAGCCTCTAACCACCACTCCACATCACCCTGCCTCTGGGGGCAGTATAGCCCAGAAGGGAAAGAAGAGGCGTCGAGGCTTAAGCGGGGCTGGTAGTGGCTAGGGCTACTGGGCTAGCAGGTGAATAGCGAGGATGCTGTCCGAACGGGAATTGAATCAGCAGGGCTGTCGGCCACCGCGTAGCAATATTTAACTCTCAGCAAAACGTGGTTTCAGCACGCAAAATTCGTTGCCTTCCGGGTCGTTCATGACTGTCCACGTTCCTGAGGGTTCGTTGAACACGTCTATTCGTGTTGCGCCAAGCTCAACCAGACGCTCGACCTCGGATTCCATAGCGCCGTCGATGGGTTGAATATCGAGATGAAGACGGTTCTTGGTGATTTTGGTTTCCGGCACCTTAATGAATGCAATATGAGGAACTCCGCCGTCTCTGGGTTTTGATGCGGCGCCATCAATATCCGGCCAGTTCTCTGTCTTGTACCCTAGAGCCGCACTCCAAAATTCAGCTAACAACAGCGGATTGTGACAGTCGAAGGTCATATACTTGATTGTTGAGGTCAATGAAACTCTCCTGAATCAATAAAACCTACGGGTTGGTCAGTGATGCCAGTGGGCTGATATCACTGATCTGGTTGCCATCTAGGAAGAGCGTGGTCGGGTTGGTGAATGACGCCAGGACGCCGGAAGCCTTCCAAGACAATGTGGATCTTCTCTTCCGGGGTGTATTTCCTACGGGTGGCTGATCTAACCTGACGAACAAATCGTCTGGTGTCCTGGCTCCGTTTTTCAGCGACTCGGTTCTTATCTTCTGCGTTCTCAGTCACTGCTGCTCCTTCCCAGAGGACATTCTATCCCCCTGCCAGGAGCTCGCTTTATCTACCGACTGTCTCTAATTAATTTCAGGCCCAAATGTGTCCCACTTTCGCTGACGGTCTGCACGACTGGAGGTTGGTTGGCCGCTCCGCAGAACCGGCAAAACCGCCACGAGACGTCGATCTCCTTGTGACAAGCCTGACACTCTGTCATGACACGCTCTCCAAAAGATAAACCTACGACTACGAGCCACCACGTTCCGGTTGTGACACGCGATCGCTCAACGGATACCGGCATCTTTAAGTCGACCCGCGGCAGGAATGTACCCGCGCGACCGACATTCGAGTCAATGACGTGAAACTCGGCTGAAAAGGTCAGCCAAATTACCGATGCCAACACCTCAAGCGGTGCTCTGATCCTTCAGGGCCAAGCCCGCCCCCTCATACTAGCCAACAACAGCGACAACCTCCACTCTGCCATTCTGAATCTGCAGATGAAGAATCTAGGGCCTCTGCCGCGAGACAACTTTCGCGTAGAGCGAGATCCTTCGCTTCGGCTCAGGATGGCAGAATGGGAAGGAATGACTTGGGAGCTCGTCGAAGGACCCATGCGGAGCACTCAATCAACCGCAAACGCGACCTACCCGGTCACCTTCACCAGCTTGGTCAGGCTGCGCAGTTCCTTCGGCGGGTCCATGTGCTGGCCCCGAATCGTGAACGACACCTCGCCCACGTAGATGTCTCCGCGAGAGTCGACCGCCATCCCGTGCGGCGCGATGAACTTGCCCGGCGTTTCGCCTTCATCGGGATGTCCGAAGCGCGCCAGCAGCATGCCGTCAGGACTCAGAATGCTGATCCGGTGACCCATGCCAGGCGGGGTCGGGCTTTCACCGGTCATGCCAGGGAGCTCGCCCACGTAGATGTTCCCGTCCGGACCCAGGGTCATCCCGTTCGGCAGGTGGATGTTGTTCCAGACATCCAGTACTTTGCCGTCGGTGTCGAAAACCTGTATGCGATGCGCTTCCCGGTCGGCCACAATCACGCGGTCGTCGTCGTCGATGGCGATGTTGTGCGGCCGCAAGAACTGGCCCGGGTCGATACCCGGCTCGCCCCACGACATCACGTGCTGGCCGTCGCCGGTGTACTTGTGCACGCGGAAATTGCCGTATCCGTCGGTGATGTAGATATGCCCGGTCTTTTTCGAGACTGCAGCGTGCGTCGGGCGATTGAACGGATCACCCTTCCATTTCTCCGACGATTGGCCGGACACACCGATCGTCATCAGTAGTTCGCCTTCCGGCGTCCACTTGGTGATCGTGTGGATACCGTCGTCGGCGCACCACACCGAGCCGTCGGGGCCGATGAAAATGCCGTGAGTCCGGTTGCCGAAGACACCCTTGCCGAAACCGTGCGAGAAGTTCCCATCCTTGTCGAACACCATCACCGGATGTTCGGGGTTTCGGCTGAACACGTAAACGTTGTCCCAAGCATCAACCGCGACGCCTGGCGTCTCGATGAGCTTCGCCCCGTCGGGCAACTTGTGCCAATCCTGAACGTGCTCATACCTGAAATCGTCGTTGCCCTGAATGTTGGTCATGGTCCCGTGGCCTCCTCGTGTATTCGTGTTTCGAGCGTTCGAGCGGAAAACGCGAGCCTCTTCGATTCGCCAGTCCCAGAATGCTCCTGCGTTCGTGTGATAAGTTATCACTCCTCACGGCGTGCGTCGAGCGACCGCCAAAACTCATTAGGTTCAGCAGCGCATCTACCTTCGGTCGATCACGTTCGACGTGATCCGTCCGACCCAGCGCCGCCGGATCGCATCGGGATCTTCACGCCAGCCACCCACACGACGTGGTGAGTCGTTTCGATCTCGCCGGATTCGGTCGCGTTCCGCTCGGCGAACATCGCCAGCCGGACGTCGTCCGGCGCCGGGAACGAGCTCCCGGTCCACATCCAAATCGAACATTGAAACTTCAGCCACTCGTAGATGTCGGGGTAGTATCGCTTCTGCAAAATGTCGGCGGCGACGCGGATATCGACTCCGTTTCGCTCCATCGCGACCCGGGCTTTTTCGAGCGTCCGGATCATCTGATATCTGGGTTGGTTCACGCCGAATAAATCGGCCTGTTCTTGGTGATGGAGATTGCCGAACATCTCGCAAAACAACGTTCCGCCAGGTTTCAACGCCCGCAGTGCGACGCGCATGCCGTGCCCGCCGTACCCGATCGGTCCGCGCTCCGTGAACGCGAAGTCGAACGACTCCGGTTCTAGGGCATCTCCGTCCTCGAGGAAGTCGAGCAATCGAAACTCGACGTTCGCCGCCCCGTTTTCCCGCAACCCGTCTTCGGCCATGCAGATGTGTGCGGGGTCGTTGTCGACGCCAAAACCCGACTCGCTCGACTCGCTGAGCCTCAAAAACGTTCCGCCGTTGCCGCATCCGATGTCGAGCACCCGCATTCCAGACTTGACCCGACCGGCCAAGAAGTCACGCGTACCCGGATTGAAGCGATCGTCGATCCGAGCGATCGCCCGACCGGAGCTGTAAAACGAATGCTCGGCCGCTAATATCTCCCTCAGACGGTCTCGATCAAGCTCCATGTTCGCAGACACGCGACGCCCGATGCGCCTCGCGGACATCGGATACCGGAATCGGCTACGATTATCGCGCCTGTTTCAGAACATCAGAGGGGTCGTCATGCCAGTATTCATACCCGGTCTCGAACTCAGCCGGCTGTACTACGAAGAAGCCGTCAAACCGATACTCGACTCCCACTTCCCCGTGCTCGATTACGCGGCGGCTCGCATCGGCCCCGGATCCGACATTCTCGGCTACGACTCCGAACGCTCGACCGACCACTCGTGGGGACCTCGCCTCCAGCTATTCCTGACCGAATCCGACCACAACCTCCACGCTTGCCAGATCTCGGAAGCGCTCTCACAACACCTGCCAGTCGAGTTCCGCGGGTACCCGACGAACTTCGTCGACATCGAAGGCGAGAACGGACGGTTGATGACACCCATCACAACCGGTCCGATCAAACACTGGGTCGACATCTTGACGACTCAGTCCTTTTTCACCGAGATGCTCGGGCTGGACCCAAACGGTCCCATCGAGGCAATCGACTGGCTGACGTTCTCCGAGCAAGCGCTCTTGTCGATAACAAGGGGAGCCGTCTACATCGACGAACCAGGCGAACTGACCGCGATGCGAAAAAGATTCGAGTACTACGCGAATGACGTCTGGCTCTACGTACTGGCGGCTCAGTGGACGCGAATCAGCCAAGAGGAACCGTTCATGGCGCGGTGTGCGGAGGCCGGAGATGAAATCGGGTCCCGAATCATCGCCGCCCGCCTTGTCCACGACATCATGCGCCTCTGCTTCCTGATCGAAAAGCGGTACGCCCCGTACTCGAAATGGCTGGGCACAGCGTTCCGTAAGTTGGCGCTTGCAGAGATTCTGCATCCGGTCCTTGAGGCAGTTCTCGATGCCTCAGACTGGCGGGACCGTCAGCGCAAATTATCGACCGCGCACGAGCGCGTCGCTGCCGCTCACAACGAGCTCGGGATCACGGAGCCACTGCCGACGGAAGTCTCACAATTCCACGGCCGACCCTACGAGGTGATCGACGCAGCCCGATTCGCGGAAGTAATCCGTGCACAAATACGGGATCCAGAAGTGCTCGCGCTAGCCCCGGATATCGGATCGATTGACCAATTCAGCCACTCGACCGACATCCTGTCACGGCCCGATCGCCGGCGGAGCCTAAGGGCGGTCTAATGAGGCGGCGAATGCCTCAATCCATCGCAGCATCGCCAACGGGCACTGGCGCCGCGACTGTGAGCTCCTCTTCGATCACGCGCATCGACTTCCACTTCCCGCCCAGGAAACGGGCAAGGAACGAAAAGCCAAGGATGATGATGTAGGCGGTCAGTATTCCCCAGGCCACGTAGATGTCGGCGCCGAGCAGCACCAAGGCAACGTAGCTTGGAATCGCCAACGCGCCGGAGGACACCACCAGGGCCATCAGCATGATGAATCGCGTGTCTCCTGCGCCTTTGAGGGCCGACGCGAACACGACATTCAACGTATCGAATATCGAAAAGACCGCGACGAATCGCAACGCGACGATTGCGATGGGACGCATTTCCGCGAACTCGGCCGGATCCGCCTCTGCCGCGAAGGGTTTCAGCAATATATCCGGAATGACTACGTACAAAATCGCGGCAGCCGACATATAGATGAACGCCATTTGGCCGCCCGAGTAGACGCTTCTCTCGGCAAGGTCGGGCCTGTTCCTGCCGAGCGATTGGCCGACGAGAACCGAAACCGCTATCCCGACCCCGATCATCGGCAGGAACGCGAGGATGCTGACGTTCAGAGCCATATTTGACGCCGCGAGGGGCACCGTACCGAGACGGCCCATCAGCAGTATGAAGACTGAGAACCCGATCATGTCCACGAAGAATTGAACGCCGTTCGGAAGCCCGTAACGAACGACCCGGGCGAATAGATCGCGATTGAATCGCCACCCCGCCAATGTTCTGAACCGGAGGTTGTGTTCCGGCCGCATCAGCAGGACGGCGTACACGCCAATCTGCGAGCTGGACGCGATTACCGTCGCGATAGCGGCGCCGTTGATGCCGAGTTCGGGGAAGCCCCAGTTGCCGAAGATCAACAAGTAATCCATCAACGCGTTGACCGCGGTGGACATCACGTTGATCCACATGACGGGCCATGCCTTGCCGCGTCCAGAGAAAAAGCCTGCCATGGCCGAATCCGCGATCATCGGCATGGCTCCCAGGCACAAGATGCTGAAGTAGTCGGCTTCGAGATCGCGGATAGCCGGTTCGTGTCCAACGAACTCGAAGAAGACGCCGGTGAACGGCACGATCGCGAGGAGCATCACCCCGCCGATCAGCGAAACATAAATTCCTTGCCAAACGACGGGGCCGATTCGCTTGTCCTGCCCCGCGCCGAGGTATTGTGCAACGAAGGTGTTCGTGTATCCTGCCGTCCCGATGAACAGCGTCATAAGCGCGAAATTGAGCATCCCGGCGGGCATCGAGGCCGCCAAAGCCTCCGACGAATACCAAGCCAGAAACATCCGATCGACGAACAACGCGATCGAAATTGCGCCGAGGGAAAGGACGAGCGGAAACGCTATCACCAACACTTGGCGATACCCATTCTCGCGTTCCCAGCGATCCTTCAAAAACGGGACAACCTGCCCAATGGCCAACGCGTGTCTCCCAAATAAAAATACGCGCCCGAAAGAACGTAGATCGTTCATTGTAGCTGCCCGCGCGCTTCCTGAAAAGGATCACAGGAATCAATCTTGCGACGTCGGTGAAAATGCGATGACGACACTGGTTCGCGCAGTCACGAAATGGACTGGGGCCCCAGCGTTAAGAAAGCGCGCCGCGCGGCGGGCCCTTGCACGATCCTCGACCAAGTCACGGGGTCGATGCTACTCCAACGCGTGCCGCCCATCTGACGCATCGTTTGAGGGTCGACACTTGACTCGCAGTCGGAAACGATTCCACCGATCAGGAAACGGGTCTAGGCTTCGCCGGGAATTCACGCGGCGAAAATGCCGCCCCTACTCCATCTCCGACAACAATCCCTTGACGTACTCGACGCTCCGGCGGTCCTTGTGGAGCTGATCGCCGGTGTTGGCGCCTTCGATGGCCAGGTAACCGTCGTAGCCGGCCTCTTTCATTGCCGAAATTGCGAATCTGTAGTCGATGTCGCCGTCGGGCAGAGGAACGCGGACGTAGTAGGTGTGCTCGATCTCCGGGATGTGGACGCGGTACAGGCTCTTGCAGTGCCAATACTGCGAGCGTGGCGCCAGAGCGACGATCGATTGCTCGGACGTCTCTTCGGGTATGTCGTAAGTCCAGTAGACGTTGCCCAGGTCCGGATTGGCGAACACGTGCGGACTGTCCGCCAGATCGAGGAGGTGAATCGTGGACCAGGAATTGTCCGCGATCGAGTGCTGGTGCACCTCAATCGTAACGTCGACGCCCACCGCGCCAGCCTTCTCGCCGGCTTCGTGGAGTATCGCAGCCGTACGGATGAAGTCGTTTTCGGTCGCGGTCTGGCTTGATCCGTGCGAGGTCGGCGCCCCGTTGGCGCCGGAATCGAGGGCTTGTGTGCGAGGCGGAGTTCCAAGCGCCGTGTTCACGATCTCCGCGCCGATCCATCCCGCAATCTCGATCGCCTTCTCAAGACGCGCACGATTCTGTGCCGCGACGTTCGGCTGACTCAAGCCACCGCCAGCTCTGATCGCAACGCACGGCACGCCGGCGTCACGAAGCTCGCTCTGCAGCTCGTTCGCTTGCGCTTGGGTAGTCTCTATGCCACCGAAGCTCTCGACGCCAAGCTCGATACCGTCGAAGCCGATATCGGCCACATGTGCGAGGAATCTGGCTTTTTCTGGACCGGTGGGTATGTTCCAGCCTTCTTCCGCTGCAAACGGATAAAACGTTCCGCGACGAAACGCATAACATAACTTCAACGGATTCCCTCCCTGACTTGCGATGTGAACAGACGCTCAATCTACGTCGCGCGAGGATTCTGCGCGCGATGCGATGATATCAGCCTCTAGTTCAGATCGAAAGACCTCTTCGCCAGGTCGACGATGTAGCGGCTGATGGCCAGAGAAGAGGTGGCGCCCGGGGAAGGGGCGTTGACGACGTGGATGGCGTTCTCGGTTTGGGCGATGCTGAAGTCTTGCACCAAGTTTCCGGCGGCATCGACGGCCTGGGCCCGCACGCCAGCGCCGGGCTGGTGCAGGTCCTGGTCCTGCAGCTCCGGAATCAGCGTTTGCAGCGAACTCACGAACGCGGACCTAATGACGGACCGGTACTGTTCGCTGATGCCGACTTTCCAGTACTTTCGAGACATCCGCCAGAAGCCTGGGAACTTGAGCGCGTCCACGGTGTCGCCCCAGTCGAAGCTGGTCTTCGAGTACCCCTCACGCTTCCGGGCGAGCACGGCGTTCGGCCCGGCCTCGACGCTGCCCGAGATCCGCTTGGTGAAATGAACTCCAAGGAACGGAAGACGCGGATCCGGCACCGGGTAGATCAGGCCATTGACCAGATGGGTTTTTTCCGGCTTCAATGACAGATACTCTCCTCGGAACGGAATGATGCGCACGCCAACGTCCTGGCCCATCATCAATGCCACAGAATCGGCGTGCAATCCGGCGCAGTTGATCACGTTGCCGACTTCAACGTCACCGTCGGCAATAAGCTCGCCGCCGGAGTCCCGCATCTCGTCGCAATAGGCGGTGGACACGTCATCGTAGTCGACGATGCCCGTGTTCGGAGACCAGATCGCTTTTACCCCGGCCGCGTGCGGTTCGATCTCTCGCAAACGCTCCTGCCCCAGTATCTCGAGACCGTCCGCGCCGTTGGCTGTGCCGCGCCTGAACAACTCCTCGAGTCCTGGAACCTCCGATTCGTCGACCGCGACGATCAGCTTGCCGCACATCTCATACGGAACCTCGTGTTGATCGCAGAACCGGCGAAGCATCGCGCCGCCCGTCGAGCAGAAGTTGGCTTTCTGCGAACCCGGAGCGTAGTAGATGCCCGCGTGAATGACCCCGCTGTTGTGGCCGGTCTGGTGCTGCGCGATCTGGGATTCCTTCTCGACGACCACGATCTTCGAACGGGGATGCTCATGCGACAACCTCATCGCGGTTGCCAAGCCGATGATGCCGCTGCCGATAATCCCGATGTCGTATTTGGGTGTGCCCATTGGGAACCTCGATGGGATATGTTTCCCGAGCGACGAATTCGATTCGACCACCCATCGCAACTGGCGAAGCTGAGAGCAACTCAATAGCGCGACATCGGGTCGCACGTCAGGCACAGGACGGTCTTTGACCGCATTCTAGCATACGTAGCGTGTTAACGCCTGTAACTGGCTGGTGTTCAACGAGGTTCGGTCCCTGTACAATAGTGGCGCTTTCAACCCTGCATTTCTTAGGAGGTAAACGGCAAATGACCGAGCAGGAGTACCGAAAACCGATACCGGAGCCAGTGCCCGAGACCCAGTTCTACTGGGACAAAGTGCGCGAACATGAACTCTGGATACAAAAGTGCAACGAGTGCAGCCACGTCTTCTTCTACCCCAGACTTCACTGCCCTCAGTGCACGTCTGACAACGTCGAGCCTATGCAGGCGTCAGGCAAAGGCAGTCTCTACACGTATATGATCAATCAGAGGCCCCCTCCTGGATGGGAAGCAGACGCGCCCTACGCGATCGCGATCATCCAACTCGAGGAAGGCCCTCGAATGATGTCCAACATTGTCGGCATCGAAAACACGCCAGAAAATCTGGTGCTGGACATGCCTTTGGAAGTCGTATTCGACGACGTGCTGCCTGACGTGACGATCCCGAAATGGAAGCCCGCCTAGCAGCGGCAGGGTATCCGCAATGGACCCTCGACGGATCGAATCACAAACAACGCAAAGGCAGCAAATCGGAGGATTTCAATGTCACTGAGATATAAAGTCGGAATTGTCGGCGCGGCCGAATCCACTGAGCTGGGCACCCTCCCAGACCAATCGCAAACTCAACTGCACGTCGACTCCGCCGTCAACGCCATGAAAGACGCCGGAATCGACAAAACACAGATCGACGGCATCGCCAGCACGCTCAACCCGTCCATCCTCGCCAACTACTTCGGCATCGTACCGAAGTGGGTCGACAACACCTCGCTGGGCGGAACCTCGTTCCTCATCCACGTCCGGCACGCGGCGGCGGCCATCGCATCGGGTTTGGCCACGACCGTCTTGATCACGCACGGCGAGAGCGGCCGATCTCGAGTCGGAGTCGCGGGCGGCCGAGGAAGCCAGCGCGACAACTCGTACCCCGGCCAGTTCGAGTCGATCTACGGCGTGTTCGGACCCACGACCCAATTCGGTATGGGCGTGCTTCGCTACCTGAAAGAGACGGGCACCACCATGGAACAGCTCGCCTCGGTAGCCGTCGCTCAACGCAAGTGGTCGAACAAGGTCCCGCGAGCCAAGTTCGGCGACCTCATCACGACCGACGACGTGTTCGAAAGCCGCATGATCTGCTACCCGTTCAACCTGCTCATGTGCTGCCTTGTCACCGATGGTGGAGGTGCCCTGATCTTGACGAGCGCGGATCGAGTCGGCGACTTCAAGACAAACCCGTGCTACATCATGGGCACTGGCGAGTCGGTCGAGACATCCATCGTCAGCCAGATGTACGACATGACGAGCTCGGCAGCGTTCAGGACCGCCAGCAGCTCGGCTTTCGCGGAGGCCAAGGTCTCCCATGACGACATCGACCACCTGATGATCTACGACGCGTTCGCCCACTTGCCCATCTACGGACTCGAGGACCTAGGATTCGTCGGTCGAGGCGAGGCTGGAGCGTTCATCGAGGCGGGCAACACCTCCCCGGGCGGCAAGCTGCCTATGAACACGAACGGCGGCGGCCTGTCCTACACCCACACGGGTATGTACGGCATGTTTGCCATCCAGGAAGCGGTCCGCCAGATCAGAGGCGAGGCCGCTCACCAAGTCGACGGCGTCAAGACCTCCTTCGTCCAAGGCGTCGGCGGAATGTTCATGGCCGCCGGAAGCCTCATCTTCACCAACGAGCCCCCGCACGACTAAACCACGCGTCTTCATCCAGACAAATCACCAGTCCTTCGACCACCTCCGGTCGAAGGACTGGTCGTGTCAATCCAGATACGTTCCTCCACCGCCCGAACGGCCTGAGCCAGTCCAGGGACCGCACAACGCGCACGGCCCATTTCCAATCCGTTTGCGCTAAGCCAGCAGAAAGATCGAACCACACACACTCCAGCCCAAAACCGTTCGCCCTGAGCCTGTCGAAGGGCCTCACACACACAACATTCGCGTCAAACGAGTTGCCACCCTAACCCTGATTCTTGTCGCAGATCAGCGGTCTCATACATACTGACCCGATGAACTTCCATGTCTACATCTTCCAATGCATCGACGGCTCGTACTACACCGGGCACGCCGAAGATTTCGAGGCACGCCTCGCAGCGCACCAATCCGGTGCAGTCCCCGGTTACAAGCGGTCCAGGCGACCAGTCACCTTGGTGTTCTCCGATAGTTTCGCGACCAGAATCGAGGCGCTTGAGCGAGAACGGCAGATCAAGCGCTGGTCCAGGATCAAGAAACAGGCACTGATCGACGAAGACTGGGCGCTGCTGCGAAACCTGGCTGGCCAAGGTGGTTCGACAGGTCCCGACGCCGCCGGGATCCCGATGCGTCGGGACTCACACGAACGGATTTAGGCTGACTTACCCCTCGATCCGTTCGTCCCGATCTCACCGCAACGAGGCATCCCAAGCGCGCTCCGCCCCAGCACGTTCGCCCTTTCGACGAGCTCAAGGCAGGCTCTGAGCCTGTCGAAGGGCCGCACCCAATCGAGCCTCGCTGGCAACGAACTCGTTTCGCGCGTACAATTCGTGCCGAAGAACAAGCACATCGTTACACAAAGGCGAACCTCTCATGACAGACATCCTCTGCTACGCCGACAGCTACTTACGTGAGTTCGACGCCCGAATCGTGGCGCATGCCGGCAAGGGCGTCGTGCTCGACCGCACCCCGTTCTACCCAGGCGGCGGTGGTCAGCCGTCAGACACCGGCGTGCTTCGCTCTGGAGATGTGGAGTTCCAGGTCCGCAAGATGTCACGTGTAGATGGCGAGCTCGTCCACGAAATCGACGGAGACGCGCCTGCAGTCGGCGAATCCGTCCACGGCGCCGTCGATTGGGACCGCCGGTACCAGCTCATGCGCACCCACACGGCTCTGCACATCTTGTGCGGCGTCGTGTGGCGCGACTACGGCGCCCAAGTTACCGGCGGCAACATGCAACCGCTCAAAGCCCGCATGGACTTCGAACTCGAAAATATGACCGCCGAATTCGCCGACGAAATCGAAGAGGCGATCAATAAAGAGGTCCAGGCTGACCGGCCGATCGCGATCAACGTCTTGCCGAGAGACGAGGCGTTCGCGATTCCGGATCTCATCCGCACCAAGATCAACCTGCTCCCGCCCCAGATCGCCGAGGTCCGCACCGTCGACATCACCGGACTCGATTTGCAGGCGGACGGCGGCACCCACGTCGCCAGCACCGGCGAGGTCGGTCGCATTCGCGTCGTCGGCCACGAGAGCAAAGGTCGCATCAACAAACGACTGCGCATCGAGGTCGACGCGTAGACGTCAAGCCGCAATCGTGAGCCATTCCGCTCACATTCCCGGCCTCGGCCCCATAGCCAATTTAGGTCGTGGCGCGCGGTCTTTATTGAACCCACGCCGCGACCCGTGTCCCGTTCGTGCAATAATCGACTCAACCGTTTGAAGGAGGCTACACGATGGCCGACAAAGTCCTGATCACCGGCGCCACGGGCTACATCGCCGACATGATCCTGCCCACTTTCCAAGAGCGATACGAGACCGTGCTCGTGGACATCAAAGAGCGCAACCGGCGGGACGAAATCGTCGAAGACGTTGAAATTGCCGACCTGCTCGATCCGGACAGGTCAGGGTACACCCACCTTTTCGAAGGCGTCGACGCGGTGGTCCATCTCGGCCATAAAGGCAGGCGAGGAGACAATCCGCTGGACCACTTCTTCGACGAGAAGAAAAACGTCGAGATGGCGTACAACGTGTACAGAACAGCCTACGACGCCGGAGTGAGCCGGGTCGTCATGGCCAGTTCGAACCACGCGGCGGACTGGTACGAGCACAACTTGATCCACCAGCGACGCATGGAGGTTCTCGACCCGCATGCGCTGCCTTTGTCCGACAATTTTTATGGATGGGCCAAGGCCGCATACGAACACATGGGGTTTCTCTTCGCGGGCGGTAACATGGGGTTCAGAGACGCCTCGGGGAAAGAAGACCACACGGGTGGAGCCGGAGTCGAAAAACGGCAGATGGGCGCAGTCCTGGTCAGGATCGGAGCGCCGCGCGAGCTCAGAGCGGAGGCCTATGCGGGCAATCCGGCAAACTTCAAACGCGATTTGGGCGCCTACGCGAGCCCGCGCGACCTCGCCCAACTCTTCTCGAAGGGAGTCGACGCCCCGAGCATCGACAACGAATACGGCGTTCCCTGGCTGGTCGTGTACGGCATTAGCAACAACGCTCGCGCGTTTTGGTCGTTGGCAAATGCTCGCAAGGTGCTGGGATACGAGCCCGAGGACGACTCGGAGGTGAAGTTCGCCGACGAGATTCGCGGCTTCCTGTCCGGGGACGGCGCAACCGGCGGAGTCGGCCGAGTCGGCCTCTAGCGATCGACATCAGGCGGCGTCATCCGCTGGCGGCGGACGGCGTGCGAATTGGCGTTAAGACACCAAACAGGGCCAATTCGTCCGGTTTTTCATGAAACATATGCGTTGTGAAACTTGACACAACTGCTGCGTCAGTCCTAGAATTTCATGATTGGCTGGAGTTTCGCCAAGCAGGCGGGGGTGTGGTGATGCTTCTGAATGTTTCCCAACTCTTGTTGGAACCCAGCGGTTCCTGTCGTGAGTACCAGGTGGAGGGTCGGGCAGGACTCCTCGATGGCGCCGGGGAAAGTTTGGTGACCGGAACGGCCGTGTTGTTCCGTACTGACAAGAGCGTATGGGCCGGTGCGTCGTTGAACACTGATGTCGTGATGGAGTGCGGCAGATGTTTAGTGGTGTTCGATCAACATGTCGATATGATGATCGAGCAGGAATTCTTTCCGCTGCTGGACCCCGCGACCGGTGCAAAAGCTGATTCGGTCGACGATGACGGCGAGGCCTTGTTGCTTAACGAGGACCACACGCTGGACCTGACAGGTCCGGTGAGAGATTACGTCACACTTGACATGCCCATGAAACCACTTTGCAAACCAACATGCGCCGGCCTGTGCTCGAAGTGTGGCGTCAGCCTCAACGACGAGCAGTGCCAGTGCGACACCGTGACTTTGGACCCGCGATGGGGAGCTTTGCTAAACTTGGCATCGAGTCGCATCGACGAAAACTGATCCGTTGTCGCGGAGCCGACCTATATACGCCGATTGATAGAGGAAACTGAAATGCCACCGCTACCTAAAAAGAAACATTCCAAAAAGCGTCAGGGTGGGCGATCCGCTCACTTCGGTATGAAGCGCACGACCCTGTCTCAGTGCCCACAATGCCGTAGCGCGAGGCCGCCCCACCGGGTTTGCCCAAATTGCGGTTACTACAATGGACGCGAAGTCGTCCCTTCCGAGCCTCCGATCTAGTCGCCGAAGCTCACGCGTAGTTCAATCAGAAATCGTTAGGAGCCTTTCATGAC
>Ga0187833_10003699_pt1 | contig 15348 bp, 11 predicted proteins | sample ETNtaG_37_FD_167968 | JGI IMG/M metagenome (GOLD analysis project Ga0187833, IMG submission 167968) | Marine microbial and viral communities from oxygen minimum zone, Eastern Pacific Ocean - ETNP2014_SV_400_PacBio MetaG (Illumina Assembly) | ecosystem: Environmental > Aquatic > Marine > Hypoxic...
TTCTATAGGTTCAGAACAAACACTGTGTTTATCAGATCAAACTTCACCATTAAATAATGATTTTTCTTTAACAATTAATACCACTGATAACAATGATGATATTATTATTAACAAAAAACACCTTAAGACCACAAATATTACGACTAGAGATATTGATAAAAAGGATTACAATCATTTTCTGGAAAAAGAAATATTTGAGACTGAGAATATCGTTCTTCGGACTATGCTTGGTTATTTGCAAAGTGATGACTTAATTAAGAAAAAGAATTTTTGTAACGCCATAATTTGTGATGAAGGCCAAGTGCCAAAGTTTATTGTTGATAAATTGCTAAATGGTACAATAAACAAGATAGTAATAACAGGTATGGGTACTTGTTACACGGCAGCAGTAGCAATATCTGGCTATATGCGGGAAATGTTGGAATTATTTTTCCCAGATATAATTGTAGAACCGCATGTAGCCAGTGAGGGAAGTGCTTTCTATATCAATCCACAAATGAATGATACTTTAGTAATAGTTATTGCACAATCGGGAACAACTATTGACACAAATGTTTACGTACAAATGGCAAAAGAAAGAGGTGCCAGTACTTTAGCTATAGCGAACAAAAGAGAAGGTGATGTAACGCATATCGTAGATGGCACTCTATATATTGGCAGTGGTAGGGATATAGAAATTGCAGTACCATCTACTAAAACATATACAGCACAAGTAATAGTTGGATATATTCTTACATTATACTTTTGTACCAAGGCAAATAAAAACGGTAATTATAATGAAGTACTTTCAGAGAATATTTCAGCCCTTAGGCATGCACCGGATTTAATCAAAGAAACGTTTTTTCAATTAAATGATCAGAAATTAAATGATTTAATTAAAAAATATCCAATCCGAGTAAATGATTGGTATATAGGATATGATAATTCACCAAATTCTGTATGTGCCATGGAAATAAGAATAAAATATTCTGAAGGTTGTTATCAATCGTTACCATATCTGCACATAAATGATTTATTTGAACTTAATGTAAGTAACTCGTTAATTATATATATAACCATTAAAGAATCATCTTCATTCGATGATATTTTGATCAAACTGATCAATAATAATAACAGATTAATTGTTATTACTTCAGGTGAAATAAATAAAGGCACTTTCCATGGATTTTCTACAAATAGTAATTTATCTTTTATTAGTATACCAAGTGCTTCATCTTTTTATTCGTTTATACCAACAACACTTACTGGCCAATTGCTTAGTTACTATACTGCTGTGGAATTAGATAAGAGGAAAATTCATTTTCAACATCTTATTGATTCAATTGGGAATAAATACAACCTTACAAAAAGGTGGGGAGAATTTGTATCTCTGGTTAAACAGGGCGAATTTAATCAAGGCTTTTCAATAATTCAGTTTAATCATTTAAATGAATTATATATGAAAATTAAAAGTCACAAAAATAATAATAGAATGAACGAGTACAATAACGAGTTAACTGAGTTTTTAGAAGGACTATATCAATTTTGCAGGAAACCTGTTGATACTATTAAACATCAGGCAAAAACGCTTACTGTTGGTGCAGTTAGACAGTCAGAAAAAATAACACAGAAATTAAATTTAGATTTTCCTTTGGGTGAATACAAATATAATAATGAAGATAGAAATCCGATAACAATATTGAAAAATGCTGTTGAAAAATTATTAAACGATAAATTAATAGATTACGATTTCAAAAAGATAAGTAGAATATATTTACACTCAGCGGGATTAGATGATTCAATTATATATTTTATTGTTAACTACTTAAATAACCTAGCAAAGAAACAGAATATTTCAATCGAATTTATCGTGATTCGGAAATATGATTTAAATAAGTATACTATAACTGATAAAAAGTCTAAATGGATATTCTTGTTTGGCCAGAAATATGACAAAACTTTTTATAATAAATTTTTAAAAAAGGATAAATCTTCTTTACAATTTCACTTTGCAAATGGGAAGCAGATTGCTTTATTAAAAGAGTTTCAGCAAAATATTATATCAGTTGATCCATCACTAAATATTGTCCTAAGTAGTCTTTTTGTTGCAATTAACATATCTTCAATATTTTTTTGTAATACTAAAATTATCCAACGAAGAAATAATGAAATTGTCAACAAGGGTTTAGATAGATTATCAAGGTCATGGGTTTATTTAAATAATTCAAGCGAGCTTGAACATCAGCTAATGAATGTAACAAAATATTTATTGTATAAGCGGAATTGGAAATGTTTGGGAAGTGGTGTTAATTACATTTCTGCAAGACATGCTGCGATCAGTTTAGTACGTAATTTTAATAAATCATGTGCTTTTGATGTTTTAGAGAATCATAAACATATTGATATTTCAGCAGAATCAGCGGTCATAATATTTATTGCAAATATATGGAAAAAGGGCTATCAAGCTGATGCATACTCAGAAATTGAGAAAATGGTATCGCATGAAAATATACCAATTATAATAACGAATATTGGTGAAAATAGATATGATGATATGGATATGGAAATAAATCTGGGAGATAATAAAAAAAGAATAATTAATGTACCACTTATTAAAATACCAAACATAGAAGAGGAGTTAACCTTTCTCTTAAATGTATATATAATTAATAAAATGTTGAATCATTTAAGAAGACAAATAGAACATACAAAATCCATTAATGATAATATGGTCCCATTTATAAGTCCTTCTGAGTTGGAATTTGCATCATGAAAGTTTTTGGCAATGATGGATTCAGGTCAAAATTCGGTTATAAATATATGACTATTGAATTTCTATCGGCCTTTAGTTTTGGTATAGTTGATTATTATAAAAACAAAGATTATGATTTACCTATTTTAATCGGAAGAGATACAAGATCATCTGGATTAATAATTGAGAAGCTCCTGGTATCTATATTTAATTATGGTGGAATTAATACTGTCACAGCAGGAATAATACCAACACCTAGCTTATCATTTATTTTAAAGCATGAGCTATACTCTATGGGTATTATGATTACAGCTTCTCATAATCCCTATTATGATAATGGTATAAAATTATACTCTAATAATGGTTTTAAGTTTTTGAAGATAGAAGAAAAAATGATAGAACGAAATATATTGAAAAGGCTAAATAGAAAATCCTATATATTTGAAGGCAAAATAGGAATTCATAAAAAACCAAATTTGTTATATAAAAAATATGCGTTTGGTATAAAGAATATTTTTAAAAAAGTAAATATTGCTGATAAGATTTTAATTGATTGTAGTAATGGCGCATTTAGCCATGTTGCAAAAATTGCATTAAAGGATTATCCAAACGTAGTATTTATTAATGTTTCGCCAAATGGTCATAATATTAATCTTAAATGCGGGGCATTAGAGTCTGTTAGATTATTAAAAATTATAAGAGAAAATAAATTTGACTATGGCATTGCTTTTGATGGAGATGGCGATAGAGCAATTTTTGTTAGTAGCAAATATGGTATTATAGAAACTGAGAAATTAATTGTTTTGTTTTCTAAGTTATTGAATCAAGGTAGTAAAACTGTAATTTCAACAGAGATTTGTAATAAAGGCTTGGAAGAAAATTTGAATAATATAGATTATAAATTAATCCAAACTAAAGTTGGGGACAGAATTGTTGTTGAGACAGCAATTAGGGAAAATGCAATGATTGGAGCAGAACCATCTGGACACTATTATTTTCCAAATTGTTCCAATACAATGGATGGCCTTATTGCTGTTTTTTATTTTTTTGAATTACTTGAAAAGCATAATAATAGTTTTATTAAAGTTTTAAATGACCTAAAACATTTTAGGAGGATTAAAAAAAATATACCGCTTGAAAATACAGAAGAGATTAATTTGGAATATTTAAGAAATACTGTAAAACCAATCATAGATGATCGTAATGAAAAATTTATTATTCGGCAATCTATGTGGGATCCAGTATTAAGAATTTACTATGATTACAAAAAGAAAAATAACTTCGGTGCTTTTGAAAATATAATTTTAAATAATCTGCATCAAACGTCTGAATGAAAGCTATAATACTTGCTGCTGGATATGGGACAAGATTAAGACCGTTAACAAATAAAATCCCAAAATGTTTAATTCCCATTAACGGCAAGCCATTATTGGGAAATTGGTTTGATTTATTAAATGAGCAGGATTTTTCTGAAGTATTAATAAATACCCATTATTTAGCAAAAGAAGTTGATCTTTACATTGAAGGTTATACTAAAAATAATAATACAAAAATGAATATACAGACTGTATATGAAAAAAGGCTTCTTGGTACTGCTGGAACTATATGGAAAAATAAAAAATTTGTAGGTAGTGGTGATTGTGTTGTTATTAATGGTGACGTATTATCGAATGTAGATTTAAGAGATTTATATAGATTCCATATTGAGAATAAATTTCTATTAAGTTTAGGTTATATACTAAATGATAATGCGAAAGATTGTGGAGTAATGGAATTGGATAATGAATCAAAAATCATAAAATTCGAAGAAAAACCAAAAGAAATATTTAGTAATAAAATATATTCTGGTATCCAAGTTCTAAATAGTAAAATATTTGGGAAATTACCGTTTAATGATATTGAGGATAATAATTATATGAATCTTGATTTTGGCTACCATATTTGGCCGAGGCTCATAGGACAAATGGCTGCTTATAAATTAGATTGCTTTTTAATTGATATTGGCACTGTCAATTCTTACAAAAAAGCGGAAAGACTATGGAAAAATTAATTTAGGATATTGTTTTACAAATAGGATTTATAATCAAGGCCAAAATATTCTGTAAAATAAATCATCCGGCCACTTTCTCTTTATGATTGGTTTTTTCTTTTTTTATCCTTTCTTATAAGGAGGTTCATGTTCGAATACTGTCTACTGGTCATCTATTCGTCTGCCTTTTCCATACACAAGTCTCTAATGAGTTGTTGTGCAGAGGTTTTGTAATTTTAGATGAAATATCTATTATTAGTTCCTAGTTGTACATGGTTATCTTAATGGTAGAAAAATACGCGATTATAAATAGATGATAAAATTTGGTGAATAATTATGGTTTTGGGTATTGATGCACTAAGTTTATCGGAATTGGGAGGGTTTAACCATATAATAAAAATTTTATCATATACAGATGTAATAAAGAAATACAGCATAAAAAAAATTATTATATGGACAAATGTAAAATTAGCCAAAGTAATTAATAGTAATGAGATAATCGAAGTGGTTATAATTGAAAATGATACTTTGCTATCAAGAACTATCTGGCAAAGATACCGATTTGGAAAATTAGCGAGAGAAGAATGCGATATTTTATTTGCTCCAGGCGGTATTTTTATAAATGACTTTAGACCATATGTTACAATGTTTCAAAACATGCAGGTTTTTGATAAAAATGCCAGAAAATTAGAAGGTATATCATTTTTACGGATAAAATTTTTTATTTTAAGGTTTTTTCAGGGTTATTCATTTTATAATGCCAATGGTTTAATTTTCATTTCTGATTATGCAAAGGATTATTTGCTTGATAATTACAAAGATGTAATTGGAAGTTCAGAAAATATTAATATTCCAATTGGAGTAGATAAAGTAAATTTTAACATCAATGAAGTAATTCACATTCAGGATAATCCTATTAAACCGCTAAAAATTCTTTATGTGTCAACGGTAAGAAGTTATAAGCATCAGTGGAATTTAATCGATGCATTTGCGCTAATTATCAAAAAAAGTTATAATCTAGAGTTACATATTGTTGGTGGTGGGGTAGATAAATTTATATCAAAAATGCAAAAAGCAATAAATAGAGCCAACAATTATGGTAAAAAAGTGTTTTACCATGGGAATGTGAATCGTGACAATATACATGAATTCTATAAAAATTCGGATATATTTGCATATGCTTCTTCCTGTGAAAATGCTCCTTCAATAATACTTGAAGCAATGTCTTACGGATTACCGATAATTTCTTCAAAATTGCGCCCCATGACAGACATAATGGGAAAATCAGCGCTGTACTTTGATCATGATGATATCGATTCCATAGCTTTGGCTATGGAAAATATGATAAACAATTTAGAATTAAGGAAAAAAATTTCTCGTGAATTATATAAAAAATCTCTTAAATATACATGGAAAAAATGCGCAGATGAAACTTTTGCATTTTTTCGCTATACTGCCGATAATTATTATAAGCAATTAGGGTAAGATAGTTTTTTAGCCATTAATGTTGTTAAATTACGTGTATTCGATCAAATGTATCTTAATAGTAAAATCTAGTTTACCTAGGAGATTGAGATAATCTACGGGGACTTGATTTGTATCATTAATATATCAATTAAAATAATGTTTCAATGAAAGGAATAATATAGATAGTGGCAAAAATTTTGATGGTTTACCCAATAGCATCTGTTTCATCACCAATGATGTCACCACCGCTATCAATACTTCATGTTGGTGAATCGATAAAAAGGTTTGGTCATGAAGTAAGATATTTTGATGAACGGTGGGACCCGGAACCAGACATAGATTGGCCTGATATAGTCGGTGTTTCATCTATGACTGGTCATCAATTAAAAGGTGCTGCTAAGTATCTCAAACTAGCAAAAAAGCATGGAAAGAAAACAGTCTTTGGAGGAATACATCCATCCGCTGTTCCTGAACAATGTATTAATGAGCCTTATGTTGATATTGTAGTGAAATCTGAGGGTGAACTTGCAATGCTTGATGCAATTGATGCTGAACCAGGTACAATTGTTGAAAGGCGCATGATTATAAGTCAGGACATGGTCTCACCTGTTTCAGAAGATACCTTACGGTATTTTAAGAAACCCGCCGAAACTGGTGATACTATTTTGCTTACAAGTCGCGGTTGTCCATTTAGATGTGGATTTTGTTATATACAGAACTTTTTTGAGCGAAGCTGGGAAACTGTTGATATGGATAGGTGGAAGAAGGACATCCTTTTTCTAAGAGATCGTCTTGGTATGAGAAAACTGGAACACGGTGATGATTGGCCAGGAAAAATGCCGCGTATTCTTGAAATTGTTAAATTTCTCTGGGATAATGGTATCCAATACCGACCATCAATTCGTGCACACCAAATTGACGATGAAGCTGCAAAAATGATGGCCGATATGGGAATTAAACATGTTTCTATTGGAATGGAGACAGGTAGTGCAAGAATGTTGAAGATTACAGAAAAGGATATTACAAAAGAGCATCAAGTAATTTGTGCGGAGGCATTAGCGAAACATAATATTTGGCCCCTATATTATTGGATTACTGGTTTCCCAACTGAGACTCCGGAAGAAATCAATGAAACCTTAGATCAAGCTGATTTATTATATAAAATTCATCGTAAAAACAATGTTAATTGTACACAAAATTTTTATGCATATACTGCTCTTCCTGGAAGTCCGCTATATGAATTAGTTGATAAATCAAAACTTCCAACTACAATAGATGGATGGTCAGAATACAGTTTACATCAAACACATGACCATCGAGCAAATGCGCGTTATCATATAGGTGGAATACGATTTCACATGGGTAAAGGTGATAATACTAATAGAAATTTTCCAGGAATTAAGAGATTATTAGTTGCACCATTTGAGCTTTTTGCATTAATCAGGTGGAAATTGCGATTTTTCGATTATTATTGGGAAAAGAAACCTTTAGAGTTATTACTAAAATGGGCTTCCACAAGTCAAATGAATGAACTATCTCATATAGGAGAAGAGGAATCTTTTCAAATTAATAATAATGATCGTGTATCAAGTATTCGGCGAGACAATCTGACTGATAAGAAGAAAAGAAAAAAATAGTTTTTTAAAATGAATAAACAAAAAATTTCAGATTTATATAATAAAAAACAGTCAATCGAGTTTTATCAAGACAGACATCAAGGTATAAAAACATTATTTTTCCTGCGTTAATAATAAAATTATTTTAAATGAAAATTTTATTCATTCATCAGTATTACTTCCCTGAAATGAGTGGAACTGCAAGAAGAACAAAAGAAATGGCAGAATCATTTGTGAAAAAGGGACATAAAGTAAGCGTAATAACTTCTTTTCCACGATCGACTAGAACAATGCCAGGATATAAAACAAAATATTATGAAGTAATGAATGGTGTTAATATTTATAGATTAAAAAATATATTTTCTGTTGGAAAAAATCCGTTTATAAGAATACTCTCTTATTTTGTTTCAACTCTCTTATCATTGCAATACATATCAAGGAGAAAAAAAAACTATGATATAGTTATATCTGTATCACCACTTGCTTCTGGAATAGCTGGAGCAGCAGCAAATTACCTATATAAAGTCTACCATCATTTTGACGTGCCTGATATTCTGCCAGATCTTGGGATAGCAGCAGGTATGTTAAAAAACAAATATTTAATAAAAATATTATTCATTATAGAAAAATGGGTTTATTCTAATTCAAATTCCATTTCGTTAACTACAAAAGGTCACATAAAAAAATTGATAGACAAAGGTGTGCCTAAAAAGAAATTAAAATGGATGCCTGATTGGATAGATGAAGAATATTATTTTAGTACTCCAATTATCCCATTGAAGAATGAAAAAAATTATTTATTCTATAAGAATAATAAAATTATCACTTTCCTTGGTAATATAGGCGCTTTGCAAGGACCTGATACTTTTTTGGAACTTATGAAGGATATAAATCATGAAGAAAAATATAAAGTAAAATTTTTATTTATTGGAAATGGAATTATGGTGCCAAGTCTTAAAGCTAGAATCAAAAATGAAGATATTAAAAATATTCATTTCTTAGGTAATATAGATAGATCTCATGTTCGAAGTTATTTGAATATTTCAGATATTTTAATTAGTAATTATTTAGATCATCCAGCTCTTGACACCTATATACCTGGAAAAATCTTTGAGTATATTATTTCAGGAAAACCAATCATTATGGGTGGAAGAGGGGATGTAAAAGAATTAATTGAGAAATACGATGCTGGGTTTGTAATTGAACCTAGTAATGTAGGATTATTTAAAAATGCAATATATAATATTTTATCTGGTAAGTACTATTTTAAACCTGATATTACAAAGTTTCTTCGTTTCTACAGTATGAAAAATGTGATAAATAGATATAATAAAATGATTTTCAGCTTTCGTATCTAAAATATTATCTTTACATTTTCTTAAAAGAAATTCTTATTTGCAATTTAAAACAAGTATTATAATATCCCTGTCCCTAAAACATGAAAAAAATAGTAGGATTCAATAAAATAGCACTCATATGAAGAAAATATTAGTTATAGGTGGTGCCGGTTATATCGGTGGATTAACTACTGACCAATTAGTAGCGAAAGGATATGATGTGACGGTTTTTGATAACCTTATTTATGAAACACGGTTTCTTAAATCATGCAAATTTATTTTTGGTGACATATGTGATACAAAAAGCTTAATTGATATAGCAAAAAATTTTGATGAAGTTATTTGGTTAGCAGCTATTGTTGGCGATGGGGCTTGTTCCCAAAGTCCAGAGCTAACTATAGAAATAAATCTCAATGCTATAAAACGATTTTTAAGTAAAACTAAAAAGAGAGTTATTTTTACTTCCACTTGTTCAGTTTATGGTGCACAACATGAATTACTTAGTGAAAAGAGTAGCGTAAATCCATTGTCATTATACGCTAGTACAAAACTTCAAGCAGAGGAATATGTACTCGCGAATGAAGGACTCGTATTTAGATTAGGTACTCTTTTTGGATTGGGAGATAACTTCTCGAGAATTAGACTTGATTTGGTTGTAAATGTATTAACTTTAAAAGCAGTCACTCAAAATAGATTAACAATATTTGGTGGCGAGCAATGGCGACCACTTTTATCAGTATCTGATACTGCTTCTTATATTGTTGAGGCAGTGTCAGGTAAATTGACTGGTATATATAACCTAAAGTATGAAAATCTAACTATTTCTTCTATTGCTGATAAAATTAAAAGAATATTCCCTAAGGTGAAAATTGATCGAACAGAATTACCCTACGAAGATTTGAGAAACTACCAGGTGGATACTACTAAGGCTGAAAAGCAATTTAAGCATAGACCAACTGTTACTATAAAGGAAGAGGTTTTAAAGATGCAGAAATTATTCCTGGAACGGCGATTAAAAGATTTTGATGACGATATATACTATAATACTAGACATATTGAAAAAATGATTAATAGAACTGGTCATTAAATTATGGAAAATGAAAAAACAAAACTAATTAGCGGTGGGTTATCTGTCGATGACCGAGGATCGGTTTCATATGTTAATGATTTTAATTTTAAGAATGTAAAAAGATTTTATATAGTGAATAATCATAAAAGAGATTTTATTCGTGCCTGGCATGCCCATAAAAATGAAGCAAAATATGTCATGATAGTTAAAGGCTCAGCATTGATTGGAGCAGTTGCTATGGACAATTGGGAACAGCCCTCAAAAAAATTAAGTGTAGATCGTTATGTCCTTAGCGATGAAAGCCCTTCTATTCTATACATACCAAAAGGATATGCTAATGGGTTTATGACATTAACAGAAAATTGTAAAATTATATTTTTTTCCACATCTACTCTTGAGGAAAGCATTAATGATGATTATCGATTTGATGCACTTTATTGGAACCCATGGCATATTGTACAAAGATAGTTATCTATCATAAATTGTTCAAAATCCACATTGGTCTGTTATTTGCATAATCACCTTAGTTATTAGTGATTTCAATTATTAGATAAAATAATGAAAAGAAGTAATTGTAGAGGATGTGATAGTATTAAACTATTGAATTTTTTAGATTTAGGAGAAATGCCTCTCGCTGGTGGTTTTTTGTCTAATGTTAAAGCTATTGATTATGAAGTTAATTATCCATTAGAAATTTATGTATGTGAGGCTTGTGGTTTAGTTCAAATACTTGAGTTAATAGACCCCGATATCCTTTTTCAAGATTATTCTTTTTCTTCCAGTACTATAGATCCATTAGTAAAACATTTTGAAAATTATGCTGACTGGCTAAAATCTAAAGTAAATCCAAATTTTGTAGTAGAGTTCGGATGTAATGATGGTGTTTTATTAAAACCTCTGAAAAAATTGGGTATAGATGCTTGTGGTATCGATGTGTCTAACAATATAACCGAGATCGCAAGAAAAAACGGTTTAGATGTAGTTACTGGTTTCTTTGATGAATTTACAGCTGAGAAAATTATGCAACGTTTAGGTAAAGCAGATGTTTTAACAGGTAGCAATTGTTTCGCGCACAATGATAGACCCGACACTATTTTGGATGCTGCAAAAATTCTACTGAGATCTGATGGGTATTTGTGCTTAGAGGTTATGTATGCTGGTGATATGTTTGATATGCTCCAATGGGATGTTTTATATCATGAACATCTGACTTTCTATTGTTTAAAGACTATTTCTGATTTATTGAAAAAACATGGTTTTTATGTAATAGAGGCTGAAAGAATAAAAATGCACGGTGGCTCTCTTCGTATTATTGCTACACAAAATCCAAATAAACCAGTTAAAAAGGGTGTTAAAGAAATAATTGCTTATGAAAAAGAAAAAGAATTATCTAATCCTCAAACTTGGGTTACGTTTGGTCAAGAGACTGGCGAGAAGATAAGAATTGTTAAGGAAACCTTAGGTAGGTTAAAACAAAACAGCCGCGTCTGGGGATATGGTGCCGCGGGTAAAGCAACATTATGGGTTAATGCTTGTAAAATGAATTATCTGGAAGCGATGGTTGACGCATCCCCGCTAAGAGCTGGTAAACTAATGCCTGGGACACATACCCCAATTGTATTACCAGAAGAATTGAAATCTAATCCTCCCGATTATATTTTTGTCACTGCATGGAATTATGCGGAATTAATAAAATCTAAAGAAAAATGGTTTAATGGTATTTGGATCACACCCTTGCCAAATTTAAAATTTTTCTGATGTATAATGTGCTTGTTCTTGGTGCCACAGGGATGCTTGGTCAAATGGTAAAGAATCTGTTAACTAAAGATAATAGATTTAACATAGTTCCAACCAGCACCACATTCCAAGATAGTTATGCATATTACAATGTTCTTGATGGAATTGAAAAATTTGAAAAAATTATGAATTCCCAAAAACCACCATTCAATTACATAATTAATTGTATTGGTGTTCTGAGTAAAAATATAGATGATAAAGATTCAAAAAGTGTTTGTCGCGCAATACAAATTAATTCTCTCTTCCCTCATGAGCTTTCTTTACTTGCAATGGAAACAGGTTCTCGCGTAATACATATATCTACAGATGGAGTTTTTGGGAAAAAATCAGGATTATGTAAAGAGGATAGTTCATGTGATGTCCATGACTTGTATGGAAAGACTAAAAGTCTTGGAGAGTTAACTGCACCTAACTTTCTTAATATTCGTACTTCGATAATCGGACCAAATCCTATTAGAAAAACAGGTTTATTGGAATGGTTTTTATCACAACCAAGAAATGGGGAAGTATACGGTTTTACTGATAAAAAATGGAACGGCGTTACAACCCTACAATTTGCTAAATTATGTAAAATGCTTATATTAGAAAATTATTTTGATACGGTTTATTCTGAATCGCCGATTCATCATTTTTGTCCTAATCATAGTATATCAAAATATGAATTATTAAAATTATTTAAATATATTTTTAGACCTGACTTAACAATTATACCCCAAATAAATGTCAAAAAGGCTGTATCAAGATATCTGGATACTAATTATCAAAGTATAAATGGTAAGTTTGGTAATAATATTCCAATGAAAAAAGCTATTCAGGCACTAACATTGGTAATGAAATAATAATAAAATCATAAGTTAATAAAAAGAGGTTAGATATGGCAAAAAAAAGACTTGCAATAATTTTAGGTATTAGACCAGATGTGATAAGGGCTAGTCTCATTCTTAATTCTATTAGAGAGAATAAAGAGTTTGACATTAAATTTGTTTGGTCTGGCCAGCATTATTCAGATAACCTAAAAGATGTTTTTTTTCGTGAATTAAAAGTAAAACCGCCAGATATTGAATTAGGTGCTGGCGGAAAAACCGATTCAGAAATTTCTGCTGCGGTAATATCTAAACTTTATCCTGTATTGGAAGAAATGCAACCTGAAGCAGCAGTATTTTTAGGAGATACCAATACTGTTATGGGCTGTTTAGCAGCAGCACAGCTTAATATACCAATCGTTCATATAGAGGGTTGTATGCGTTCCTATGACTGGCGAATGCCAGAAGAAAAATATCGCGGTACAATCGACCATCTATCTGATGTGATTTATACTTATTTTGACGAATATAAACAACAAGGTGTGGCCGAAGGACTTAACCCAAATAGTATCGTATTAGTTCAAAATTTGATAGTGGACGTTTTAAATGCTTACTATTATGAAAAGAAACAATATTATGACCAAATGGCCACAGATATGTTTTTTAAAGAACATGGTGTTGAAAGAGGTGAATATTATTTAATGACTTGTCATCGCCGCGAAAATGTTCATATTCGTGAATCATTCGACAATATTCTTGCAATGCTTAAAGCTACTGATCGAAAAGTATATTTTACAGCAAGTTATCGAACTCAAAAAGTGTTGGAAGAATATGATCTATCTTTACCAGAAAATGTCATAATGGTCGATCCAATTGGCTATGAAAAGATGCTAGTATTAATGGTTAATTCACGTGGTGTAATCACTGATTCAGGAACAGTTGTTGAGGAAACATGTGTTTTGAAAGTACCTTCATTACAAATACGAAAAGCAACAGAAAGACCGCAAGTTTATGACGCTGGTTCCAGTGTAAAATTTGACCCGACACGACCGGAGGATTATCCCTTTGAAAAAGTTTATGAAAAACTTGAAAATTTATATGGTAATAGTTGGGAACATAATTTAGGAGATGGAAAGGCTTCCGATCGAATTGTTCAAGATTTATTAATGAGATTAAAAAATGATGGATTTAGAATGCATGAGCCCGAGAAATATCACCTTGATATAAGTAGATCTTTTAGGGAAGATGGTCTAATATAGTTTAACAAATAAAAATAGGAAACAAAGAGCTTTCTTGTCCGGCGTCTGCCCGCCTTCGGAGAGGAGGATGTCGAGGAAGCCAGATGAAAGAAAATTGATCATTGTCCGCCCCGGTGTGGTATTCACCCTGACCGTGTAAAATAACTCATGATATCTGCAAACATAAATGGTCAAAAATTATTGGACCATGGATATAAAATGAAATATTCTTTAGAGGAGGCTATTGAAGACTGGTATGCTGATTGCAACCAAGAGGATTTATATTAATTAGCAATTGGCAATTTTATTTCCCCTTGAATTAAAAGCAGAACTTTTTATGTTCTGCCTTTTTTATATCCAGCATATGTCACCCAAATCACTTACTAACCCTACCATGGATGTATACTTTTTTGTTTATAAAAGCAGCGGCACATATGTTGTTGATAAAGAGCAGTTGCATATTCAAAGGGGTGATTTCATTTGAATTCCTGCCAATACGCCCCACGACTTATCTACTAATGATTCAGATGAAACCTTCAAGATAGTTTATTTTGGGATTGCGACAAAATAAATCAATAATGTTGTGGTTCTTGCCGGGGCTGTCCTCCAGCAAACTTCCCGCCACCATAATCTAAGTGACCAGGCGAAATTCACCAATTAGCTCTGTTTTTATATCGTTTGGTAATCCTCTCGTAACCCTTTTAGTAATCCTTATTTCGTATATTGAACCAACACCACGAATAATATTCGTGGGTGAACAACACAATAACCGTTTAAAGAGTTTATGAAGAAGATTAGGCGGTTAGTCTTGGTGTCTTCGTGGCTAATACCGCAGGTCTGGATCAGGTCGAGAGCAAAAGAAATGCCGACGTCAAAAAGACTCAAACTAAAAGAAGACAGCAATCTCTCTTTTTCTTTGGCTGATGGTAATAATTACGTATTTTCATTAAAAGATAAAGAATATTATTACAATGAATGACACTAAAACCCATCTTTCCCCCAGAATGAGAAGGCGAAAGAACATATTTTTGCTTAGCTCAAAGGATGAGTATGTGTCCATGAAATACTGGTTAGAGAACAGCCCAAACAAACGGTTTCACCTTAACGGCTGGTTCCACGATAAAGAAATTCCCTCATCCCCGAAAGTATTGATTGAGGATTACGATTCTTTAACCAAAGGCAGTTCTGTGGATCATTTTGTTCTTGACCCTTCGGATATGGAACCCAGTATGCTTCAGGCTTCTATCGATTGGGCAGAGAG
>Ga0187833_10003700_pt1 | contig 15347 bp, 15 predicted proteins | sample ETNtaG_37_FD_167968 | JGI IMG/M metagenome (GOLD analysis project Ga0187833, IMG submission 167968) | Marine microbial and viral communities from oxygen minimum zone, Eastern Pacific Ocean - ETNP2014_SV_400_PacBio MetaG (Illumina Assembly) | ecosystem: Environmental > Aquatic > Marine > Hypoxic...
GTACAAAAATAGAATTGGAGGTTTTATATCCAAAATTAATGTCAGGAGGATTTTTGATTATTGATGATTATGGCCACTTCAAAGGATGCAGGAAAGCAGTAGATGAATATTTTAAAGATAATATGCCTTATCTTCATTATGTAAATTATACTTGCAGATTAATTATTAAACGCTAAAAATTTTCCTTGTCTACTAATACAGAAAAAATTTGTAATTTTTTAAGATGCAAAATTGTAACAATGTCACCAAAGGTAATAGAGAAAATAAAAAAAGTTTTCCTAGATAATTTTCGTTAATATTTAAAGTGTATACCCTTCATAATGTTATCAAATTCTTTTTCAACGAATTTTTTACCCATTCTAAACATCAGGCTTTCATAATATATACACTCATTAAATTGTCTTGATGCGGTTTCATTTAAATCCATATCAATTAATGCTCTCATCCATCTTTCATCCATCTGATAGTTTACAAACATGGTAGTCATTTTAGTTATGTTTTTTATACGTTTCATTGTTAATGGATCAAATTTTACTGATCCTTCCCCGGTCCACCACTGGAATTCACAAGCATCATTTAATGGAATGCCCGCTTTCATAGCTTTATCCCAGAGACTGGTTCCTGGATAAAGCATCAACGGAAAACATGATGTCCAGGTCATATCGGGTACCTCTCGACTTATCCTTTGACACATCTGTACAGTTTTAATAGCATCTGTAATTGGATCTGGAACCAACCAGTTTATATTGGGCAATCCAATAATAACTTCTAATTTAGATTTAATACCAAAGCTTGCTAATATTTTACACGCTTCTATAACTTGATTCTCGTCTTGAAAATGTCTGTTGAATAATCTACTTGAATCACCGCCTGTTGTTTGGACTCCCATTTGAACTGTCCCCACTAAATTTGCCAATATTTCTAATGATTCTTTAGTAGCCTTAACTACCGTTTGTGGAGTCACATTAGCATACATTGGTAAATTAATTTCTTTTTTCCAAGCTTTTGTAAATTCTCTTAACCACTGCGTTCCATCTGCTCCTTCTTGTGTGCCATATAAAACATCATCATCTTCGAAAGAAACCTCTTTGGTATCAAATTCTAAAAATAATTTAGCTTCTTTGATCATATTCTCAATAGGTCTTCGTGCTAACCAATATTCTTTGTAGGCTTTAGCACCATAAAATTTACGAGTAACACTTGTGCAACAAAATGAGCAATTATAAACACATCCAAAATGGGACATAATATATTTTCGTTCTCTGTTGCCCATACGAGGAACTTGTTCAAAATATTCTCTAAGAGCTGGTTGCATATCACAAGGATAAGCAGGAGCACCTTTTATATATGTTTTGGGTGGGCTTTCTATTATTTTATCAATAGATTCATAAACAGGTCCCCATACTAAATAATCTATGTCTTTGTTTTTCTTGATTTCTTCTGGTACTGCAAAAACATGTTTACCTCCAAATACGCTTTTTATTGAAGGTAATACTTTTTTAAATTCTTTTACTAATTTTAAAGATCTTGTAAACTCTGTTGAGAGTGGACCAAAACAAACATAATGAGGAGCATAATCTTTAATTTTTTTATTAAGTTTTACAACATCTTCATCTCCATCTATCCACATAATTTTATGTTTCATTCTTAACAACTCTCCAGCTACAAAAGCTAAACCATAAGCAATATCGTTTCCGATATGAACTAAACACCATTTCATCCCGCTATGTTTTGATTCCATAATATTATTTGTATCTTAAATATTATCTGTATCCCATCTATTTTTTTTACAAACAATGCATTTTTTTTAATAATATTATTGAATTTTTTCTATTTTTGAGCAGATAAATGATTGCCAGAATCGAACAAAATGAAAAAATTATCCCTTATAAATATTTTATTATTGTTTAATAATTTTGTCGGCAGTATCAAATCCAATTCTTATCATTTGATCAATATCACCATAATAAAATTGCCCCTGTCTACCAATTGAGAAAAAGTTTTTAATTTTAGCAAAATATTTTTCTGTTTCACGTAAGTGAATTTCGTAATCCTTTCTGTAAATTGGATAAACACTTGGAACCTTAATTATTTTATAATCGATAATATCTTCTTTTTTTAATTTTAATAAACTATCCTTTTCAATTCCCTGCATACATATTGAAAAAATTTCTTCATCAGAAGTCTTCCACATCTTAGATCCATAGTGACAAGATATTTCTACTGCCAATATATTCTCGTCTTGTGGACTTGAACTTTCACTAAAAGAATTCGTATTAGTAATTCTATTGTAGGGTTTATCAACAAAATAACAATATTGACAATCGAGAACGTTTTTTTTATTTGTTATTAAATAGAGTAAAACCAGAGACAGGTATTCTAATTTTTTTGCAGATTGTATTACGCTTGTTTCACACAAGGGTTTGATTTTTGATATAACTCTATTTAACGGTATAGTAGATATCACAAAATCACCAGAAAAAGTTTTATCTTTAGTTTTGACATCAAAAGAATTTTCTGAATTTAAAACTATCTCATTGACCTCTTGAGATGTATGGATTTCCCCACCATTATTTTTTACCTGATTACCTATTTTGTTTGCAATTTCTCCAAAACCTTTTTTTGGATAATAGCTAGGTAAACTTTCTCTTTCTACAAGTAAAAGTTTTCCAGGCTCTCGTTTTGAAAGTTCTAAATAATTCTTAAATAGAAGGTGTTTAAGTGTTCTCGCAAAATCCATCTTTTTACTTGATGGAATTACTCTGTGGGAAAGTTCTGATGTTTCGATTTTCCAAAATTGTTCCGTATAAGGTTTAAAAAAATTTAAATAAAGATATTTTCCAAAACTATTAATTGCCCATTGTTTTATTGTTAAATTTTCATTTTGTGTTTTTTTTACGAATAATGAAGATATAGATGTAATAATATAAGACTTTGCAAAACTCAGAGAACACATAATTGCAGATAGAATTCCCATTTGAACTAGAATACTTTTTGCAGATAATGGATAATCTACATATTTTCCCCGGAACATCATTTTTACAATTCTTTTTGAATAAGGTATTTCACCTTGCTCACCTTCAAATAAATCCATTACTTTTTTGAAAACCTCTTTGTCTTCACTAAAAAAAGAATGTGGTCCAATATCAAAAAAATAATTTTCTATTTTTATAGATCTTGCAAGTCCTCCTATAAATTTATCCATTTCTACTATTTTTACCTCGTAACCTTTCTCAGAAAGCTTCCAAGCAACACTTAATCCAGTGATTCCAGCTCCAATAACCACAATTTTCTTCATAATTTGCCTATTTATATAGATATATTTATATATTGTAAGTCAAAAAAATTTTTTTTGAAAATTTATAATCGATAAGTTTAAATGCAATCACCAAGAATTGTTAATTTTAAAAAGTTTACAAAACCGAGTGGAAAACTTTTACCTATAACTTTTAACAATAAATTTCCGATCAAGGTAAAAAGAATGTTTTTTATTTATGGAAAAAAAAAATATAAACGGGGGGATCATGCACATAAAAAATGTTCTCAGTTATTTATCCCAATTAAGGGCAAAATAAAAATAAATATGAGATATAGAAAAACTGAAAAAAGTGTATTGTTAAGTGCCAACCGCTCGAGATCTTTATTTGTTCCACCAAAAATTTGGAATAGCGTTGAATTTTTAAATAATAATTCACTAGTTTTGGTATTAACTGACTATGAATATGATTTTAAAGATTATATAGAAACTTACAAAGAATTTATTGCATTCCAAAGAAAAAATAAATGAAAATATTATAAATAATTATTAAATTTTATTAATAATTTTGTTAAATTAGTTTGGAGAATATTCTTTTTTACCAATAATTAAATCTACGATGGATAACAGCCATGTTTGATGAATATTTTCAACAATATTATAAGCTTTGCTGTCGACCCACATATTGATATCGCCTAGTTTTGAAACAGAATTTTTTTTATTATGTCCAGTAAATGTAATAATTGACTTAAATTTTTTCTTTCTAGCTGCATAAATTCCATTAATAATATTTTTTGACATACCACTAGTAGAAATTACGATTAAAATATCACCTTTATCTCCATAAAATTTTATTGCCATCTCAACCCATTTTTCATAACCATAATCATTGGAAAAACATGTAATCAAATCAGCTTCATTATAATTTACGCTTCTTAATTTTGCATTTTTTGTTAAATCAACAGAAAAATGGCTAGCTATTGATGCGCTACCACCATTACCAAAAACCATAATTTTTTTTCCACTTTTATGTGCCATAATCAAATTATTTTTGATTTTGATTATTTTCCTAATTTGATCAATGCTTGGTATTATTTTTTTTGATGTATAAAAAAAATATTCCTTTAAAAAATTTATTTGTTGATTTATTCTAAAACTCATAATCGAAAGTGTTTTATATCCATAAAAATATTTTATTATTGTTTAATAATTTTGTCGGCAGTATCAAATCCAATTCTTATCATTTGATCAATATCACCATAATAAAATTGCCCCTGTCTACCAATTGAGAAAAAGTTTTTAATTTTAGCAAAATATTTTTCTGTTTCACGTAAGTGAATTTCGTAATCCTTTCTGTAAATTGGATAAACACTTGGAACCTTAATTATTTTATAATCGATAATATCTTCTTTTTTTAATTTTAATAAACTATCCTTTTCAATTCCCTGCATACATATTGAAAAAATTTCTTCATCAGAAGTCTTCCACATCTTAGATCCATAGTGACAAGATATTTCTACTGCCAATATATTCTCGTCTTGTGGACTTGAACTTTCACTAAAAGAATTCGTATTAGTAATTCTATTGTAGGGTTTATCAACAAAATAACAATATTGACAATCGAGAACGTTTTTTTTATTTGTTATTAAATAGAGTAAAACCAGAGACAGGTATTCTAATTTTTTTGCAGATTGTATTACGCTTGTTTCACACAAGGGTTTGATTTTTGATATAACTCTATTTAACGGTATAGTAGATATCACAAAATCACCAGAAAAAGTTTTATCTTTAGTTTTGACATCAAAAGAATTTTCTGAATTTAAAACTATCTCATTGACCTCTTGAGATGTATGGATTTCCCCACCATTATTTTTTACCTGATTACCTATTTTGTTTGCAATTTCTCCAAAACCTTTTTTTGGATAATAGCAAGGTATTTCTTCTCTTTGTACAAGTGCAAGTTTTCCAGGTTCACGTTTTGTAATATCTAAATAATTCTTAAATAGAAGATGTTTAAGTGTTTTTGCAAAATTCAGTTTTACGCTTGATGGAATTACTCTGTGGGAAAGTTCTGATGTTTCGATTTTCCAAAATTGTTCAGTATAAATTTTAAAAAAATTTAAATAAAGATATTTTCCAAAACTATTAATTGCCCATTGTTTTACTGTTAAATTCTGATTTTGAGTTTTTTTACTTAATAGAGAATATATAGATGTTCTAATTTTTGATTTTGCAAAACTCAGTGAACTTAAAATTGGTGATATAAATCCCATTTGAAATAAAATACTTTTAATAGACAAGGGATAATCAACATAATTACCTTTGAAAACCATTTTAACTTTTCTTTTTTTAAGCGGTATTGCACTTTTTTCATTTTTAAACAAATCCATTACTTTGTTAAAAATTTCCTTTTCTTCACTTAGAAAAGCATGAGGCCCAACATCAAAAAAATAATTTCCAACTTTTATAGTTTTTGCCAAACCACCAAATGATTTTTCAGATTCTATTATACTTACCTTGTAACCATTTTCAGAAAGTTTCCAAGCGGCACTTAATCCTGTTATGCCACCTCCGATGACTATGGCTTTTTTCATATTTTACTTATTTGTTTGTAATTTTTTGTTGCGAATATAGTGTTTAATGGAACTTCTTAAACTATATTTTGATTTCCATCCAGTTACTTTTTTAAATAAAAAGGAATTACCAACAAAAGATCTTTTATCTAATAAAATGGATGTATTGGGCCATTTTTTATATTTAATTTTAGCAGTAAACTTATAAATTTTAAATAATTCAGAGTTTATAATCTTTGCTAGATTATTAAAACTTTTTCCTATGTCTGTCGTTAGATAATAATAATCTTTATGCAGTTTATTACAGTATTTTAAAGCATAAATAATCCCCATTATCACATCTTCTAAATATATAAAATCACGTACATAACTGCCATCACCATACAGGGTGATTTTTTTTTCTGAAATTGCTCTATCAATAATTTTATTTATAACACCTCTATTTTTAGAATATGAATGTCCTATTCCATATACATTTGATAATCTAAGCGTTGTTGCGTTTAAATTAAATAATTTTTTATATATTGAAATATAATCTTCGTTGTATTGTTTATGTAAGTCGAAAATTGTAATCGGATTTCCTTTATAATTTTGGTTTATTTTATTTTTTGTGTTTGTGTAGCCTAGCTGTGTAACTGTGCCAAAATTTAAAAAAAATGCTTTACTTTTATTTTCAATAAGAGCATTGATTATCGAATGGGTTAAAGAACAATTGTGATAAAAATCATAACGGGGATTAAAATTGGAATATTTAACATCAGTATGTGCATGAAAATTTAATATATAATCAAGATTATTTTTTTTAATCAAATAATTTATTTTTTGGGAATTAAAATTACTCAAGTTAAAATAGTTTGATTTTAATTTTTTAAAGAAAGGTTTTATAACAATATTTTTAGATGATACTTTTTCACAAAACTTACTTCCAATAAATCCCCTTGAACCAAGAACTAAAATCTTTTTATTTCTTATCATCATAACTAAAAAAATATTTGGTTCTTTACAATGACTGAATACAAAGATTTTTCAAGAGAAAAGGAAATATATATTTAAAAAAAACCAACATAAAACTTTTTTAGATAAAACATTTTATAAAATTAACTTAGCAGTTGGCTTTTTCATTGGCATTTTATATAAAGTAAATATGATTGTTAGCAAAACACCTTTAAGAATTAGTTTTGTAGGGGGAGGAACTGATTTTCGTTCTTTTTACAAAAAAAATAGCCATGGTTTAGTAGTAAACACCAGTATAGATAAATATATTTACATTTCTGTCAAAAAATTAAATCCATTATTTCATGAAAAGTTTCGCCTTAATTATTCTGAAACAGAAATGGTAGATCATGTAAGAAATATTAAAAATCCAATAATTAGAGAATGTATAAAATTTCTTAACATTGATGACCGATTATATATTAGTACAATTGCCGATGTTCCATCATCCACAGGACTTGGTTCTTCAAGTAGCTTTACCGTAGGTTTGCTAAATACACTGTATAATTTTAAAAATCAAAAAGTTTCTCCGGGAAGGCTGGCTGAAGAGGCGGCACACATAGAGATAAAAATTCTTGACAGTCCAATAGGCAAACAAGATCATTACGTTGCTTCATTCGGAGGATTTAATAAAATTTTTTTTTTCAAAAACGAGAAAGTAAAAATAGAAAAAATAAAAATATCAAAGAAAAATCTAAATTTAATATTAAGTTCTTTACTTTTATTTTGGACAGGTATTCATAGAAATTCAGAATCAGTGTTAATTGAACAGGAAAAAAATCATAATAAAAATAAAAATGTTTTGTCATCAATGAAAAATACTGTCAATCAATTTATTAATTTAATTAAATCAAAAAAAATTAATTTAAATATGATTGGCAATGTATTAGATGAAAACTGGGAGTTAAAAAAACAACTGGCTGATAATGTTTCCAATAAATTTATTAACAACTGTTATGCAGAAGCAAAAAAAAGAGGATCTTTAGGAGGTAAAATTTTAGGAGCTGGCAACGGCGGTTTTCTACTTTTATTAGCGAAAAAAACAAATCATAAAAAAATACAAAATTCTTTAAAAAAATTTGGACTTGAAAAGTATAATTTTAAGTTAGAAAATTATGGATCAAGGATTGTAAATAATTTTTGAACATATAAAATATTATGAAAGTTAAAAGAGGTATAATTTTAGCCGGAGGTGTGGCTGAAAGATTAAAACCAATTACATCAATAATAAGCAAACATTTGTTGCCAATATATAATAAGCCAATGATATATTATCCTTTATCTACACTTATGTTCGGTGGAATAAGAGAATATCTTATTATAACAAATCCATCACATTTGAAATTATATCAAGATCTTCTTGGCTATGGTGATAATCTTGGAATTAATATAAGATATAAAATTCAAAAAAAACCCAAAGGTTTACCCCAAGCATTTATCATTGGTGAGAAATTTATTAACAATGAACCTGTGTGTCTTAATCTTGGAGATCATATTTTTTTTGGTAATGATGTAAATCGACTGTTAATAAAAAATATAATCAATTTTAAAAAAACAACAATATTTGCTTATCGCCACAAAAAATCAAATGAATACGGGGTAATTAATCTAGATAAAAAAAATAAACCAATTTCTATTATAGAAAAGCCTAATAAACCAAAATCAAATATGATTGTGTGTGGCCTATATATCTATGACAAAAATGTTGTAGAATTATCAAAAAATTTAAAATTCTCTAAGAGAGGAGAGTTAGAAATTTCGGATCTAAATAATTTATATTTAATAAATAATAGATTAAATGTAGAAATAATTAGCAAAAAAAATCATTGGATTGATGCGGGTAGTCCAGAAAAAATATTTGAAGCGTCAAAACTGATCGAATCCATTGAAAAACGAAAGAAAGCATATATAGGCTTTCCGGAAATAGTAGCATTAAAAAAAGGATATATAACAATAAATAATTTTACAAAATTGATTAGAAATTACAAAGGTAATCACTATGGTAGGATTTTGAATACTTTTTTATCAAAAAATTTTATTAACTAATTATTTGTGGCTTTGGAGTATTATCCAATTTGATTTATTTATGAAAAAAATTTTAATCACTGGGATCACTGGTTTTGTTGGTAGTCATCTTGCTGATTTTTTATTAGCAAAGAAAAATATTAAGATTTTTGGGTTAAGAAGATACCATCTTTCAAAAGAAGATAATATATTACACATGGTCAACAAAATAGAATGGTTTGATTGTGATCTTTTGGACCCCAAAGCAATTCAAAATGTTCTAAAAAAAATAAAACCAGATATAATTTTTCATATGGCCTCACAGAGTTTTGTTAGTCCCTCATGGGATCACCCAAGTTTGTATATGGATGTAAATTATAAGATGACCGTAAATTTGTTTGAATCATGTTTAATAAATAACATTAATCCACTGATACTCTTACCAGGAAGCGGAGAGGAATATGGTGAGATAAAAGAAAAAGAGCTTCCAATTACTGAAAAAACAATTTTAAGACCAGTTAATCCTTATGCAGTTACTAAAATAGCTCAAGATTTTATAGCCTACGTTTATTTCAGATCTTATGGGCTCAGAGTAATACGTACAAGAGCATTTAATCACGAAGGTCCAAGACGTGATAAAGTTTTTGGTTTGCCAATGTATGCTTACCAAATAGCAAAAATAGAAGCAGATTTACAAAAACCCTTGGTTTTGACCGGAATATTAACGGATAAAAGAAACTTTACACATGTAAAGGATATGGTTAGAGCTTACTGGCTAGCCGTCAACAAATGTAAAATTGGCGAATTATATATTATTGGCAACAATGATAAAAAATTTACTTATAGATACAAATATCTTTTGGAATTATTAATTTCAAAATCAAAAGTAAGAAATATAAAACACAAGATTCACAAAAAATATATCAGACCAGTACAAGTTCCCAGGCTTATTTGTAACCCATCAAAATTTTACAAATTAACTAAATGGAAACCCATTTACGATATTGATACGATAGTTGAAGATACACTTAATTATTGGCGATTATATGTTGAAAAAAACAAAAATTATTCAAATTAAACTTTGATAAGTTGGATATAATTTATGTTTTCACTTAAAGATGTATATTTGATTAAATTTAAAACCCATTTGAAAGGAAGTGAACTTTTAACTGACTATACAAGTAAAAAAAATATTCCTTTCAATTTAAAAAGAGTTTTTTTAACAGGTAATGTTTCAGAAAAATCAAACAGAGGAAGCCATGCGCACAAAAGAACTAGCCAAATCTTTGTTTGTCTTTATGGAAAAATAAATATTAGATGTTTTGATGGAAAAAAGACTAAATTATTTAAATTAAAAAATCAAAGTTTAGGAATATATATCCCTCCGACAATTTGGTATGACACTTTATATGAAGGTCGAAAAAATTCTATTATGGTATTAACAAATACAAAATATTCTAAAAAAGATTATATTTTAACAAAAAAAAAATATTTAGAATTTAGAAGAAAAAATCGGTGAAAATATTAAATACCATAATTAATGGTTTAAAAATTATTAAACCAAAAATATTTAAAGATAAAAGAGGATATTTTTTTGAAAGTTTTAATGTAAAAAAATATAAAAACATAATTTTAGATAATTATTTTGTTCAAGATGACCACTCCTTTTCAAAAAAAAATGTACTACGAGGTATACATTTTCAACATAGAAAGCCACAAAACCAACTTTTATATTTAGTTGAGGGAAAAATATTTATTGTTTTTATAGACTTAAGGCCTAAGTCAAGATCTTTTAAAAAGCAGTATTCACTGATATTAAATTCAAAAAATCACATGCAAATTTTTCAACCCGCTGGTGTGGGCTCGGGTTATTATGTTTTGTCAAAACAATCTCATTTAATTTATAAAGTTTCTGAACTTTTTGATAAAAAAAATGAAAGTGGAATTTTATGGAATGATGAAATGTTAAATATTAAATGGCCCTGCAGGCATCCTAAATTGAGTGCTAATGATAAAAAAAATACCAGGTTAAAGAATATTAATTTATATAAATATAGAGACTTATTAAAATTATGATTTTACGCACTAACAATTGTAGATTTTGTAATCAAGATATTAGAAGCATAATATCTTTTGGAAAAATGCCAATAGCGAATGGATTTATTGATAAAAAAGATTTAGACAGTGAATATTTTTTTAATTTAGAAGCGGCTTATTGTATTAATTGTTCTTTATTTCAACTAATTGAAATGCCTGAACCAAAAATATTGTTTAATCAAAATTATGCCTATCATTCAGGACAGTCCAAATTTATGCAAAGTCACTTTAAGAATATTGCAAAGATGCTTATCAATAAATATAATTTAAAAGTAAATCAGTTCTGTGTCGAAATTGGTAATAATGATGGAGGCATTGTTGAGTATTTAAATGAACTTGGACACAATCATCTTGGAGTAGATCCATCCGCCAATGTCTCTAATATTGCTAAAAGCAAGGGTATTAACGTACTTAATGATTATTTTAGTTTTGAAGTAGCTAAAAAAATTTCAAAAAATTATAAAAAAGCTGATTTTATTTTGGCAGCAAATGCACTTGCCCATATTCCTGATTTGCAATCGGTTTTCTCAGGAATCGAAAATCTTTTGTCAGATGATGGCATTTTTATTACAGAAGATCCTTATCTAATAGATGTTTTTACAAAAAATTCATATGATCAAATTTATGACGAACATGTTTATATTTTTTCATTAACCTCAATGCAAAATATTTGTAATGAATTTGGTTTAGAACTATTTGATGTAGAGCATGTTGACACATCCGGTGGAAGCTTAAGATATTTTATTGCAAAAAAAGGCGCTTATAATAAAACTAAAAATTATAATTTTTTTTTAAATTACGAAAAAAAATTCGATTTGTTAAATAATAGAATTTACGCCGAATTTAATAAGAGCTGTAAAAAATCAAAAGAAGAACTATTAAAACTTCTAAAATCTTTAACAAACAAAAACAAGACAATCTGTGGATATTCTGCTACTTCAAAAAGCACAACAATATATAACTACTGTGGAATTAACACGGAGTACATTAAGTTTATTACCGATACTACTCCCATTAAACAAAATAAACTATCTCCAGGAATGCATATTCCCATTTATGATTACAAGTATTTTAATGAAAATCTACCCGACTATTGTTTTTTGCTTGCTTGGAATTTAAAAGAAGAAATTTTAAATAAGGAAAAAAATAATTTTTCAACCAAAGGTAAATGGATATCACACGTTCCTCATGTTCATATATTAAATGATATACTTTAATTTTCCTAAATCTGTTTACTTAAAATATAGAGAAAAAATTAACAAAACAGTTTTAAAAGTTTTAAATAGTGGAAATTATGTAAAATCTAAAGAACTTAATAAATTTGAAAAAAATTTTGCACAATACATCAAAACTAAATTTGCTGTAGGAGTCGGCAATGCTACCGATGCTATTTTTGTAGCACTAAAAGCACTTAACATTGGTTATGGCGACGAAGTAATTACAGTATCTCACACGGCCACCGGGACCGCTATGGGTATATTAAATACAGGCGCCAAACCTATATTTTGTGATATAAATGAAAGAGATTTTAATATTGACATTTCTTTCATTAGTAAAAAAATTACAAAAAAAACGAAAGCTATAATCATAGTTCATTTATATGGTCAATCTTGTGAAATGAAAGATCTTTTGTATCTAGCCAAAAAAAAAGGTCTACCAGTTATAGAAGATTGCTCTCAATCAGCAGGAGGAAAATACAAAAAAAGGTATTTGGGTTCCCTCGGTATATTCGGATGTTTTAGTTTTTTTCCAACAAAGAATCTTTCATGTATTGGAGATGGCGGAATGATTACAACTAATGATTCATTTTATTATAAAAAAATTAATTATTTACGAGAATATGGATGGGATGAAAATAGAAATGCTCAATTGATTGGAATAAACTCCAGACTTGATGAAATTCAAGCAGCTATTTTAAATGTAAAACTAAAATACTTGAACAAAGATAATAAAGAAAGAAGATCAATAGCAAATTATTACAATAAGAACATTAATAACTACAAAATTATGAAACCCCTAGAAAAACCCAACTGTTATCATGTATATCACTTGTATGTAATTAGATGTAAGAATAGAGATAAACTAATTTATGAGTTAAGAAAAAAAAAAATATTTGCCGGTATTCACTACAGTAAAGCGGTTCATCAACAGCAATTATTTGACGGTAATAAAAATTACCTTCCTATCACAGATAAAATTTCAAAAGAAGTGTTATCATTACCGATTTATCCTGGTTTAAGAAAAAAATCTTTAAAAAAAGTTGTTGATGTAATAAATAATTTTTAATTTTAAAAAAAATTTTTGTTTATTGAACAATTATTAGATTATAAATATAAATTATATGAAAAGAATTATTATAACGGGTGGGACTGGGCATATAGGTTCATATCTCATAAGAAATTTACACATATTGTTACCAAATATAAAAATATATATTTTGGATAATATGTCTACCAACAGGTATTGTTCGCTTTTTTCACTTCCTGAAGAAGGCAATTATAAATTTTTACACCTTGATTTAACCAAATGTTCTATTGCAGATATCCCCGATTCAGATTTAACAATACATCTTGCTGCTAAAACAGATGCTGCACAAAGCGCAAAATTTAAAGATGAATTTTATTCGAATAATCTTAATTCAACAAAAAAAATTATTGAATATGTAAATAATAATAATTCAAAATTATTATTTGCTTCATCTACAAGTGTTTATGGTTCCCAATCTAATCTTGTCGATGAGAATTGTAATGAAAGTGAATTAAATCCTCAAAGCCCCTATGCAAATGTTAAACTTGAAGAAGAAAAATTAATTAAAACAGTCTTTAACAAAATTAAAAAAAAATATTTAATTTTAAGACTTGGAACAATTTATGGTTTTGCTCCGGGGATAAGATTTCATACATCCGTTAACAAATTTTGTTATCAGGCATCTATTGGTAAGCCATTGACTATATGGAAAACAGCATATGAACAAAAAAGACCTTATCTGGGACTATCTGATTTAAATTTGGCAATATGCCATATTGCAAAACATAATTTAATCAATAATGAAACGTTTAATTTGGTATCTCATAATATGAAAGTTAGAGAAATTATTGAAATAATAAAACAAAAACTAGAAATTACAGTAGAATTTGTGGAACATGAAATTATGAACCAACTTTCATTTGAGGTTTCAAATAAAAAATTTTTGAATACTAATTTTAAATTTAATTCAGATATAAAAAATGAAATTTCTGAGACATTAAATAAGTTACGGCATTTAAAAAATGAAATGTAAGGTTACAAATCATGTCATCAAACTCTTCATCTTGTCTGCAAAGATGTCTCCAATTTGTAGTTTTTTAAAAATGAATTTCACACGTGGCGCTTAGATATTAATTATGAAAAAAAAAATTTTGGTTACAGGTGGCACAGGAAGGTTTGGAACCGTTCTTAAAAAATTAAAAACAAGTTATGAAATTCTTTATCCAAAAAAAAAAACCTTGGATATAACAAGTTTTAGAAGTATACAAAAATACATAAAATTAAAAAAACCAAATGTCCTTATTCATCTTGCTGGATTGTCCAGACCGATGAATATTCACGATCGTAAGATAAAAAAAAGTATAGATTTAAATATTATTGGAACATGCAATATTACCAAAGCATGTGCAGAAAAAAATATTAAACTCATTTATTTTTCTACTAGTTATGTTTATCCAGGAACGAAGGGCAATTATCTGGAATCTGATAATTTGTTACCTGTAAATAATTATGCTTGGTCAAAACTTGGTGGGGAATGTGCCGTTCAATTATACAAAAATTCCTTGATATTAAGATTGTGCATGACTGAAAAGCCATTTGTTCACAAAGCTGCATTTTATGATATCAAAAACAGTTTTATGTATCATGATGAAGTTGCAAAAATATTATTAAAATTGCTTAATACAAAAGGAATATTAAATGTAGGAGGGAAAATTCAATCGATTTATAATTTTGCAAAAATAGATAATCCAAAGATTAAAAAGATATTTTTAAAAAAAAACAAAAAAATAAAAATGCCTATTAACTCTTCGATCAACACAGAAAAAATGAAAAAGATAATTAAAAATAAGTAATTTTCAATGATAGATTTAAGGGTTAATAAAAAATGAAATCCAAAATGAAAGAGATGTACTTTTGTGTTTTTTTACTTTTTCTGTTTTGTGGAAAAGGACTAGCACAAAGTTCGTTACCTGAATGTGAAGGGAATGATAATAATATTTCAAAATATTCAAGGAAACATTTTAGCAAGATGAGAAAGTGGACAAACTGTCATGGCACAGGTATGGGCCCCAAGGGTCAAAAATATATTGGTGAATTTTATAAGGGAGAATTTCATGGACAAGGAATATTCAGACACGAAGGTAGAGAATATGTCGGACAATATAAAAATCATAAAA
>Ga0187833_10003706_pt1 | contig 15322 bp, 16 predicted proteins | sample ETNtaG_37_FD_167968 | JGI IMG/M metagenome (GOLD analysis project Ga0187833, IMG submission 167968) | Marine microbial and viral communities from oxygen minimum zone, Eastern Pacific Ocean - ETNP2014_SV_400_PacBio MetaG (Illumina Assembly) | ecosystem: Environmental > Aquatic > Marine > Hypoxic...
TACCCCTTTCCTCGGGGTGAAGTTAGAAGGATCATAAACAAGAGGTGTCATGATCAAAGGAACGTATGGAGCATAAACCGCACCAGTTTCTAAGAAGTTAGACCCACGGAATCCAATAAGGATTACGTTTTCTAACATATAAGGATTCTTATAAACTGTATAGCGACTATTTAACATACCGACCTTTTGAACACCCATTGCAAATGAGCTTTTAGCTGCATCACCATCTGTATCTGCTGCGTATCCAGGAATACTCTCTATGATTGTTGCTGTTTCAGGTGAAACCACCATCCAGTTAGCACCACCACGTAGAGTTTTCTGATGAATTGCGTTACTTACACTTTGGACTTTGTTTCCAAGAGTCTGGAACCATTCACCCTTTGTATAAGCATTAGATTCACCACTTGACTGTGCGAAAGATCCGTCACTATGCTCATATCCAACTCTTGCTGACCAATATTCGGTCTTTGCGTCTGCATTTGCTCTAAGCATGTCTATGATTTCCAAATCGATTTCCATCGAAACGTATTCACTTAACATTGCTGTAAGCTCTGCTTCTGCATCAACACTATGGTAAGCGTTAAGATCTTGAGCTAGCTCAGGAGTCCATACTGCTTTCAGTTTACGAGTTTTAGCAACAATGCTAACTTGTCTTAACTGAATATCAATTTCTGGAATTCCGATATCGCCTGTATCGCCTGCCCAATCTTCACTTGTGCCGACTTCAAAGTCACCACGAGTTGAATCAGTAGGTTGCTGACTATAATTAACAGTCAGGTCACCTAATGTGCCTGTCGCGGAGTTTCTAACAATAAACACCACTTCAGTATTAGCTGAACCAGACAGTTTTGTATATGCAGGGAAATACTCATCAAATCCCGTACCAGATATTACCATTGAACGAACTGCTTCTGTATCGGGACGAGTCATACCTGCGGTAGATACTGTCACTTTATTAAGTGAGTTATCTGCGCCTGCTGTTCCAATAGTTAAGCCGGGTTCATGATCAATATCTCTTGCTGCTACAGAGCCAGTAGTATAAGTACCACTAGCTACAGTTGATGCGTGAATGGACTGTGCGGCAGTTACCTGCTGCTTGGTTGAGTAAGCGAACTTACCTGCACCATAAAGACCACCACTTGCATCGCCAGATGCTGATGTGTTACCATAAACATCTTCACCTACGCTAAAGCCTTGATTGGCTGTACCGTATTTAAAGTCTAGATAGAAAATCAGACCTGATGGAAGGTTCATAGGCTGTACAGAAACAAATTCCTGTGCTGCCAATTCACCAAAGATACGTCTAACTAGAGGAAGTGCAACTCCACTCCATTCTTCCGTACCTGGTCCACCAACTCTTGAAGATTCATCAATAAGCTGACGTGCTTGATTTTCAAGCAACTGTGCCATTGTATGAACTTTATTTTCGTCTCCGAGACCTTCTAACAGACCGGTAGCTTCCCACTTTTCTATGAGCTTCTTCGTTTCATTCCGACGCTCAATATGCGGGTTATAGCCATCCATAATTTCTGCTATTGCCTTACTTGACATAATAATTCTCCAGGTTTATTTAAAGGATATTTGCCAACTTCTGAAAACGTTGCTTCATTACATCTGATTCAGTGATAATTTCTTGATCCTGTTTAACAGATTTCGTGCTAGCAACTGGTTTTGAAGCTGACCCCTTTTTGGATTCTTTAACAATTTCTTCTCTGGTAGAGCCATTAACAAAAGATTCTGCCATAGTTGCATAAACCAACTTGACTTCTCTAAGGTTCTTTGCTCTATCAAATGTTTCAACTACTTTCATTTTCTGATCATTAGACAAACCGTACGACCTGAACAGTTTATTTGTGAACAAAAGTTTTGCATTAAGTAAGTTGACTTCGTTCAACTTAGAACGAAGATATTTTACGACATCGCGATGCTCGTCGAGTTCTGTTTGAAGATTTTCCATATCTTCAGAGGTAGTATCTACTTCATCTTCTTCTTGAAGTGCTCTTAATACTTCTTCTAAATCAATTTCTTCTTCGACCTCATCAGGATCAACATCACCTTCAGCTATTTCAACTGATTCGTGTTTTGCTTTTCCTGGAACGCCTATTTTAGAAGATTCGTCAGATTCGCCTTTGTGATTATCAGATTTACCGATACCAGAAGATTTGTCAACTTCTTCGTCAACATCTTCTTTTTCGTCATCATCTTCATCAGCTTCATCAGCTTCATCTACTGTGTCAGATTCATCAGTTTCAGATTCTTCGTTAAAATCAGCATCTTCATCTTCTTCCAATTCTGATTCTAATTCTCTCAGAACGGCTTCTAGATCAAGATCCTCACCTTCACCCATATCATCTTCAACTTCTTCTTCATCTTCAGGGGCTTCTTCTTCACCCTCTTCATCTTCTTCAGAAACAACAGGTGCATACATTACACCATTAATCTCGATAACTCCTTCTTCTTCCATACCTTCTTCGGGCATTTCTTCTTCAGGGGCTTCTTCTTCTTCGCCAGATTCTTCATCAGAAAATTCATCTGAAGGATCTTCATCATCTTCATACATACCTTCATCTTGAACTTCTACTTCTTCATCAGATTCGTCAACTGAGTCTGCATCTTCATCAGATACAGCATCTTCAGTTACTTCATCTTCAGTACCTTCTTCTTCAATCTCAGATTGAATTTTCTTAGAAAGCATAGATTTCAAGCGAGGTGTGAAAGCATCTTCCAAAGCGACTTTGGCGTTTTCAAGAGCTGTTTCACGAACTGCTTTTGCATCTGCAATGGCTTCTTTTAAAAGATCATCCATTACTTTTCTCCTATTTCATTTAGATAAAAATTATCTAAATTTAATATTATTTTGGATTTAAAATAGTTATTGGGAACTATTATACGACATATTCATTGGTACACTATATGATGGGAAGGTTTTCCCAATAGTGTATTTGTTTTTATATAAATATAAACTTTTTTTACAAAAAGGTCTAAAATTAGCGAGAATTATTGATTTTTTCTGTATTTTGCCTCATTCTGAGCTTAGATCTTAGCTTTTGCCGCCTTTTTTTAACAGATGGCTTGGTATAATAACTATTCTCAGATAATTCTAGCATTAATTTTGAGTCTTTAACCTTTCTCTTAAATTCTCTTAAAGCTCTTTCAACGTTATTCTTTTTAACTTTAACTTCTATCAATTATAACCTCTATTTACCTTTCATTCTAGTATATAAACTACCAAGTTGTTTTTTTGCTTCTTTAAATGGATCAAATACTGTAGGTTCTACTGATTCTTTAATTGGCTTATACTTCTTACCATTAATAGTAATTGATTCTTTCTTTCCAGCCTTTTTTGCTTTAAGAGCTTTGAGTTTCTTAAAAGCATCTGATGCTGCAATATCATATCCGGGATTGTTTGTTGAAGTGTTCTGGCCCATCCCCATTGATGCCTGGGAAGCACTCTTGTATTCTTTTTCTGCTTTTGCTATTTGAGTATCTAAGTCACCACCCCCACCAGTATCAGGTTCTTCAACCCAATTTGTTTTATCGGCATCTTTGCCACCATTCGGTATAATTATCGCATGACCACTTTCTTCCCATTTATCTGCAGTTGGAACATCTGGATCTCCAGGAAATGAAGTAAGAACAGAATGTGATTTTTTACCATCTAAATCTTTTTTAACATCAGAATTATTTTTTACCTCATCATCCATAAAATCTGGATTAGATGGTCTGACTACTACACTTAATTGATCTGTTTTAAACTTTTCTTTATCATCATCTATTATATAAGCTGGAACTTCTTTCATAATAGGTTCTTTCTTATCCCTATCATATCCAACTTGTTTTTTAACCATAATTTTTTTAGCGTTAGGATGGTCTTTTTTGATATCAGATGCCTTTTGAACTAAATTATATCCAGCATTTGGAACTGTTGTGGTATGTACTCCACCACCCTTTTCATAAAATTCTTCAGGTATTTCACTTATGGCATTTTGAACATCATCCATACTGATATCATCACTAAAAACAGAACCTTCACCTGGTTTATTATGTCTTTCTATATGATCTGCCGTACCTTTATGCATTAGTACATTGTTACCACCTGATGATGCTATAGACTTCATATCTTTTGTTATTTCTTTGGCTGCACCACCGTCTGGTTCACCACTTGGTTCATCATCTGCGTCCTGACCAAATCTATCATCATGTGGATTTACATGTACACGAGGTTTACCAGTATCACTCCTACTATCTGGAGCTGGTACTTTCGGGTCAGGATCTGCTCCTGTATCTCCACCAAATGGTTTATCTTCGGGTTCACTACCATCAAGTGCTGTATCTAAGTTATCAATATCATCGGGGTCATCTTCAAAATCTCTTTCGTAATCACCACCACCTAATTTACCTGCATCAGATTTTTTATCACCACCTTTATCTTCAGGGTCTTCATAATCACCAGATTTTACAGCATCGTCATAATTATCCTTATTAGTAAACGTAACTTCTTTACTACCATCCGTTGGCTTTAAATTCTTTTTAAATTCTACTATATAATCTTCTAAGGTAGGTAAAGGATCGCCCCAGTTACGGTCTGACCATTTAGATTCTTTTATAATATCTTTTAACTTAATCATTTATTTACCAAGTTTCTTAGACCATTTACCCTGTTTTGGAGCCGCTCCTGAAAGTTTAGCAATTTGATCTCTTAAAGAATCTCTTTGTTTTCTAAGATTTTCAGCTCTTGCAGATCCACCAGGCTCATTCTCCATTTGTGCAATTCTAAGTCTTAATTTACTTAACTTTGATCTCATACTTTTAAGTTTTGGATCATTAGCTGCTTCATCTACCTCTTTTTCCTCTTTTTTCAACGTAGATTTTACATAATCTGCCAAAGTAGGTAAAGGATCACCCCAATTTCTATCTTTCCAAGGATCTGTAGATTCTTTTTTTACAGATTTTGAAATAGCCTTTCTGCGATTTCTCAAATATTCATCACTATCATCTGAATCTCCGTCATTATCTATATCATCATCTTCCTGTCCTACTGGATCCAATTCTTCTTCTTCATCCAAATCATAATATCTATTAATAATATGCCCCATATCTTCATATAAAGCTGACATTCTCTCTTGAAGTGATTTTGCTTCAGTGGAAATTTTATTAAATTGTCCTGAAAGAGCACCTAATTCTTTCATATTACGATTAACAGTAATTTTATCAAACCATTCTTCAGTTTCACTCAAAGCATGTTGTCTAGATGTTTTTGCTAAATAAGAAAGAGTTTCAGCAACACTTTTTAGGTCATGTTTACCATAAATTGCTTCACCCAATTTTGGAAATGCTTTCAATGCGTGATTAAATTTACCTGCATTAACTGGATCGTGAGTTTCCTCTTCTTCAACAAGACTTTTTAATTTAATATTAGGAGTCTTATCTTCACTTTTGGGTTTAATTTTCGTTCTAAATATATCCATATCCATCATTGCTGGTTGTGATACAAATCCTCCAGCTATAATATGTTCTGCTAATTGTTTAAATGTTGTTTTCTTTTTAGCCATTTTAATTCTCCATGCTTATCTTAATTTTCCAGTAGGTGTATATCGTCTAAATCCACTTCTTACCTTAGTCCATAATTGTCGTATAAAATTTATTTCTCCATGATGGGTTCTTCGAATATCACCCTGTTGAATTCCTCTTTGTAAATCCATTGCATCATATTTATGACTTTTTACTCCATTCATCATAGTTTTAATAACTTGTTGAGACGCTTTACCTAAAATCTTTGACATTTTAACAAGATCAATATCAACTTGTTTAGATGCTTCTGGTGAACTAAATGCTGGAAGTTCATTCAATTCTCTTTCCATTATATTTTTATATGATGATTTCATTTAACTCTTTCCTTTTTAATTCTTACATGCTTCCAAGCTTCTGAACCAATATTGTCTTCCATATATTTTTCTGCTGCCTTCTTTGAATTAAACACTGCTCTCATTCCACCATAAATGTGTTTAGGAACAGTTAATACAAATTTATAATCCGATTCTTCAATCACCCCACTCTTTTCAAGAATAAAATCATTCCATTTACGCCAACTAAAAGTTTCATGCATTTTCATTATGCACCTCGCAAAATATCATTAATAATAGATTCCGCTTTACAATATTCACCACAAGTTCTACCTATTGGATTCTGACGGTCTACTGATTCTTGCATTGGATACATAAAAGCTCCTTGTGTAGATGGATTTGATACGAAATCAAATGCTATCAATTCAAAATCTGGTTGTACTTCTTGAGTATCATCATTCCCTGCTTCTGATACAGTTTCTACTGAACCCATTCCACGAGATGAAATACCCAACTTAATACCTGCTTTAAATAATTCTGTTAAAATATTACCTGCTGGAGTTCCTAATACCTCTACTGTGCCTACTAAATCATCATTATTCCAATGCATTTCTTTAATATTGTGAGAAACATTTTGTAAGTTTACTACCGAACTTTCTGGATGATCTAATTCACCTAAAGCTCGTTGTTCTTTAATAAAAGATTCTGAATATTTTTTAGCTTCTCTCATCAATACTTCTTTTGGATATACTCTACCATTTTGATTTTTAGCTTCTGCCCTCTGTAATACTCCGCGAACAACTAATCTACCCTTATTTTCTTTCATAGATTCATTTATTTGTTCTCTTGTTATTTCAAAAGGTAAATAATCTACTAATAATTCTCGATTCATATTATTTCATCCTCTTTACTAATGAGATCATTTCTCTCATAAATTTTGTTACATTTTTCTGATATGACTTTATTAATTGATCAGCTGATTTTTGATTAGGAATATCTGCACTCATTCTATCTGCTAACTCATACATATGTAATCTCATACGACTTTCAGCTCCTTGAACCTGTCTTCTAATTTTTTTCGCCTTTGCTATATCTTTTATATCTTCCGTAAATAAAAGATTTTTTAATTTCAACATTAATATAATTGTCCTACTCTTTTAGCCAACTTTATTAATCGTTCACTAATTCTTCGCATCGCCTTATGAGTATTTTTCCAATATGACCTCGAATCAACTCCCATCTCAGTCTTCAACCTTACATTCATTTTAGTCAATTTATCAATTTCTGCAAGATGATCTCTAATCTCTCTCATAGATCGACCAATTTTTTGTTTAGGTGTTATACTATCATCATTTCTATAATCGTGATATTTACCTTCAACAATTTTATACCCAGTTGAATTAGTAGCTAGCTCTTTCTTTTTCTTCTTACTAACTTTCCCCTTTCCACTAAATGCAAACGGAGTCTGATATCCTGGTACATTTCCAGTAAAAGTTGTTTCGGCCAACTTTTCATCATCTAACAATTCTATTATTGTTCTACGAATGAAGTTTTTTAGATTTTCTTGAGACATCTTCTAATTCCTTAACAAGTTCATAATATCGCATTAGAGTAATTACTTTATTTTCAGTCCCTTTACTATTCTCTGAAAGAGTATCAGCCTGAGCAATTACTTCTTTTAATTTTATACTAGTAATATCATCCATTACACTAGGTACTAATTTTTTCAAAGTTTCCTTAATATTAATTACTTCACCCTCTATAAATTCTGATAAGGAGTTTGTATTTGATACGTTATTAATATATTTTCTCAAAACTTCTTTTTGAGCATGACTTAATGTACTATATTTTTTATTAAATTTTTCAACCATTAAAGTATAGGCTAATAATTTAACATCTTTAGACTCATCAATATATTCTTGAACTAATTCACTTTTTGGTTTCTGTTTAGAAGTTTCTGTAATTAGCGATTCAACTATATAATCTCTAGAATCTACAATTTCTTTCGGATTTATATCTTCCCCAGTAGTTTCATATAAAAATAATTTATAAATAGATGCTAATCGTCTATAATTTGGCATTCTAGTAGAAAATAAAGCACCTACGTCATAAGTTTCTTTAATATCTTTAATAAGATTAAACTTTTCTGATCTAAGTGTTTTATTTGAAAGTCTTTGTCTACTTTTAATTACTGCGTCCACCAATCTATCAGCCTTATCACGACGCTTATATGTTTCTGTAGTAAGTATATTATATAATTCTAACTCTTTTCCTAAAGCAGAATTTTTATGAAAATGCTTTTTAATCAAAGCTACTGCCTTTGACTCTACATTTTCCATTATATCCGCAGTCACCTGTCGGGTCAATACTTCAAATAGCACACCAGTATTTTTAATCTTAGTGTGTCTTAATCGTTTAGACATAAATCACTCCAATATAGTTTGTCATAAATAAATATAAAACTTCTTAAATATTGATTAACTTTACTTATTATTAACATCTTCTTTATACTCTTCATCTATTTCATCAACTTCATTTATTAAGGTTATATCAGATTTACGTTTTAAAGTATTCTTAAGCTTATCCAAATGTGCTAAAGCCATAATTTTACCGTATTTTGGATTACTAGATGCTTGTTTTTTCTTTTCATGCGCCCCTAATGGGTCTCTGCCCCTAACATGACTGTCTTTTTTATAATGTGATGGTTCTTTTGGTCTACCAGCACCTTCCCATCCACCTTCCGGACTTCCACCTTCTGAACCGATTTCATCTTCTAATTCATGTCCAGTTCTTCCCATCGCCATATCTGAAGGTGTTCCTTGTGATTCACCAGATTTTGATGGATCGTTTCCTTCATTTTCAATTTGACCTCGACGGAATTTTTGTTTATAATCATATACAATCTTATCATCTTCTAATTTAATTTCTTCATTTGTAAATTTAAATATATTCTTATAAATCCATTCTGAAGAAAGTAAACCATCTTGTAACATAGAACTTGCAAGTGAAGTTTTTTCATTCCACAAAGAAATTTTTTCTTGTTCATAAATTGTAGATGGACTCATTAATTCTAAATCAAAATTAACTAATTCTTCATCTGTAAATCCTTGAGCATACAAATGAACAATACCAATCTTCATTAATTCACTCATTACAATTCTTTGAATTCTTTCAATAGTACGAGCAAATCTTACATCTTCTGCTGCAAGTGTTGCCTTTTCTCCAACATTCTCATCAAACCCCAAATATGGTTTTGGGATACGTAATGAAGCCAATAATTTATTTCTTAAATACTCAATATCTTCTACTGCTTCATAAGTTAATCCTGGTAATGAATCAACTTGAGTTCCACTATCACCACCACGAACTGGCATAAAGAAATCTTCTGTAATATTTTGCATATTATATCTAAGATTATATTCTCCAGTTGCTTTATCTACAACGGGGGCTTTTTTCATCTTATCAATAATTTGATTCATATAATTATCAACTTCTGCAGGTGGTATATTTCCAATATCAACTTTAAATATTCGTTTTTCTGGTGCTCTCATAATTCTATGAATTAACATTGCATCTTCCATGAGAGATAATTGTTTCCAAGTCTTTCTACCACCTTCAATCATTGATTTACCATAAGGAAGATAATTTGAATCGGAAAGTAATCTAAAATGTGCTATTTCATAATTTTCAAAATCTTCTACCCTATTGCTAATAGAATGTTGTGCAGCTCCGCCAGAAGTTCCTGATTCTAATTTAAATTTTACATATTCTGGATTCTCTGGATCTTCGTTTTCTAATCTAGTTACATCATAAACAGATAAAGGTTCTACATTTCTAATACCAAAACGTTCATCAATATCTAATCTTAAATAAAAATCACCATATTTACACATATTACGAACCCAAGGCCATAAATTAAATTCTATATTTAATACATCGTAATATAAATTATGTAAAATTTTAAAAATTTGATCATTTGGTGTATTTATTTCAAGAACATTTCCATACTCACTTTTCATAGTAGATTCATCTGCATATATATCTAACGCAGAAGAAAGTATAGCATCACCGTCCATTGCTTCATAATCTCTAAATAACCCAAGTCGTAACGACTTAACTAATTGATTATCTGAGTAACCAGATAATCCCGCACCACCAGTGGAATAAATCTTTTTATATCTATCAATCAACCCCCTAGTTGGCATATATTGAGATTTACTAGTATCAACTACTTTTAATCGTCGTCCACCAACGTTTCTAACAATTACATTAGTTGAAAATAATCTCTTTAATCTATTTCTTAAGCTTTTATCAGCCATTTTTACCTCTTTATTTAATTAACCATTCTAATGATTCTTTTTTCTTATCAATTTCCCATTGCCAACTATCATTTTCATCAGTTTGAGTATATATAGCTGGATTCATAGTTATACCAGAAATAGCTTTCTTCTGTATTTCTATTCCTTCCGCTCTTAAACGTAAAGCGGTATCTCGTATCCATAAAGCAATACCAAAAGAAATAACTAAATCATCATTATATCCAGTCATTGCTTCTGCCCTATTATTGTTATATATAAATACGAACAACTCATCTATTAGACGCGAAGAATAAACCTCAACTGATTTCTCTCTAAAAAATTCTTCTAATTTTGCTATAACTAATGGTCTTGTCTTCATAGACATTGTAAACCCAGGAACCATTTGTTTTTCTTGTCCATAAATTTTATTTGTCATTTGTTTTTGTGTATCTACCACTTGTAAATCTTTACTCATATAAAATAAGTTTTCATATTCTCTATCTATACATTGTTGTATAGCTGCCCACCCAATTGATGCATTTTCAACAACAAGTAATGCATTATTATATTCCTGAGATATATTTACAAGTAAGTTACCAAAATCTCTTGTAGAAATCTTACCTTTATATTCCGCTACTTGTTTACAATCTTCTACATCCATAACATGAAATGCAGAATAATCTGTTCCATCGCCCCTACTTACATCTGCACTCACTACATAACTCTTTGTATAATTTGGTGGCTCCCATATCCAAACATTACTATCTACTCCTCGCCTTTCAATTGGGTCTCTAACATGATCAGTTTTATATTCTTCCAATATACGACCATCAATTACCATCTGACCTGATGTTACAAAATCACAATCACATTCTTGTGCTGCCATTGAAGGACCTAATAATTTATCTTGATGATCTCTCCATTCTTGATTTCTATCTGGATGTACTGACCAATGTAATCTTAAAATGTTCCACTCATTCAAACCATCTTCTGCATCCACCCAAGTCTTATGAAACCAATTACCAACACCATTTGGTGTAGAAAGTGCAATACATCTTCCACCTAATGCCAAGGTTTGTGATGCGGCAGTCCATATTGTATCTATTCTAGGAATAAATGCAGCTTCATCTAAAATCAACAATGACAATGCTTCTGATCTGCCAGCCTCTTCAGAACTTGCTACTGCTTTTATTTGAGACCCGTTCTTATATCTTAATGACAATTTATTGTCTTCTACACATTTTTGTTTCAACCAAGTTGGTAAACTAGCATGCATTACTCTAACTTTAGTAACCAAATTTTTAGCTACATCTTGTTTAGTTGCAATAACCAATATATTCTTATCATCATAAAATGTCATCATCCATAATGCGTATCCTGCAGTTAAAGTTGATATACCTAACTGACGAGCTTTTAAAAGAACATTATAATCATTATTAACAAATTCTTTTAAAGTTTTCTCTTGATAACTGTATAAATCAAATTTTATTTTACCTTTTTGTGGATGTTGTATATAACAATATCTTCTTAAAAAATGCACTGGATCTTTTGCACATTTTTTAAATTCGCGTCTAATAGCTTCTTTTAATTGTTTTTTATCTGTATTCATTATTATAAAATATTAGTTATACGATTAAAAGTATACGTTATCGCCGCAGATATAATTGCGCCAGATGTAAAATATAACCATTTATTTTCATACCAAGATGGTTTAACTAACTTTGTTTTTTTTTCAAGTAACTTAACATCATTTTCTAAAACATCAACTTTTTCTTCTAATTTTAATGTGAGAGTACTGTCCGAAAATATAACTTCCTTATGTATATATATCAACTTATTTTGTAGATTTACAATATTTTTTAAAGAATCAACTTCAATTTGTAAATTTTGAACTTTTTTAGAAATCTGTATTGATTCTTGTTCAGTAAGCGTAACCTGTCCAGAACATAGTGACGTTATTAAAAATATTAATATCCATTTCATTATAATTAAAAAGATCCAATTATCTCAATAAAGTTACGACTGTAGAACCGCCTGTTACTACTTTACTCAACGCAATTGGATGGATTATATTAGCCGATACTGGATTAGTACCACCAACTATTGTTCCACTTCCATTAACTGGAGTCAAAGTATAGTTAGTTCCTGTATGCACCATAAATGCCGTACTAAAATTCGAACCTGTTGCCGAAAATGTTGTACTTGCAGCTACTGTCTCTACAACTTCTCCATATGCATTTTGAGTAGTTTCAACTGCTTTAGTTCTCCCTACAAATGATCCTTGTACTGCTGTTGCCATTATTTACTCCTATTTTTTTGCAAATTTTCTTAAAAAATCTTCAGCGTCTTTTGAATCTTTAATTTCCTTACGCTCCTTACTGCCTTTTTTAACACTTTTTATTTCTTTTTCTATATCTGCAGCCTTAGTTTTCAAATTTTTAGATTCTTTTTTTGCTTTTTTAACCTTTTTACCGATAGATTTAATCTTTTTAGTAGAATCTTTTAATTTTTTATCAATCTTTTTTACTTTTGCCCGTTTTATGGATGATGCTTTGCCTGATATTCCTAGAAAAGCTAAAATTAGAGCTATTATTTTTCCCAAACCTATAACTCCCGTTTTATTTTAGTAATATATCTGGCTAATTCCTTCCTATCCAACCCCAAACCATCAATTATTTTAGCTAATGCTGCAATTTGTTTCCTACGATTTAAATTAGCACCTTTTATCGCGCTGACCGCCTTAGTTAAAAATCTTTGTGCTTGAGCTGGTAATTTTACATCAAGTTTATCTAATCCACCTTCTGACTGTTTTTCTGATATAATGGATTTGATTTCTTCTCGTACCATACTTCTAAGTTTCTTTATGTCCGACATGAACTTCTCCTATTGTATATAATCCTACACCTATAAATATATAAATATATTAAATTGATTCTTCCAATTTTTTTAAATATTCTTCGGCTTCTTCAATTTCTTTGTTAATATTGTCTTTATTTACTTCCCACTGCTCTTCATCAAGTGAATATCCATCTGGTTTAACCTGATTAAGAAAAGTAACTGTATCTGGAGCTTTTTTCCACTCTTCAATAGACTGTTTCATTTCTTTAAGATAAGATTTTTTATTTTGTCTAACAGTTTCCTTGATATGATCATTTAATTTTCCCTGTACCGCTAATTTATTCTCAAATTCTACCTGACAATCCAAACAATGATTATATCTACGATAATACTGACTATCAATCCTTTTTTTCATTATCCTATCACATTTAGGACAAAACCAAGGCGTTCTAGCTTCCTGTAAAATTTCTGATCTTTCATCTTTTATTTTTTTCTCTATTGCTTCTTTTTCTTCTAATTCTTTTTTAAACTCTTTATCAACACCACTTACAAATATTCGTTTTTCAGGATTTCCCCCATCCATAATATTTTGTAATGCCTCATTCTGTCGTAGATTTTCTTTACTATATCCTGCCATAATTTCTCCTAAAAAGTTAATAACCCTAAAATTTGATTTACCGGTGCAAATGCGCCAGTGAATTTGTAAACTTTACCTTTATACTTAAATACAATTCCTTCTGATGGAACTATAGAATCTAATCCGCCTATTGAATTTAATTTACTTACTTGTAGTTTTAATGCTTCCAATTTCTTAATATCTTTGGCGGTTTTTACTTTAGCTATTGCTCCAATTACATTCTTTCTTATTTTTTGTACTGCATCATCTGGAGATGCGGCTAAGTATCCACTGATATTTTTTAAAATTTCAGTTCCTACTGCAAAAAATAAAACTTCAAAAGGCCTCATATTTTGTTTTACCATTTTTTGATGATCTACCTTATCTGTAGTTAATACCCAATCCAAAAAATCAGGATATTTCTTAAAATCTTTTTTAATCATTGGTATTTTATATGATTTATCAAAGAATGCCCAACGTTTTACTAAAGATTTATATGCTTTATTTGTTATTTTTACTCTAAATTGTTTTTCTGCGTTAAAAATAAATTCTTCCCAATACCTTTGATGGTAAAGTGCTAAAGTATCTTTATCTTTTAATGCATATTCTTTTTGTAATTTACTTAACCTACTTAAAAAAGTTTTCTTCTTAGCATCAAAGTTTTGTGATTTAGGAACACTTAAAAATTGTGGTTTACCAATTTTATAATGTTTTTGTATATGTTGATTAACTTGTTTAATCATACCAGCTAACATTCTTGCAGACCCTTTAGGCTGTCCTATAGGATTTCCACTATCATCATATTCTAAAGTACCGTGAAATACTATTTGTGCTTTATCATAATCTATGACATTTGATGACTTAGGCCACATAACTTCAAGATTCATCCATCTCTTACCATTACCAAAAACCTTTTCCTTTTGAGCATCCGATAACGCTCCTATAGATTTACTTAAATCTTTCATTGCAAAAACAAATGCATTTTTAATATCACCCCTACCTGCAAATTTAGAAGCAACACCTTTAGTAGTCATAGCCTTTTCACCAAAATTCTTTAATTGTCCTTTATTTCTGGCTGTAACTAATTTTCCATCTTTCCAACTAATCATTAAATTTTGACCATCTAATTTTTCTGTAACACCATCTTCTCTATTAAGATTTCCGCCTAATCCATCAGTAATTATTTTCTTTAAATCTCCAAATGTCAAATCTTTATCATCAAATGGATGATTCATGTGACCATATGCTCCACCTTCAATTAATAAATCTAAATCCTCAACTATTGATATTTTTTCAGACAAACTTTTTACATATTTTTTAGCCGCCTTATCGCCTTTATTTTTAGCCACCCATTGAATCGCACTTTTTCTACCAACTGTTTTCTTTCTTCCTTTTGGATTAGGATTTTTTACTGTATCTGGCGCAGTTGTTTTTGTTTTCTTTTCAGCGTCTGCTTTCTTTTGTTTCCTAGCTTTATATGCTCTATAAGCACCAAATGAAAGACCCGCAGCCATTGTTCCAACACGACCAAACGCCTTTACATACGGTGCAGTCAACCCGGTTGATGCTCCTACTACAGTTAATACTAAAAACTTAGTTCCCATTTCACCACTAAATAAATTTGCGAATGAAACATCTCCAAGTGCCGCTGCTGATGCAGCTGCTGATAAATCTAAATCATATTCTGGGTCTCCGATAAAAGTCATCTTTGTCCATGCATAAGTTAC
>Ga0187833_10003707_pt1 | contig 15317 bp, 16 predicted proteins | sample ETNtaG_37_FD_167968 | JGI IMG/M metagenome (GOLD analysis project Ga0187833, IMG submission 167968) | Marine microbial and viral communities from oxygen minimum zone, Eastern Pacific Ocean - ETNP2014_SV_400_PacBio MetaG (Illumina Assembly) | ecosystem: Environmental > Aquatic > Marine > Hypoxic...
ATTATATTTTTTTTTTTTTTTTTTTTTTCGCACAATTCCCAAGGTTTTTTTTTTAATTTTAACCAAAAAAATAGATTCTATTTTATTTTTGAGAATATTTTTCATCCATAATAAGTGAATCTTGTATGTAAACCTTTTTGGTTTTGAGGAAAATTTCCTAACTGTATAATCATTATTAATTTTATAAATTAATTTGGAATATTTTAAATTTTTAATTTCTACAAAATTATACTTCATTAATTGTCTATTTAATTTCTTTAGAGAAGATTGGGCTAAACTTTTTTATGTTTTTTTTGGCTTTCTTGCCTAATATTTTAAAATATTTGTTTGAGTTAATACCAATTTTTGGTCTAAAATTTCTTATGTTATATTTTGTTAGTTTTTCGCCCTTATTAATATCTTTTATTGCAAAAACTGATCTTCTAAGTTTTAATGAACTAATTTCATTTTTTTTAGGGCCAATAATCGGTTTTCCCAAAGAAGAATAAATCTTTGATGTAATTTCCTTTAATTTTTTTAATTGCTTGGTGTCAATAGAAAAATTTTTATCTAACGAATTAAGTTTTTTGTTTAAAATAAAATGTTTTTCTATTACAGACGCGCCCAAGGCAGTTGCAGTTAAAGCAGAATAAATATTGTTTGTGTGGTCTGATATTCCAATAATATAATTTTTAAAAATATATTTAAATTTTCTTATAGTGTCTATATTTGCCTCACTTTCTTTTGTTGGATATCCTGATACACAGTATAAAATAATTATTTTCTTGTGATATTTTTCTATAACCTTTATTGCTCTTTTAATTTCATCTATCGTGGCCATTCCTGTAGACAAAATAATAGGTTTTCTCTTTTTAGAAATGTAATCGATCAACTCCAAATCAGTAATTTCAAAAGAGGCAATCTTATAAATTGGCACTCTTAATTTTTCTAATAGATCTACGGCCCTTTTGCTGAATGGACTGCTAAATAAAGTAATGTTTAATTTTTTAGCAAGTTTAAAAGCGTCATGATGCCAAGAAAATGGTGTGTGTGCCTTTTTATATAAATCCCACAAATACTTGTCTTTCCAGGTTCCAGAATTGATTTTGAAATTTTTGCTTTTTGATTTTACAGTTATATCTTCCGGTTCATATGTTTGAATTTTGACTATATCGGCTCCATTTTTTGCGGCAGATTTAATATGTTTAAGGAACAATGATTTTTTTCCTAGATGATTTCCTGATACTTCAGCTATAATTAAAGGCGAACTATTTTCTTTTATTGTTAAATTTTTATTGATTTTTATTTTCATTTTTTTTTAATTAGTTTAGATTAAATGAGCGATTATATAAATCTTTAAATATGAAAAAAAGTAAAAATAAATATAAGCAATATCTAAAGTTGATAAATTCAATTGAAAAAACTAGAAAGAAAAATAATAGAAACTGGATGGATCTACTAAGACTTTCTTTTGAATATAATCCTGCCGAGTCTAAGAAAATTGTACGAGAAATTTTTAAAGAAGATAAAAAAATTAATAGTTTGGTAAAAAAATTAGTCAATTAATTAACAATTTAAATTTTGGTTATACTTTTAAAATCTTCATGAAGATTTTTTGATTTTCCGCAAAACATTTCACAAAATTCATTTAATATTTTCTGCCTTTTAGGAGATTTCCACCAATGTTCTAGGTTGGTGTAGTTATTATTTATAAATTCGGCAGCTTCAGCTGCATTGGTAAAACATATTTTGTTGTCTATGAATTTTTTTATAAACCTTAAAAATTTTTTATCGAAACTTGAATAAATCTTACTATCAAAAATTAATATAGTTGGTTGGTTTAAATATATTGATTCGAAAAAGGGCGTTCCTATAAAAAAATGAACGCTTAAATTGTATTGAAATATTACTTTATCGAAAGATTTTTCCAAACCCATAAATTTAATATTTCTGTATTTTTTTTTTATTGAATTTTTTAACATTGGATACCTATTATTTTGAAGGATTTTAATGTCGTTTTTTTTTAATAGACTTTTTTCAACTTGCTTTAAATATTTTATTGTTGAGTTATATATAATTTTATTTATTGAATTGTTATCTGAATAACCATTAGGAAGTCTATCTTCCATTTCGCTGAAAGAATATAATATTAATAAAATTTTTTTATTTTTCTTGAATTTAAATTTATTTACTTTTGTAGTATATTTTTTTGTGAATAAAAATTTTTTTAATCCTTTCTTTCTATTTTTTCCCCAGCTTAATTGGGCATGAAAAAATGTTTTATTTATAGATGCAGGGCCTAACGCATCATCGTACTGAAAAATATTACACATTCCGTGTTGGGTAATTATTATTTTTGATCCAGAAAAATAATTTTGAGCACAATATAATTTGAAAAGTTCTTCATAATAAGGATAACTTGTTAAAATATATTTAGGTTTTCTTGGCCAATTTAATTTTTTGTACATTCTTTCCAGGGTGTTAAAATTTTCCAGGAAAATTTTTGGAAATGTAAATTTAATAATGTTCTTTAAAAATGATTGAAAATTGTTAGGTTGATATTCATTATAAAATATTAAATCTCTATCAAAATATTTTGGATGATATTCACGAATAGTTTTTGTATTTAAACGAATATTTAAAAATTTGAAGTATTTCATTATCTCTATTTTAATTTTCCTTGGTACATCCCATAAATAATAAAATATTTTATTGTCTAAACTTTTATAAAATATATTTTGATATTTATTAGGCTTACTTAATTTTAATAATTCACTTTCAATACTTAAATTGTTTTTTAAACTTAAATGATTAATTTTAATTTTTTTTTTATTTTCAAGCATCTTAGAAATCAGCCAATGATGAAAAAGATTGTATTTATGTTGACTACTTCTGATCAATTGGTGAGCATGCCATGTATTTTCCGGTATAAAAAAATTGTCACTTAAAGAAATTTTGCTAAAAGATTTAATATTATACTTATTTTCAATTTTTTTTAAAATTTCCCAATTAGAATATGTTTGGTGTACAAAAGTTTTAAGCCACTTACCAATTAAAATTTCCCAATAGTTCTGGTCGTAATTTTTATTATGTGCTTTATTTAATTTTTTATATAGGTTTTTAAGTAATTCATTATATGATTTTTCTAAGTATTTTAATTTGTTAGGTAAATTTCCTTTTTTATTTAACTCGTAAACTTTAGCTACCCTATATTTATTTATCTTTTCAAAACTTTTATTATGCTGACAACCAAAGTGAAAGAGCAGATTTTTTTTCTTACTTACAATAGAATAGCTCCTTTTATTTAGCAGTTTATCGTCAATATTAAATGTTATTAAGTTCACTGATATGATTTAATTTCGTTTAAATTTATGTAGTAAAAATTTAATTTTAGAACAGATGTAATTAATTTCTTTTTGATTTAAGCCCGGATAAATAGGTAGTGACAAACACGAATTAAAATATGAATAAGCACCTACAAAATTTAGTTTTGAGTATTTTTTATAGTAAGGATGAGTATTCACAGGAATATAATGGACCTGGGTAACTATTTTATACTTATATAAATATTGAATAATTTTATCTCTATTAATTTTCAATTTTTTTAAATTAAATGTAATAATAAATAAATGAAATGCTGATTTACTTGAGTTAATACTTGGTAGATTTATATATTCTTTTAAAGATTTTAAATTTTTAACATAAAAAGCTGCGATATTTTTTCTGGTTTTAATAATTTTATCTATTCTTTTTAATTGTGATATTCCAAGCGAACAATTTACATCACTTAATCTAAAATTATAACCTGGATACATTATTTTATATTTCCAATAATAATTTTTTTTGTTTGATTTTTTTCTTAACATTCCATGATTTCTTATCATCTTGATTTTGTTAAAAAAACTTTTGTTGTTTGTTGTGATCATGCCTCCTTCACAGGTTGTTAATGTCTTAATTGGATGAAAAGAAAAAGTTGCGATATCACCAAATTTACAACTACCTACATAAGAGTTATTTAATGAATAATATTTGCCCCCTAAAGCATGACAAGCGTCTTCCATTAAATAAAATTTGTATTTTTTTTTAATTTTGAAAAAGGCCTCTGCATTTAGAGGGTCTCCTCCGTTATACATTGTTAAAACTGCTTTAATTTTTTTGAGCTTATTTTTTTTTATACAATCTAGTAAGTTTTTTGGAGACATTTGTCCTGTATTTATATTTATATCAGCAAAAAATACTTTTGCTCCTAGAGTCTCTAGAATATTTAATGATGCTATAAAATTTATAACCGGTAGTATCACGACATCACCTTTACTAATTTTCATAGCTAATAAAGCCAAATGAATTGCTGTTGTACCACTTGAGCAGCTCACAGCATATTTTGATTTTATTTTTCTTTTAAAATTATTTTCAAATAGAATTGTATTTGGTCCGGTAGTTAGATAATCACTTTTAAGCGTTTTAACTACTGAAGTAATGTCTTCTTTTAAAATTTGTTGTTTACCATAATTAATCATATGTATTTATTTTTTTTTATTAGTCATAGCGCAGCTGATAATAGGTTTTCCAATTTTTTTTTTATATTTTTGTTTTTAATTCTTTTACTTCCGCCTCTAGGCGGAATAACCGCTAAGATCATAGTTTTTTAAAAGTTATACATTAAATTGTTTAGTAGTTCAATGTTTGAACGCTTAATAATCAAAATTTAATAAATAAATTTTGTAACCTTATATGTTGAAAAATCAAAGGATTTAGACACGAATTTAAAAAAACTTTTATTCAAATGAAAATTTTTTTAGATTTTTTTCTAAAAAATTTATTTTTTTTTCAGTTTCAGAAATTGATCTATAATTGGTTTTAAATAACATATATTTTGGTTGAATTTTTTCAGTTACTGAACAACTTCTTTTCCAATTATTGTGGTTTTCGTGTTTTTTCACAACCTCTTCCTCATATACCGCCGGTATTATTTGCCTAAAAATACAATATTTCAAAAAAAAAGCTTTACAGTTCAAAATATGAACCTTAAACTGTTCAAAAATTGAACATATGAAAAACAGAAACGAACAAGACAATTTGAATGTTTTGAGGGCCGTACATAAAAGTCCTAAAAATTCTCAAAGGGAATTAGCTGATAAACTTGGGTTTAGTTTGGGAAAAATAAATTATTGTTTAAAAGCTTTAAAAGAAAAGGGGTTTATCAAGATAAAAAATTTCCAAAATCAAAAAAGTAAAATTAATTACATTCAATATGTTTTAACGCCAAAAGGAATTTCTCTAAGAACACAACTTGCATTAAATTTTATGAAGAGAAAAATGAAAGAATATGAAGAATTAAAAAATGAATTAGAGAAGAATAAATAAAATGTGGAGCGTTATAAAAACAGAAAAAAATCAATTTGATATATTGAAATTTGAATTAAAAAAGAAATTAGATCATAGGTTAAATTTCTATTGTCCAAAAATAAAACTGGGAAAAAGAAAAAATAACAAGGTATTTCAAAAAGAGCTAAATCTACTCGGGGATTATATTTTGTGCTACCATCCAAGTTTTGCAAATCAAAATACTATTAATAGTTTAAAATTTACAAAAGGATTAAAATATTTTTTACATGGATATATTCAATCCCAAAGTGATATAAAAGAATTCATTTTAAAATGCAAGAAATCTGAAGATCAAAACGGCTATCTATCAAGGTATTTTTTTGAAATTAATTATGAGTCAACGTATAAATTTGCAAGCGGTCCTTTTGTAAATAAAATTTTTAAAATAATTAATTACCAAAAAAATAGAATTGATATTATGTTAGGTAATGTGAAAACTTCAATTACGAAAAGTGAATTTTCATTTCTACCAGTTTAAAAAAAAATGTATATTATAAATTGTGAAGGTTATCTTTTGCAGAGTGCGGAGCTATGAATAAATATAAAAATATAATCAAATTTACCATTGGTCCAATTAGGGTTATGAGAAAATTTACAAAAATAATAAATAAAACAATATGAGAAAGTTGATTAAAAAATTAAAATATTTAAAAAAAAATGGAATTTCTGCTGTAAAGCTCTCATTAGAAGATGAAGGAGCTTCTTTTAAAGATGTTTTGATTATGAGAAAGATTACAAGAGAGGTTAATTTGGACTTAAATGTTAAAATTGGAGGTTGTGAAGCAAAGAATGATATTTTTTTCTGTAAAAAGATTGGAACAGATAGCATTGTAGCACCAATGGTAGAAAGCGAATATGCTCTAAGGAAGTTTATTCAATGTGCTGGTGTAAAAAAAAATACTTCTTTATTGATAAATTTGGAAACAAATTTATCGCTTAATAATCTTAACAAAATAATAAAATCAAAGTCTTTTGAGTTTTTAGATGGAATAGTTATAGGTAGATCTGATTTAGCCGGGTCATTAAATTTAACAAAAAAAGAAGTTAACTCGAAATTAATTTTTAATAAAGTTAGAAATGCTTTTAAAAAAATTAAAGATTCAAGCAGGGAAAAAATTATTTTCAAAATGGGCGGATCAATGACACCAATGTCATCTAATTTTATAAACAAACTATATTTAGAAAATCTTTTACATAAAATTGAAACACGTAATATTGAGATAAAATTATCGAAACATATTATTAATAATCTTGAGTATATCATTCCAGAGGCCTTTGCCTTTGAATTAGAGTGGTTGAAATTTAAGTTAAAAAGGCCAGAAAATAAGAAGAATAAATTGGTATCTATGGATTTTTCTTCAAGAATAAAAGAGATAGAGAAAAGATTGAGAAAAAATATATGACTAAAAATATTACAGCTGTGATTCCAATAAGAGACGATTCTCAAAGAGTTAAGAATAAAAATCTTCGTCCATTTAATAAAAAAAATTTACTCATACACAAAATAGAGAAATTAAAGAAAATTAAATATATTGATGAAATTATTATTAATACGGACTCTAAAGAAGCAATTAAAATTGCCAAAGATTGTAAAATAAGTTTTTGGAAAAGAGATAAGTATTTTGCGAGCTCCTCTTGTACAAATAGTGAATTTTGGGGGCATATTGCCGATACAACTGATAGTGAGCATATCATGTTTACAAATTGCACTTCTCCCCTGGTAAAAATAGAAACCTATAATGCATTTCTTGAAAAGTATGAAAAATTAAAAAATGTAAATGATAGCATTAATACTGTAACCGATGAAAAACAGTTTTTGTATTTGGATAATAAAGCTTTAAATTTTAACCCTAAAAAAGCTCCAAATTCACAGAATTTACCAAACATAGTAAAATTAAATTTTGCAATAAATGTTTTGCCAAAAAAAACAATGTCAGAAAGAAAAAGTGTTATAGGAGATAATCCTGATTTCTTTAAGTTAGATGAAATAGAGGGCTTTGATATTGATACGATGTATGATTTTGAATTTGCTGAACATTTACATAAGAAAATATTTTAAAATTATATAAAGTGAAAAAAATCTTAGTAACTGGGGGAGCGGGCTTTATTGGAGCCCATTTAGTTCAAAAGTTAATTGATAAAAGATTTAAAGTAATGGTTGTCGACTCCTTAAAAACTATAGGCGGCATCCCTTATGTTAATCCCAAATCTTTTTTTGTCAAAAGCGATATTCTTGATGACAGAGTATTAAAAAAAATTAAAAAATGGAAGCCTGAAATTATTTATCATTTAGCAGCTCAGTCAGGTGGCGAAAGTGCCTATGACAATCCTAAATTTGATTACTTAACAAATGGTTATGGAACCTACTTGTTATCAATGCTGGCTAAAGAAATTAATGTAAAACATTTTATTTATTCTAGCTCAGTAGCAGTATATGGCTCAAGCGCAAAGAAAAAAATTTCTGAAAATAGCAAAATAAAACCAGACTCAATTTATGGAATTTCCAAATATGTTGGCGAAATGTTTATTGAGCAAATTTTATATAAATCCAATGTCAAAACTTCAATTTTCAGAATTTTTAATACTTATGGCCCCGGAGAAAATTTAAATTTTTTAAAAAAGGGCATGGTAAGTATTTATTGCAGTTATGTTTGGAGAAACAAACCAATTATAGTTAAAGGTTCGTTAAAAAGGTTTAGAAACTATCAATACATCGACGATGTAGTAAATATTTTGGTAGAATCAATCTTCAACAAGAAACTTAAAAAAAATGAAGTTTTTAATTTAACGACAGGAAAAGCTATAAGAGTTAGTAAATTAATTAAATCTATTTTAAAAATTAACAAAAAACCAAGGCACGAAGTAATAGTTAAAAAAAGAGGAACGCCAGGAGACTCTTTTGGGTTTGATGCATCAAATAAATATATTAAAAAAAAATTTGCTAACTACAAATTTACATCTTTGAACGATGGCTTAAATAAATACTTTAAATGGATAAACAAAGTACCAAAAATAAAAAATTTAAATAATTTCCACCCTTTAAAAAATAAAAATAAGTAAATCAAATCTATATATTATGAGTTTAAATTTTACTAAAAAAATACTGTCATTCCTTGACAAACAACAAAAATCTCAATCTGTTATTTTAATCTTTTCAATGCTTGTAGCTTCTTTAGCCGAGCTTTTTGGTTTGGGTATGGTAATATTAATTATTAATTCCTTTCTTGGAATTAACAATAACATTCAATTAGGTTTTGTTGGAACTTTTTTGAATGATTATTTTGCAGACAAAGACACGTCCAGCGGTCTTTATTCTATTCTATTTTTATTTTTTGTTGCATTTACTATTAAATTTTTTATCCTACTTTTTGTATCTTGGATAGAATCTGATTTTATAACAAAATTTAGAGAAAAAATTTCCTATAGACTTTATAATAATTTTTTAAACAGGGATTCTTCAAACCTTTTAAGAAAAAACAGCGCCGAATATTTGAGAAATTTTACTGAAGAGATTAACAGTAGCATTCTCTTTTACCACAGTATAATTAAAATTATTTTAGACTCAATTATATTTTTAGCTTTTATGTTCTTTTTACTGTTTTATAATCCCATAGCATCTACAGCTGTAATTGTCTTTTTTTCAGTAATTTGCATAATTTACTATTTTTCAATAAAAAATAAATTGGTGAGATGGGCAAAGCAAGGTATGCAAAATCGAAAGAAGAAAATTCAATTTATTAATGAAAGCTTTTCTGCAATAAAATATATTAAGATTTTATCTAGTGAAAATTATTTTTTAAAGAAATTTAAGATTCAAAATTCCTTATTGTCAAAAATATTGTTTAGAACTACTTTTCTTAATGCTGTGCCAAGGTATACATTAGAATATATTTTATTTTTAAGTATTTTAGCTTTGCTTTTTTTTCTAATTAAAAATGAATTACCAAATAATCAAATTATACAAATGTTAACGGTTTATACTTTAGTGGCCTTTAAAGTGATACCAGCTATCAATAGAATTTTGGTCAGTTCCCAGCACATTAAGTTCACCTACCCAAGCTTTGACAGGCTTTTTATTGAAAATAAACAACCAGTAATCATAAAAAATAAAAATGCGAAAAAATTTGAATTTAGAAAAAATTTAAAAATCGATATTCAAAAATTTGAATATGAAGGAAAAAGAGATTTTCTTCTCAAGAATATTTTTATTAATATACCAAAAAATTCAAAAACTGGAATTATTGGACCTAGTGGATCTGGTAAAAGTACTTTGATTGATATTATTTGTGGATTTAAAAAGTTAAAGCAAAGAAGTATCGAGTTAGATGGAAAATGTATTTTGACAAACTTAGAGGGATGGCAGAAAATTATAGGATATATTCCACAAGATATTGTTATTCTAAATCAATCTCTAAGAGAAAACATATTATTTGGATCAAGTTCAGAAAAATTTACAGATAAAAAAATTAAAAAAATTTTAAATCAAGTAAATTTGAGTCAATTTTTGAACAAATTGCCAAACGGTTTGTCTCAAATTATTAAACAAGACGGACAAAATATTTCAGGAGGAGAAAAGCAAAGAATTGGTATTGCTAGAGCATTGTTAAATGATCCTGAATTAATAGTTCTTGATGAAGCCACAAGTGGCCTAGACTCTTTTAGTGAGTCAAAAGTTCTAAATACAATTAAAAAATTGAAAAAAACTACTATAGTAGTTTCTCATAGAATAAATATTTTAGAGTTTTGTGATAAAGTTTATGATATCAATGACAATACAATTAACTTAGTAAAAAAATTAAATTAAATCATAAGTTTTAAAATGAACTTTTTAAATAATAAAACAATTTTAATTACTGGAGGAACAGGTTCTTTCGGCAATGCTGCAGTAGAATTTTTGACTAGCAAATGTAGGTTAAAAAAAATAATAATTTTTTCAAGAGATGAAAATAAACAATTCGAGATGAGAAAAAAATTTAAAAATAAAAATTTAAGATTTTTTCTTGGAGATGTAAGAGATGAAGAAAGATTAATTATGGCCCTTAAAGAAGTTGACTATGTAATACATGCTGCTGCGCAAAAACAAGTCCCGGCAGCAGAATATAATCCATTCGAATGTATTAAAACTAATGTTTATGGAGCTTAGTCGATTATTTCTGCTGCGATAAAGACGGGAGTAAAGAGAGTAATCGCTCTATCGACAGATAAAGCATGCAACCCCATAAATTTATATGGTGCAACAAAACTTTGCGCAGAAAAGCTTTTTGTTAATGCCAATCAATTATCAGGCACAAGAGGTGCTATTTTCAGTGTAGTTAGGTATGGGAATGTAATCGCCTCAAGAGGATCGGTAATACCATATTTTAAAGAGCTTATTAAAAAAAATAAAAAAGCATTACCTTTGACTCATGAAGAAATGACTAGGTTTTTTATTACGCTTCCCGATTCTATAATTTTTGTAATTAATTCTCTAAAGAATATGGTAGGTGGTGAAATAGCAATTCCAAAAATGAATTCAATATTTATAAAAGATTTAATTAAAATAATTAATGCAAAAGCAAAAATAAAAATAATAGGTGTAAGACCAGGTGAAAAAATTCACGAGATTCTTTGCGCAAAAGATGAGTCAAAATTTATTTATGAACATAAAGACTCATTTAAAATTTATCCTAATTATTTACGAAACAAAAAAAAATTAGGAAAGAAAGTTAAAGCTGGATTCACTTATATTTCAAATTCAGATAAGTACTTAAATAAGAAAAAAATATTCAAGTTAATTAAAAAAAGTAAAGTACTAAAATCATAATTTAAGAAATCTAATTTTATCCTATGTTAAAAAAAATATTCCTGGCAAGGAATAAAATAGACTCATTTTTAAAATACTAATTTTAATGAAAAAAAAAATATTAATAGTAGGCGGAACAGGTTTTTTGGGGTACCACCTATGTAAAAATTTTTTAAAGCTTAAATATGATGTAAGCAGTCTATCTAAATCTAAACCAAAAAAAATTAGAAAGTTGTCTAATGTTAAATATTTTTATGGGAACATAGCAAAAGAAAAAAATATTAAATTTCTTGAAAATAAAAACTTTAATTTTGTTATAAATTGTGGAGGATATGTAGACCATGTTAATATTAAAAAAACTCTTACTAGCCATTTTTATGGCTGTAAAAATCTTTATGAAGTTTTTTCAAAAAAAAAAATTGAAACTTTTATACAAATAGGTAGCTCCACTGAGTATGGCAAGAATAATTCACCTCAAAAAGAGTCTTTGAAGGGGAAACCTTCGGGCATATACGGCAGGTCAAAACTTAAAGCTACTAATTTTTTATTCTCAACATTAAGAAAAAAAGAGTTTCCATTTGTTGTTTTAAGATTTTACCAAATTTACGGACCTTATCAGGATAATAATAGATTTATTTCGTTTGTAATAAATTCTTGCATGAATGATAAAAAATTTCCATGTTCTGAAGGAAAACAATATAGAGATTTTTTATATATTGATGATGCAGTTAATGCTGTTGAAAAAAGTTTAGGAAATAAGCAGGCTTACGGAAAGATAATAAATGTAGGTTACGGCAAGCCAATTCAACTAAAGGAAATAATTAAAATTATAAAACATAAAATAAAAAGAGGGACACCGAAATTTGGTGAGATATCTTTAAGAATTAATGAACCAAAAACAGTTTATCCAAACTTGCATAGGTCAAAAAAATATCTAAAGTGGATTCCTAAAATAAGCTTCAAAAAAGGAATTTTAAAAACAATAAATTTTTATAAAAATAACAATTTAGTATAGTATTATAATATGAATCCCAATAAAAAATTTTGGAAAAAAAAGAATGTTCTGATTACTGGACATACGGGTTTTAAAGGAGGATGGCTGTCTTCTTTGTTAAATTATTTGGGAAGTAAAGTATCAGGATATGCTTTAAATCCAGAAGGTAAAAATAATTTTTTTAAATCTACAAGGATAAAAAAAACATTTGTCAATGATTTTAGAAAAGATATTATTAATTTAAAGGACTTAAAAAAAAGTATAAAAAAAACTAAACCAGAAATTATCTTTCATTTAGCAGCACAATCAAGTGTTATAGAAAGTTTTAAAAATTCTGCAAAAACAATGCTTACAAATGTAATAGGTACAGCAAATGTTCTTGAGGCAATCAAAAATGATAAAAACGTAAAATGTCTAATAATAATTACAACGGATAAAGTATATCAAAATTACAAATTTAAAAAATATTTTGACGAGAGCTCTGTTCTTGGTGGAGATGATGTATACAGCGGAAGTAAAGCTTGTTGTGAAATTTTAACAAATAGTTATAAAAAATCATTTTTCTCAAATAAAAATTGTAAAATAGCAACTGTAAGGGCAGGAAATTGTTTTGGAGGAGGAGATTGGACCAAAGACAGGATAGTAAAAGACTCTTTAGAGTCTTTTTTTAATAATAAAGTTTTGGTTATAAGAAATCCTAATGCTACTAGACCGTGGCAACACGTTTTGGAGCCTTTAATAGGTTATTTATTATTGGCTGAAAAACTATGTTCAAAAAATGGTGATAAATATTCTGGACCATGGAACTTTGGTTCTAGTTCACTTCAAAATATGAAAGTTAAACATCTAGCTCAAATCATTAAAAAAAAATTAAATTCTTCTGCAAAAATATTGATTAAAAAAAAAGATAAAAGATTTCAGAACAAAAAATTCAAGGTATTTGAGTCAAAGTATTTAGAGATTGATAGTAAAAAAGCATTTAAAAAATTGAAATGGAAACCAAAATTATCAATCGATAAGGCAGTATCGCTAACAGTTCAGTGGCACAAGGGCTTTAAAGAGAAAAAAGATTTATTCCAATTAACAAAACAGCAAATTAAAAATTATTTAAATTAAACTTAGGTTTAGCTAATGACAAATAAAACTATAGATGGAGTTCAAGTATTAAGCAAAAAGATCATTGTAGATGATAGAGGTAAAATACTACATATGTTGCGCAATGATGATAAAAATTTTTCAAAATTTGGAGAAATTTATTTTTCATACGTAAATCCAAAAAAAATCAAGGCTTGGCACTTACATAAAAAAATGACTTTAAACTATGCTGCTGCTTACGGTAAAATAAAATTAGTCTTATTCGATGATAGAAAAAAAAGCAAAACGAATGGTTTAATCCAAGAGATTACCTTATCAAATGATAATCATGTTTTGGTATCAATACCTCCTATGATTTGGAATGGCTTTTGTTCTACTGATAATAACGTTGCTGTTTTGGCAAACTGTTCTGATATTTCTCATAATAAAGAGGAAATAATAAGACTTCCATTTGATGATCCTAAATTTCCATATAAATGGATGTAATTAAAAAATATAAAAAGCTAAAATTCACGCCTTTGAACAAGATATGGCATAGATGAGATCTTGGGAATCAACTAAAAAAAAATATATAGATTGGCTTTCAAACACGCCTTTAAAAAAAGAATTTGCAAAAAATGTTAAGTATAATGATTTTTCTCTTTGGTGGGTAAATAAACTTGTAGATAGGGATAATCTAAATGAACAGTTGTGGTATGAAAAATTAAACAAAAAATTTGGAAATAAGAAATTTGACGAAAATAACAACTACTTCTTTTATATATTTATTTTAAAATTAATTAAAAGTTTTCTGAGAAAGGTATTAGCAATAATTTTTATAAAATTATTTATTCCCAAAAAAAATATATCAAATAAAAAAGATACTTGTCTTTATTCACTTTTATCAAACTTCAAATTAATTGGAAAAAATTACACGGACTACCAATTTGGTAGATATGGACTTTTAGACACAAAAAATAAAATTTATTTTTTGGATATTAGTGAAAACTTCAATTTAATTCTGAATTTTAAAAATATTAAAAAAATTTTGCAGAAGATTCCCTGCGATTATGTCATAGATCAACATTTTATAAAAATTAAAGATGTATTTGATGTTTACTTAAGTTTGATAATTAATTTATTTAGAACAAAAAAAATTTTAAAAAAAAAAAATTTCTTTTTAATTAAAAATTCAAACTGCGAAAATATTCTAAGACCAAAATTATTAGAGTCTTACTGTGGTGTAACTCAGGATTACTTATTAAAAGGATTAGCTCTAAAAAATTTTCTGACAAAAATAAAATGCAAAAATTTAGTTACATATTTTGAGTTCTTTCCAAGAGCTAGATCATTGTATTACTATGCTAAAAAAGCGAAGGTAAAGAACATAGTTTCTTTTCAACATGGATCAGGGCACTTTGAGAATGCTTTAGTATTTAATTTAAGTAAAAAAGAATTTTCAAATAAAATGTTCAATAACCTATATTCTCCAAAACCAGATATTATTTGTTGTCAAAGTGAAGTTTATTATAAGCTAATGTCCAAAATATTTGGAAAAAAATTTTTGTACACAATTGGTTCACTTAAATATGAATTATCTAAAAAGTTTCAACCACCAAGGAAAATTAGAAAAAACTATGACAAAAGAATAAAAATATTAATTGTTGCAGGTCTTTACGATTGGCCCCCATTCTCAAAATTATTAAATAAATGCAAATTAAATAAATTTAAAATATTTTTATCCCCACACCCAGTAACTAAAACAAAATGTGTAAATTTTTTCAAAGAAAACTTCAGACACGAATTCAAGGTTGTAAATTCTGATTTTTATAGAAATTTAAACGAGAGGGATTACATAATTTGTGGAGACTCTTCTCTTGGCATTGAATTAGCTATTAACAAATACAATGTATTTAGAGTTTATGACAAACATAAGGAATTTATCTCTAATTTTATAAAAAACCAAGATATAGTTACTGTTTGCAATTCAAGGGATATTGAATCAACGCTAAAACGAAAAGTTTATAATAATAAGCATACACTAATTAAAAATTTCTTTTTTAAATATGATCGTAATGCTTCAAATCGTTTGGAAAAAATTTT
>Ga0187833_10003708_pt1 | contig 15310 bp, 8 predicted proteins | sample ETNtaG_37_FD_167968 | JGI IMG/M metagenome (GOLD analysis project Ga0187833, IMG submission 167968) | Marine microbial and viral communities from oxygen minimum zone, Eastern Pacific Ocean - ETNP2014_SV_400_PacBio MetaG (Illumina Assembly) | ecosystem: Environmental > Aquatic > Marine > Hypoxic...
TCGCATGAAAAAATTTTGATTTAAAAAGAAGTTTTAATTTTAAGGGTGGCAGGTTACGAAAAATCTGACTGGTAGTAAGCTATGACGGTCTTGGTGAAGACTACGACCAACAAAGCCATTCAGCTCAAGGGGGCCTAAATCGCCTTTAGGGTCAACCAAGATTTTTTTGACCAGGTGAGAATTTAGTTCTCCATTTAAAATAGTTAAGTAGAGGTAGCTATATATAGTTAATAATTGCCTGAAAGAAAATGATCATTTAAAACTATGAATATAGTCTTTCTTCTCTTCGTTAGGCTATATTTTCTTAAGTTATTTATGAATCTTTTTCAAATTTCCATCTGTATCAATTTCAAAGAACCAACTCCCTCCAGAAAGCAGAAAATGATTGTTGCTGAGAGGTGTAATACTTTCGGCAGATTGCCTTCCAGGTTCTACATATCTTTTTATCCATTTTTGTTTGCCGTTCAAATCCATAGACCAGACCATCATGTCGAATTTCTGAGCCTTTCGGATATTAGCCAAACCTGTCCAGCCTGCTGCGAGGATTGCATCTCCCTGAGGAGTGAGTGCAAGCGCGTTGACATGTTCATTGTGCCAGTCATTCTTTTCCTTTCTTGCCGTTCCAGTCCATGGTTGTGACCATACCAATTCTCCATTCTGACTGATCCTCCAAACGGCAGAGTTGACAGGTGTTTTTTTAGAGGTTTTTACTCTTCCGCCTACGACAAAACTTCCATCATCAAGTTGAAGCAGACTGTGTCCACTCGCCGACCATTTGTTTCCATGTCTCTTTGAAATTAAAGTTTCACCCGTGGTAGTACTTATTTTTAGAAAGTAAACATCCCCACATGCATATCCGTGATGGCATTTGTATTTCGGGCATGGTTTTTCATATTTCCCTACTGCAATTAAATTTTTGTCACTGTCCTCCAATACCGAATCCAGGGTGTCAAAAACACAGGCGTTGGAACCGAAACGTTTCATCCATTTTTCAGTTCCATCATTTTTATCAATCTTGGTCATAAATCCCTGGCCTTTGATTTTATTACCGTTATCACCGGAGGTATAACCTACAGCCACATAATCACCGTCGTTTGTCTCGATGATATCTTGGATAAAATGAATCACATTTGTTTTTCCGGATTTGTATTTCAGTTCTCTCTTCCATTGGATTGAACCCTGTGAATCGGTTTTGAATACATGAGTGTAACCATAACTCGGGTGACGGGGGTTGACGTAGGTTCCGACAATGTATCCACCATCCTCAGTTTGTGAAATCGCACTGCCATCAAGACGACCTTCGGCAGGCAATCCATTCCCAAAGCTGCTTTTATAATCTCCGAATACGTCATGGGTTTTACTGATCAGACTTTTCCCATTTTCATCAACAACGCGGATCCAGGGTCTTTTATCTTTTGCTCCTACAAGTGCATAACCACTGTCTTTTTTATTTTTGACCATCTCCCATACTGATGCCCCTTTTTCCGGGCAGATCTGGAAAGAGGAGGATCCGGTATTATTCTCATCACATTCTGATGTAACAGAGTCATCTACTATGTCGATAACGTCCGTTTGTTCATTTTTCACATATTCAGAGGGTAAACCAATTGCGGAAGTATCGTTGTCTCTTGATTCAGGAAAAGATAGCTCGGCATTCGTTTTTATCAGACCACTATAATTGGGAATGATAAATCCTCCATCCTTTGTCAGATTTAAATCAGTAATGTAGTAGTCTTTACTTAAGAGGGTAAACTCGGATTCATTCTTATTTTTAGGCCTGTGAAGCCAGGAACCTTTGGTTTTGTGTCTGGTTTTCCAGACATAACCTCCCCTGCTGGTAGGAGCAATCAGAGGTTCATCGTACCAGTAAATATTGGATCTCGTATATTGGTTTAAAATTATTCCTGACTCATTGATTTTCATGAACCATAACACTTTATTCGGATTACTTTGGTAGTTGTGTTTATTACCTACAATCGCATAACCTCCATCGGTTTTGATGATATCATTGGCCTCTTCCCAATTATGGCTGCATTTTTTACCTTTAGGGATACACCCATAGGATTTCTGCCATTTAATTTTTCCTGATTTGTTGACTTTCAAGATCCAAATATTGGTCAGCCATGAAAAAGAACATTTGTAACCAGAATTCCCATGGACAACCGAACCCGCCATGATCAAATGACCATCGTCTGTTTCAACCAGGCCATTAAGATCATTGAATTTACAGCTTGAAGGGTATCTTACTGTTTTCTGGATTTTTCCTAGCTTGGAGATTTTCACCAGGGCAGGTCCTTTTTCCCCGTGCCATCCAGTCACTGCGTAAAACCCGTCGCTGCTTTCAATCACATCCTTGTAAGAGGGGGGAATCTGACCGTGTAATTTCTTGGTATTTTTCCATTCGAAATTTAAATCCTTATCAACTTTGATCAGGCCATGACTGAAAGCACTCAAATAGCCTCCGTCACTGGTTTTGATCATGGCATCCGGCCCTCCAAAAGGAGCACTAAAATCATACGTCTGCTGGCCTCTTGGTTCCCCTGCTTTGTCAACCTTGGCAAACCAGGCTTTACTCGAACTGGTCCCGGAAACAACAAAACCACACTCTTCATCCTGAGCGACCTGCATAGCCGACCCTTTCCAGTCGGAGTATATCTTATTGAACTTTATGGCCGTATTGTTATCCGACAAGGAAGTACTGAAACTGCAGTTTCTGGAGGAATTGGTTTCTGAAACCGTATCAGTCGAATCGTTGTTTTCAGGTTCGGTTGTGAACTGACTCGAAAATACTTCTTGAATTGAGTTTTTGGTCACATCCCTGAGGGTTTGTTCGATTTGTATTTTATAAGTTTTGCCGGATTCCAATTCGGGAAGAGTTATGGCTACAAAGGTATTTCCGGAATTCCAGAATACCTGGTCGATTGCTAGACAGTTCTGAAAATCATCGGATGAAATTTTTAATGAACCTGAACATCCATTTGTCGTCAATGAATCTTTATCGATACCCTCGCTGAAACTTATTTCTATCTCGGTATCTATTTTTACGGATTCTGAATTATCTTTTGGACTGATGGAAACCACGGTGGGAGGCGTCGAATCTTTGGTTGTAAAGTACCATGTGTCTCCAAGCAAAGAAGACTTTAAGGGATTACCGGCAAGATCAGTGATTTCATCCAATTTGAGCCTTACTTTATGCTCTTTTCCTGATCCGAGACCTTTTGATGCTTTATAAGTGCCTTTAGTTGAAGTAGTACTGATAACTCCATCGATGTGTTCTCCTCCGATGGAAACTATAAATGTTGCGGAATTGATACTTCCCTGTTCCATAGCTTCTGAAAACGTTACACTTACCTCTGAGTTTTCATCCACATCTGATTCATTGTTTCCAGGATTTAAGGAAGACAAGTTTGGTGAATCCAAATCAATGGAAGTAAAATCGATGTTCACTTCTTCAAGCGCTTCAACCCCCTCTTTCCCGCCTTCCTTGGTTTCATCTTTTAAAGAGGATTTTGTAAGGCTATCGGTGAGATTGAGGTCTTCGATAAAGTTCGGTTCTTCAATCGATGCATTGACTCCTGAAACCGCCTGGGTGACAAGCATGGTCAGTTCCGTCGAGTTATCCCCAACATCCACTTTTTTCAAACCCTTTGTGGCTCCAGAAGTAATCTTGCGGACCATTTTTTTGATTTTCTTGGCCGTCAGACCTTGAATCTTCAGTTTTTTAATGGCCTTGGTCGCCGTTTTGGTCACTTTCCGCACCATTTTCTTGTACTGCTTTTTGGAGTAATCCTCGCGTTTGATATCATCGATCGCCGAGACCATTCCTTCAGTGATTTTTCCCAGGAGATCACTGACGTTGTCAGACGAAAAACCTTCCATGGAAATTTCATTGAGTCCTGAAGCTGCTCCCAGGGTGATCTTCTCGGCAAGCAGGGTCAGATTGTCTGCCGAGAAATTTTCCATCTCGATATCGCCGAGAGCTCCAGTCGCAGAAGCTGTGATCTTTTCCAACATGCTTCCCAGTTTTTCAGGACCGTAATTGGAAACTTTGAATGAAGCGCGTGATGTTGAGGAATCTCCCTGGATTTCATCGAGGGCTGAAGTTGCCCCTTCGATGGATGCTTCCAATGCGAGTGCCATTTGGGAAACCTCGTATCCTTCCATGGATATCTGCGACAAACCGAAGGTGGCGGAGGAACTGATGTTTTCAATCATTTTCTCCAAAACGGTGCTGTCATAACCCGATACATTGATCTCATCCAGCGCCGATGTTGCTGAAAACACAATGATTTTTGAAAGACTGCTCACATTGTCAACGGAAAATCCGGAAACTGAGGAGACCCCCCCCAAAGCCTTGATCGTTCCTGAAGTGATGCTTCCTGCCAACGAGGTTAGATTATCCAATTCAACGCCACTGACTTGGATCAAATCCAGACTGTCGATGGCTTTACCTGTGATGGATTGAATGATGGTGTCAAGGTGGTCCAGATCCATCCCGGAAATGTTGTCGAGACTGCCTATTGCTGAAGCGTTGATCTGCCCCACAACCGTTTCCAGTTGATGGATGGTGATGTCGGTTTGGTCCAGGTTTCCAAAGAGGGTTGCAATGACTTCAGAAGAGGCTGAAGAAACATTTGAAATCTCCAAACCTGCTTCATCCATATTCGAAAAAGATTTCTCAGAAATAATTTTTAAAATATTTTCAATGGTATTCTTATTGGTCTCCTGGTTCTGTGAGGTTCTCGATTTGGAGGATTTGAGAAGACTCCAGTTGATCGCACTGATGACCTTGATGGTTTCATTGGAAGACAGGTTCAATGCACCCACTTTTTTTAGAGCGCTCTGGAGTATTTCGGGGTACAGGTCACCAATGTTTTCATTGTCCTGAAGGCTTTTCTCCAAAATGGCCTGCCTGGCTGCTTCAACAACCGCAGAAATTTGGCTGGAATTGAGACTTGTGCTGACCGAAGTTTTGAAAGATGAAGAATTTTTTTGATTTCTGCCGGAATTGGTAATGCTCAGATTCGTTTCCAGTTCCTGAAGAATCGTTGCAGAAAGAGAATTCGAGCTTCCACCATCTCCTGTGTCATCGTTTCCTGAACCACTCGAATTCGTAGTTTTTGATTTTGATTCCTTCTCAGGTTCTCCAAATCCACATCCTAAAAAAAGGAAAATGGAAATCAATAAGGTAAAAAGAAAAAAACATTTCGAAGAATTATTCCTTTTAGATTTTTTTATATCTTGCACTGCTTGTTCTTCTCAAGGTTTTGTAAACAATGGTTGTCGTTTAAAATAACTTCATTGTTTAAATAATTTAAACAGAATGAAAAATGACAGACAAAAAATGACAATACCGATGATAAGTGATAATTCCATTTTCAGTTGATAGATATTTTCAGCAGTTTAGTTAAATCAATCTCTTTTAAGTCAGGATTGCTGATAAAATTCAAATTAGCATAATATATTCCATTATTTTGAAAGACGCTTGCTGCTTCATAAATATAATTTTTAATCTTTACATATTTATTTTTTTTTAACTGAGTCAATTTCGACTGCGTCAATGACATTTGAATGCCATTCTGATTTCCCAACAATCCATAGAATTTTATTATATTCATAGCCCAGACCAGAATTTAATTTTTTTGTTAACTTAAAATAAATTCTAGTATTCATCTAGGAGAATATTGGAAAATTCTGGAACATTAACTTTGATGATATTAATCGAAATACATGGTTGATTGTTTCAGTGGAATGAAGTATTTGATGGTACCTGCAAATTATAAATCCTCCTTCAGGATGGCCGCATTGTCATTGATGTTTCAGGCACGCAACTTTTTCTTTTACATGATCCTCATTATTTTCATGCTTGGGTTTGGATCCTGCCAAAGATCCACGCTTAGCCATGATTCCAGAATGCCCTCTCGTTTCTATATCGATCCTGAACAGAAAAGCAGTCCTATGGAGATGTTTGGAAAATTGGATTCTTTTGACACATGGAAACCAAGATTGCTGAATCAAATGAGGAATGATCTCGGAAATGTCTGGTTCTCGGTAAAACTTCCAGAATCAGATCATGAGAAGGTGCTTGAATTCCAAACCCTCAATCTGATTGATCTCGAAGCCTACTGGATCAAAGAGGATGGAAGTCTTCAAATCCTGAATTCGATTGATAACCCGGTGAGTCAACACCATTCCTTCAGGATTCCAATTCATGGTGGGACCAAAAACATTTTGATCATGAGCGATCAATATACAGGGGGATTTTTCCTTGGTTTTTACCTTTATGAAAATCCGGTGTTTGAGCAAAAGAAATTGTTTCGCAGCCTTTTAGTCGGTCTGGTGATCGGGTTATTTCTCCTTTCTTTATTAATGACTGCGTTAGTGAATAAGAATTATAATCAGATCTGGCTTTTAATCCTTATCCTTTCAGGAATTTTTGGTGTCTTTCTGGAGAAGAGACTTTATACTTTTTTTGACATTCATTTGGATTCATTGAATTACATCAAAGGCTTTATATTTCAATTGTCACTAAGTTCCATTGCCTATTTAAGGATCATTTCGCATGAAACAAAACTAATTACCCAAAAAACATATCACTTTATTACACGATCAATTGAACTGTTGATTTTACTATTATTTATCGTCGCTTACTTGATCATCGATGAGTTTTACATCTTTGAAATTATCCCTCTGAATCTGATACCTTTACAATTAACCGTTTTAGGTTTTTTGTTGACCTACTTTTATTGTACTTTTCTCTTATTAAATTCATGGAAGAAAAAACCACATCTTCAGGAATTTACTGTCGCTTACATTCTGGTTTATTCAACCGTTGTCGTTACCAATCTTTCGGTCAAGGGACTCATTCCTCCTGATTTCAATCTATGGGACGGAAACTACCGTGCCGTCATCCCATTGATCCTGTCGTTGATTCTCTACAAAAAGAGAGAACTGAAATTCCGCGAGATGGCAAATTTGCTCAAGATTCAGGACAAGAATAAAGATCTGTTCCTGGCTCGCACTTCCCATGAACTGAGGACTCCATTATCCGGAATGATTGGTCTTTGTGAAAACATCCTGGAAAAAGCAGAAGGGATTGCACCTTCTTTCGTAAGGAAACTGGAACTTGTGGTTCACAGTGGACGGAGGATGAATCAGTTGATTGGAGATCTCACCGACTTCACTCACATGCGTGATGGGAATTTAAAGATCCATTGTCAGTCTTCAGATTTCGAGGAAATTCTGCACAATGTGATGCCCACCCTGAAACCGGAAATAGAAAGGAAAAACCTGATTTGGAAGGTCAAAATGGCTCAGGAACTTCCTCCAATTTTTGCAGATGAAGAACGTATTCAGCAGGTGCTCTTCAATCTGATCGGAAACGCCATAAAATATACACAGAACGGATACATCACTCTGGAAACCCAAATCAAGGATTCCTTCATTGAAGTTTCTCTGGAAGACAGTGGCATGGGGATACCTGCAGAAGAACTGAATATGGTCCTTGAGGATTTTCAAAGGGGAACGAATGTCACAACAGCACCCGGAACAGGACTGGGACTGAGTTTATCACGCTACATCATCGAGTTGCATCAGGGAGATTTTTCCATTGAAAGTGATGTCGGAAAGGGTACCAGATTAAGATTCACATTACCAAGTACGTTCGAAAAACCACCGCAAAAGGAGGCTGAAGCAACATCAGATTCGTCTTGGATGGAAGTTCAAGAACCAACCCAGGAGTCCAATGAAACGAATGCTACTCTCACCTACAAAGCCAAGGTGGTGATCGTCGATGATGAGCCGGTCAATCTTGAGATCATCGAAGGATTTCTCGAAGAAATGTCTTTGGAGATGAAACTTTATTCCAACGGCAACGATTTTCTGGATCATTTGAGTGAGGATGAACCGGATTTACTGATTCTGGACCTGATGATGCCCAACATGGATGGTTATTCCGTGATTCGCCAAATCCGAAGTGAATTTTCTCCTCTGGAACTTCCGATCCTGGTAGTGACTGCAAATGAACAGGAACGAATCTCTCACCATTCTCTCTCTCTTGGAGCCAATGACTACCTCATCAAACCTTTGGTAGGCATGGAACTCAGGATGAGGGTTCAAAGTCAATTGAGCCTCTCCCGTCAACATCGGCTTCAGGAATCCCTTGAGGATCTTGAAAAACAGAAAATGGATTTAAGACGGGACAAAGGCCGGATGAAGATGCTTTTGGACAGCATTGATGCATGTCTGGCAGTAACAGATTCAAAAGGGAACATCTCCTACATCAACCGTGCTTTCGAAAGGATGTTCGGGTATGCAGAAAACGAAATCAAACAGAAGGACATCTCAAGTTTGTTCCTCCCTCCATTTATACCACCAAGTCAGGCTTATACCGGAGCTCAAACCTTTCTTCACAAAAGCGGATCACAACAGTTACAACAATTAACCGTCAAACCTCTTGAATTCTCCGATTATGATGACTGGGTTTACACCTTTTCAGATTCAGAGAACATGGATAAGAAAGTTCTCAAGAATTCTACCGACAATGAGAACTTAAGTTCGGAACCCATTCAATCAGTGGGTTCCTTGAGACAGAATCTTACAAACTTGCTCCAACTTTCTGTGAAATATTATCGCCTCACTACCGGGGAATCCCAAAACGAACTCGCAGAAAAAAGCGGCTGCTGGCACATCACCATGAACGGCAGCACCCCAAGGGCCTACATGCTTGAGCGTTATATGGATCCTAAACGAATTCCAAAAAACCCGAATTGGGCGATAGTCTTGAAAACATCTAACTGGGTTTTGGAAGAATGTCCTGAAAACCAACCCCTCAAGACTGAAATCATGCGGGTGAAGGACTCCATCGAACAAAGCATCATCCTAAAATAAATGTGGCGTGAAGAAAACATGCCTCTTCAATCTTCAAGGAGTAACTGATTTCCAGAGAAAAGGGGGATGGAGAGAAATTTTGGCAGGGAGGAGTTTACCCCTGAATTCCAATCGCGTCCTTCAAGGCGCGTGAGACAAAGACACTGACCATTTTCTTGCGGTAACTGAGATTCATGTCGGTATTGTCCATCGGCTTGGCCAGTTTTGATGCTTCTTGAGACGCTGATTCAATCAGTTCAGGCTCAGGCCTCTTGCCCATAAGCATCTCTGCGGCCTTGGAAGCCAAAACCGGAGCCGAGGCAACCGCTCCAAGGGCCAGTCTCGCTTCAACACAAATTCCATCTTCATCAAGCCGGGCCGCCGCCGCTGTCCCAAGCACAGGAAAATCGATCGTTCCCCGCCTCCGCAGTTTCTTGTAGACAGATCCCCAGCCTGTTCTATTAGGAAGGAATACTGAAATCAGGATTTCGTCCGGATTTTTGTTGAGGTAATGGATTCCATCATCCTGATAGAATTCCTCGGCTTTGATGGTTCTCTCTCCATCGTTTCCAAAAAGAGTGAATTCTGCATCAAGGGCAATCATCACAGGAGCACAGTCGGAAGAGGAGACCGCCAGGCATTTTGGACTGCTCCGCGCCACCCAGCAGACGTCACCATCCTTTTTCATGCAGAATCCAAGAGATTTACGCCAGGGGTAATTCTGGTTGTAATAAGTGCATCGTGTGTCCACACAGAGATTGCCTCCGAGGGTTCCCATCTTTCGCAGTTGAGGAGAAGAAACATGCCCTGCCGCAGTGGCAAGGGCGGGGTAATTTGTTTGGATCAGGGAATGTGAGGCAACCGAGTCCAGCGAAACCCCGGCTCCAATACGCATGCCTTGGTTCATTTCTATCTGCTTCATTTCCTGGATCCCCGTTAAAGCAATCAGAAAGCGAGGTTCGAACTGACGTCGTTTCATGTTGGGATAAAGATCCGTCCCCCCTGCAGTAAACATTGCGTCTTCCCCATAACGAAGCTTCATTTCGAGAGCATGGGCTAACGTTTCAGGTATCAGGTATTCAAAGGGCGGTAAACGAAGCATGCTAAGAAAGACTTTGGGAGGTTTCAGGACGTTCAACCCGGATCGGCTCAGGAAATTCCACCTCGGGTATCTTTCCGGGTCCAATTCGTGAAGATTTTTTGGATTTCTGATTCTGCAAACCCTTGAAGATTTTTTCCGGAAGCACCGGAACTTCATCGATCCTCACCCCAACAGCATCATAAATGGCGTTGGCGACTGCAGGCATGATCGGGAGCAGTGGCCCCTGTCCGGCTTCCTTGGCTCCATAAGGGCCATTCGGGTCATCTGTTTCAACAAGAAAAATCTCCATTTCGGGCATATCGAGGGTGGTCGGACTTTTATAATCCAAAAGGGATGGAATCTTGTGCAATCCTCTGCGGAAAACCTGCTCTTCCATCATCACTTCTCCAAGTCCCATGTAGGCGCTGCCTTCCACCTGCCCCATGACCTGAACCGGATTGATGGAACGTCCTACGTCATGCGCCAGCCAGAGTTTGAGCACCTGATAGATTCCGGTTTCCGGATCACATTCCACTTCGGCCACACATGCGGAGTAACTGTAATTGGGTGAGGGGCCTACTCCGGCTCCCTTGAATTTGCCTCCCCGTCGAGGAGGTTTATAACTTCCTACCGAACCAAGGGTACCGAATTTCGCTTCGGCCCATTGGACGGCATCGTTGAAAGGCACCTCCTGTTTTTTCCCTTTTGTGGAAACGACCTTTCCTTCCAAAAGGTTCAAAGATTCCGGATCACATTGAAGAACTTCTGCCACCGCAGCATACAGCTTTTCCTTCAGTGGCCGAACGGCTTCGATGGCTGCGTTTCCTGTCATCAACGTCACCCGGCTGGAATAACTGCCCAGATCCACCGGTGTCAAATCGGTATCTGCTGTGACCACGATCACCTGAACGGGATCAATTCCTAGTTCTTCTGCAACAATGGTGGCCAAAACCGAATCCGACCCCTGGCCGATGTCGGTGCTACCACAGAAGACGGTGACCCCTCCACCCCGGTCGATTTTTATCTGTACTCCGGAATGAGGCATCTTGTTCCAATAGATTGGCAGCCCTGCTCCGGTCAGGTAGGCGCTGCTGGCGATGCCGACTCCCCTGCCCTCCGGAAGCCCACGATATTTTTTAGTAAAAGAAGCGGCTTCGGAGACTTTTTCGATGCATTGCTTGAGACCCATGGTGGTGACATGGAGATGATTGATGGCCTGGGTGTTGGGCTGCATCAGGTGACGCAGGCGCAGGTCTGCAGGGTCGAGTCCAAGATCTTCAGCAAATTTATCGAGCTGGACTTCCAGGGCAAAACGCGGTTGAGGGGTCCCATGGCCTCTTTTGGGGCCACAGGGAGGTTTATTGGTGAAGACACGCAGACCCTCGAATTTGTAGTTGGCAATCGGGTAGGTCACCGTTTGCAAAGCTCCCGTGTAGTAGGTGCTCGCCACTCCGTAACTTCCGTAGGATCCTCCGTCCAGGTAGGATCGGAAATGCATGGCGGTGATACTTCCATCACGTTTCATGCCGGTCCGGACCCACATCAGCACCGGATGCCGTCCACGGTGACAGTAGAACACCTCTTCCCGGGTGAGTGTGACCTTGACTGGCCTGCCGGTAATCATCGCCAGTTTGCAGACCACGGCTTCATGGGGAAACGGATCGGTCTTGCCTCCAAAACCTCCACCCACTGGACATGCAATAACACGGATCCTGCTGGCAGGAAGTTCCAGAACCTTGGCCAGGGCGCGGTGAACATAATGGGGAGTTTGGGTGGAGGACCACAAAGTCACCCGGCCATCGGCACCATATTTTGCCATTGCAGCATGCTGCTCCATGGGCATGTGGGTATTCCCCTCATAATGGAAGATGTCCTCCCGGATATGATCCGCCTCGGCAAAACCTTCTTCCATCTCTCCAAATTCGAGGGAGACGAACTTGTGGATGTTGCCGCGGTCCGCATATTCATGAATCTGGGCTTCTGTTTCCGCCAATCCTTCTTCGACAGACATCACCGAAGGCAAAGGTTCATACTCCACCTGGATGTCATCCAGCGCCGCCTCGGCTGTTTCTTCATCCAGAGCTGCCACCGCCGCGACAGGGTCTCCCACCATCCGTACCTTTTCGACGCAGAGGGCCTCCTCATCCTGACTGACCGGCAGGATGCCATAGGGTATCGGAAGGTCCTTCCCGGTGATGACGGCAACCACTCCCTTTCGTTTCAATGCTGGAGCGGTATCGATTTTCCGAATCAGCGCATGGGGGTGGGTGCTGCGGAGAATGCGACAGTAAAGCATCCGTGGAAGAAACAGATCGTCTGCATAACATGTTTCTCCCCTGACCTTGCTCATGCTGCCGACCAATGACCCTCTTTGCCCGACCACCTTCAGCTGCTTTGTGTCACCCATTGTTTGTATCTGTTGGAGTTTGGGAAACAGAAGCAGCCTTCCCAACGGCTTCGATGATCTTTGCGTAGCCCGTACAGCGGCAAAGGTTCCCCGCCAGGGCTTCACGAATTCTTTGCGGCTCAGGATTGCTTTTATGGTCGATGAGGGATTTCGCACTCATCAGCATCCCTGGTGTGCAGTATCCGCATTGAGCGGCGCCAAGTTCCACAAACGCCTGCTGAAGGGGATGGGGGTTGCCGTTTATGGCCAAGCCCTCCACCGTTTCGATGCTGCATTCCTGTACCTCCATCGGTAGAACGAGGCAGGAAAGCAGAGGCTGGCCGTCTACAAGCACCGTGCATGCTCCGCATTCCCCCAGTTCACAACCATGCTTGGTGCCCGTCAGCCTGAGCTCCTCCCTGAGGACTTCAAGCAACGTTTTGTGCTCGGAAATCCAGAGTTCGTGCTCTTCACCGTTGACCTTCAGTTTGAGAAGTTTTTTCATTCCTGTCTTTGTTTCAATCCTGTTTGATGAAGCGTTTTGCTTTCAATTCAAAACGAGGCAGAGTCCCACCAGACACAACCTTTACCTCGGGTCTCAAACCAAGGCCATGGCTGACTTCGCTCAAAACCATTTCCTTGGAAGTTTCCGAATCTGCATCCGGACGGAGTTCAATCTCAATTTCCAGATTTGCCATCTCCCTCACTTTGGAAACCTGAATCCGGAATTCTTCCACCGATTCACAGCGCCTTACCAGGTTTTCCACGGCACTCGGATAGATGTTGACTCCCCGGATGACCACCATGTCATCTGCTCTGCCCAACACACCTCCTTCAAAACGTGCGAAGGTCCGCCCGCATGGACAAGGTGAGCGATCAAGACGTACCAGATCTCCGGTCCGGTAACGCAAAACTGGAAATCCAGGACGGCCTAGATTCGTCAGAACCAGTTCCCCCTCCTCTCCTTCGGCGCAGGGTGCCATGGTTTTGGGGTCAATCACTTCGACAATGAATTCACTCTCGTTGACATGGATCCCCCCAGGTTGTTCTTCACATTCGAAACTGTGCGCACCAATCTCCGAGGCGCCAGCATGATCATAGCACTTGATGCCCCAGGTATTTTCAATCCGCGACTTGGTAGCAGGCACATTCGCACCAGGCTCCCCTGCATGGACTGCTACTTTCAGAGGAATTTCTTCAAGATCGAAATTTTCCTCTCGTGCCACTTCTGCAAGCCTGAGAGCATAGGTTGGCGTACAGCACATGGCTGTTGCACCTAGTTCCTTCATCAATTGCAGACGCTGCAACGAGTCACGACCCCCTCCAGGAATCATCAAAGCTGAAATCTCACGGGATCCTTCAACTGCAGCCCAGAAGCCAATGAAGGGGCCAAAAGAAAATGGTACAAAAAGCCGGTCCTTGGCAGTTAACCCTGCACCTGCGAGCACAAAACCCCAGCAGTGTCCCCACCATTGCCAGCTTTCCTCGGTATCCAGAACCCGAAGCGGTGTCCCGGTGGTTCCGGAAGTCTGGTGAAAACGTGTGTAGTCCGATTCAGGAAAAGTGAGGTTGGTACCAAAAGGCGGAGAATCCTCCTGTGCCTTCATCAGTTCGGATTTGGTTGTGAATGGAACCTTCTTCAGATCTTCACGAGTCTTCAAATCGCTAAAGGATAAACCTGCCCCCTGGATCTTTTCGGTGTAGAAGCGGTTCCGACCTACGAGTTTTTCAAACATGGAAGCCAGACGGACCTCTTGATGCACCTCAAGCTCCTTCGTTGACATGCACTCCAGCTTCGGATCAAAAAAAGTCATTTTATCTCCATGTCTTTCTCACTGATCCCATTTAATCTTCCAGATCTGCCTTCGCTCCAAGCAGACCTGATAGGTAGTTTCCTTTTTGCAAAGCCTTTTCCAATATCCGTTCCGTAACTGTTTGATCGATTCTTCCTGAAAAACTGATCAGGGTCATTGCCGCTGAAATTCCAGAAGCATCAAAAACCGGGACGGAACAAGCCCATACTCCCTTCAGATATTCCTCCTGGCTGTCTAACGCGTAGCCGAGTTTCCTTGTTTTCGATAGTGCCTTCCGGAATGCTCCTGGATCCGTTATCGATTGAGGCGTGTAATCTGACAGTGAGCGGGATTGGAGCAGTTTCGTGAGTTGCTTCTTTTCCAGCCAGGCCAGGCAGACGCGTCCCAGACATCCAGCATCGAAAGGAATTCGTTGTCCCACTGAAACCGAGATGTTCAATCCATCTCCAGGCTCGGCCTTTTCCAGAACCTTGATTCTGCTTCCATCAAAACGTCCCAGGAAAACCGTACATTTGCTGTTTTCTGCCAGTTGAATCAAATGCGGCTTAGCGATCCCCAACAGATCCTGTTTCCCTTGAGCAATGATCGCAAATTCCCTTAGCCCTTTGCCCAGTTTGAATTTCTGGGTCTGGGGATTCTTTTCCAAAATCCGGTTGCTGCTCAGAGTATGAAGGATCGAATGTACCGAACTCTTGTTCAACTCAAGTCGTCGGCTCAGTTCGGATACTCCGAATTCAGAATGCTCATGACCCTTGTAGCATTCAAGAATTTTGAATGCCCTGTCTATTGAGGGCACGAGTGCAGTCATTTGTTCTATATACAGTACAACGTTTGTAATAATGAACAAAATTTCCTTGAATCGACTCAAAAGGTCAATCCAAAAACCCTGGCTTTAAAAGTTTTGTGAAAGATCCAAAGAATCGTATTTCTTCAACAATGGGGTTCTGGGATATTTGTCCGGAAATGCACATGAACCTGGAAGGACTGTTAAAAACTGATCTACCTAGAATCCTTGCGGTAGAATTTCAATCCGTTAGCTTATAAGAAAATTATTCCATTAGAATTAATGAAGCATTTTGTTGATCAAATTCATTCAGTTTTATTTTGAAGGAGAACGGATATGTTCATTGAAGGAAATTTCAGAAATTCATCCAGCGGTGA
>Ga0187833_10003710_pt1 | contig 15308 bp, 15 predicted proteins | sample ETNtaG_37_FD_167968 | JGI IMG/M metagenome (GOLD analysis project Ga0187833, IMG submission 167968) | Marine microbial and viral communities from oxygen minimum zone, Eastern Pacific Ocean - ETNP2014_SV_400_PacBio MetaG (Illumina Assembly) | ecosystem: Environmental > Aquatic > Marine > Hypoxic...
AATCCATTACGTTTTTAATCAATCTGGAAATATCCATAAACTTGATATTATCTTTTAGGAAGTATTTGACAGCAACTTCGTTTGCTGCGTTCATTACAGCTGGCAATGTTCCTTTAGTCTTGCCTGCATCATAAGCGTATTTGAGGCAAGGGAATAGGTTAAAATCTGGTTTTTTGAAGTTTAGCTGTTTTAATTCTGTTAGGTTTAGGCTTTTTAGGTTGTTTTTTAATCTTTTAGGGTAGCTTAAGGCATATTGTATTGGGATTTTCATATCAGGGTTTCCTAACTGCGCCATAACAGAATGATCATGGAATTCTATCAATGAATGGATTATTGATTCTGGATGCAAGAGTACTTCTATGTTTTCATAGTTTGTGTTGTAAAGCCAGTGCGCTTCTATAACTTCGAAGCCTTTGTTCATCAATGTTGCGCAGTCTATTGTTATTTTAGCTCCCATGTTCCATGTTGGGTGTCTTAATGCGTCAGCTGCTGTTACTATTTTTAGCTCTTCTTTGGTTTTGTTTTTGAAAGCTCCACCTGAGCAGGTGATTATTATCTTGTTTACTGTTTTCTTGTCTTCTCCGTTTAAGCACTGGAATATTGCAGAATGTTCTGAATCTATTGGCATTAAGGTTATGTTATGTTTTTTTACTTCTTCCATTACTATTTGGCCTGCTGTCACTAATGTCTCTTTGTTTGCTAATGCAATATTTTTTTTGTTTCTTATTGCCTCTATTGTTGGCAGAACACCAATTGAGCCAACTAATGAGTTGATTACTGTGTCTGTGCTTTGCAGTTTTGCTATTTGTTTTAGACCATCCATGCCTTTGTATATTGGGATGTCTGCTTTTAGTTGGTCTGCTTTTTCTTCATCCATTACTGCAACTGCTTCTGGGTTGAAAATTTCTATCTGCTCTTTTAGAAGTTCTATGTTTTTGTTTGTTGTCAGGCCAGCTATCTTGAATTCTTTAGGGTTTTGTTTAACTATGTCTAGTGTTTGGGTTCCTATACTTCCTGTTGAACCTAAAATGCTAAATGTTTTCATTTTTATTGTGCGTATCGGATAGGCTGGATTTTGGGTTATCCGATACTGTGCCTAAAACCCTGTCCACCCAACTAATGTTAACAACAAAGCAAAACTTAATACAAGGATAATGGGAATGATTAGCTGTTTATATACTTTAGTGTAGCTGGCTTTGAAGTATTTCTGGGTTACTAACAGGCAGAGGTGTGCTGGTGATATAAGCACGCCCATATAGCCGCTTACGTATGCTAGTAGTACGAAGCCCATATTTACTTCGCCAGACTGTATCAAGAAAGGCAGTAATAATGGAAATCCTGCTCCTACATATGCTATAGTGAATCCAGTAAGGAGGCCAATTATAAACGGGATGGTTATTACAAGGAAGATAGGGGGGAAACCATATTGTAAAAACGAGTTTGAAACAAGCTCTATGGCTCTGCTGTTTTCCAATACAATCTTGAAGAGCATGATAAGGAATATAAGGAGCAGTATGTTGAGCTTTATGCTTTTTCTGAATGCTTTTTTTAGAGTGTTTATTTTTATTTTATTTACTAATGCTATTAGTATGATTGAGAACAATAAAGAGATTGTTAGGTTTACTTTGAATACTATTGGCAGGAGGATTGCTATGAATATTGGCAGGATGCCATTTACGATTAATTTTATATCTCTTTTAGTTGGTTTTTCAAGGTTTAGGTTTTTTGTTTTTAGCTTTGCTACATACATGATAAATCCTAAAATGAATACAAAGAGCATTATTGGAAGGTTAAGAAGGAATATGTCTTTGAATGATATGCCCAATATCATAACTAAAAGGATTGGTCCTGGATAGATTGGGTTTAGGTATTCAGTTATATGCCTGAACCAGTAGTTAATCAGCAGCTTTCTTTCCTGGGTTATGTTAATTTTACTCCCTATTTCCTCTACAAAAGGAGCTGAAAGCATTGCTCCTGAAGGAGCAGGCACAAGGCCGATCATGAAAGGTAATGAGATGATTACAATGCGTACGTCCCTTATCAGTTTTTCCAGAGATTCCAGCATGTGCTTTAAGATGCCTGATTCTGCCAGTAAATTGCTGAGGTAGAATACAAAGATGAACATGATTATTAGATTTATGACTTCAAAATCTGTTATTGTTGTGATGATGTCTTGAGGCAGGTTCTGTGCGTGGCTGAATAAGATGGCTGTTAGTAGGATTCCTGCAATGATTGCATACACTAAATCTATCTTTCTTGCTATTATTATAATCATTACAGCAAGTACAAGGACTAATTTTAGGATTTCTATCATACAATGAAGGAGAATAAGGGGCATTTATAAACATTATTTTTATTTGGTGTGAAAGATTATGCTTCATATACATTCCTAGTGTTGCTATGTTTTTTTTGTCCTGGAGTAGGTTTATGTTGTGGTTCAGGCTCTGGCATATATCTTGGTCCATGTTGATAGTCTGGCTCTGAATCCCTGAAATAGTTTATGATGAAGTATATACCATAAACAGTATACCTACCAGGCAAGCCTACCCAATATTTTATTGGATGAGAATCTTGATGTTTTATTTCAATTGAAATGGGATGGTGCCCATCAAGAAGATCTCTTGCAGTATCGGTTGCAAAAGGAGCTTCAAAAGCAAGAACTAATGATATAGGGAAAACACATCTCTTTAATATGCTTACAAGATTTCCTGAAGATTTTGGTTTGCTGTGGTCCATTTTATGTTTAATGGTGTTTTAGTCATCAATCTCTTCCATCAATCTACTGATAATCTCACTCTCTTTTAATTTTCTTATCATCTCTCCTTTTTTGTAGAACAAGCATTCGTCTTTTGAGCCAACAATGCCTAAATCGGCTTCTTTTGCTTCGCCTGGACCGTTTACTGCGCAACCCATTACTGCGATATGCAATGGCTTCTTGGCTTTGGCTGTTTTTTCTTCAAGCTCTTTTGCAATGTTTACAACATCGATATTAGCTCTTGCGCATGTTGGGCATGATGTGATTTCAACACCGAACTTTCTTAGCTTTAATGATGAGAGTATTTGTTTTGCAACTTTTACTTCTTCTTTTGGTGGAGTTGATAACGATACTCTTATTGTGTCTCCAATTCCTTCTAATAGTAAGGCTGCTATGCCTATTGACGATTTTATTGTTCCTGAGAATAATGAACCTGATTCTGTGATTCCTATATGTAATGGGTAGTTGAATTCTTTTGCAAATAATCTGTTTGCTTCTATTGTTTTTGGAACGTCTGATGCTTTTAGTGCAACTACAATATCGTGGAAATCTTGTTTTTCTAATAATGCTATTTGTTTTCTTGCTGATTCTAGCATTGCAATTGGAGTTAAGCCGTATTTTGCTTCTATATCTTTTTCCAATGAGCCAAGGTTAATGCCTATTCTTATTGGGATGTTATGTTCTTTTGCAGCGTTAATGACTTCTGTTATCTTTTCTTCTGAACCGATATTTCCGGGGTTTATTCTTAGCTTGTCTGCGTATTTTGCGGATTCTATTGCCAGCTTGTAATCGAAATGTATGTCTGCTACTAATGGAATCTTTATGTTTTGCTTTATTTCCTTTAATGCGTTTGCTGATTCTATATCAGGGACTGAGACTCTTACGATTTCACAGCCTAATTCTTCCAATTCATGGATTTGTTTTATAGTTTTGTCTATATCTTTTGTCAATGTGTTTGTCATTGACTGGATGGCAATTGGATTATTATTTCCAATCTTTACGTTTCCTATAGTGATTTCTTTTGTTTGTTTTCTTGTCATTTTATATTTAATTATCTTTTACTATCATTACTTTTTAAATTTTTATTATCATTAACTAATTATTTTCTTTTTATTATCTATTTTATTAGCAATTATTTTTTTGATTATTATTCCTTTTTCGTTAATTATTATTTGTTTTTTACTGATAGTTTTGTCTTTTTCGTATTGATTATTTTTTTAACATATTATTTGCGGTTTTAACAACATTCTCTTTTGTCAGACCGATATTTTTCTTTAAAATGTCAATTGGGCCCTGCTCGATGAATCTATCAGGAACTCCAATCCTGCTGACATTTGCTTTGATGTTGTTTTTTTCTAATAGCTCTAGGATAGCAGAGCCAAAGCCACCTTTTATTGTGTTTTCTTCTATTGTGATTATGTTAGGTGTTTTGTTCGCCAACTTTGTGATTACTGCTTCGTCTAATGGTTTTACAAATCTTGCGTTAACTACAGTTGAACTTATGTTGTTTTTTTCCAGCTCTTTTGCAGCTTCTTCAGCTATTGAGACACAAGAGCCAATAGCTAATATTAAGATATCTTTGCCTTCCTGAATAATTTCTGATTTTCCTATTGGAATGTTTTTTAGCTCTTCATCAAGAGGTATTCCTAGTCCGCAAGCTCTTGGATATCTTACAGCAATAGGGCCGTTGTGGTTTGCAGCTGTATAGAGCATGTGCTGGAATTCGTTTTCATCTTTTGGCGCCATAACCACTATGTTAGGGATGTTCCTTAGGTAAGACAGGTCAAATGGGCCGTGGTGTGTTGGACCATCTTCACCAACCAAGCCTGCCCGGTCTATAGCAAAAACAACTGGTAGATTCTGCAGGCAGATGTCGTGAATGATCTGATCATATGCTCTTTGCAGGAATGTAGAGTAGATAGCGCAGACTGGCTTAAAGCCATTAGCTGCCAGGCCAGCTGCAAATGTTGCAGCGTGCTGTTCAGCAATGCCAACATCGAAGAATCTTTTTGGATATAGGTTTGAAAATTCGTCTAAGCCTGTGCCTGATTTCATAGCAGCTGTTATTGCAACAATCTTATTATTATCTTTAGCCAGCTTTACGATTGTTTTTGAGAAAATGTCTGTGTATGTAAGGGCGTTATTGCATTTAAGCTTTTCACCATTCTCTACATTAAAAGGACTGATACCGTGGAATTTTGTTTTATTATTTTCAGCATGAGTGTAGCCCTTGCCTTTTTTTGTTAAGACGTGGAGTAAAACAGGGCCTTTTATCTGCTTTATGTTGTATAACGCCTTGATTAAGTCATCAAGGTTATGGCCATCGATAGGGCCGAAATAGCTAAAGCCCAGCTCTTTGAACAACATTCCAGGATTGGATAATGCTCTTAAGGTATCTTCAAGATTAAATGCTTTTTCTGCTGCTTTATTACCTATCAATACCTTGATAGTGTGGTCAAGCTTTGCCCTAACTTCATGGTATTTGGGATTAGTAACCATCTTGCCCAGATAGGATGAGAGAGCTCCAACATTTGGGCTTATTGACATCTTGTTGTCGTTTAATATTACTACAATATCTGTCTTAGAAGATCCGGCATGGTTAAGGCCTTCAAAAGCTAATCCACCGGTTAAAGCCCCATCTCCAATGATGGCTATGACCTTATGGGATTCATCCTTTAGGTCTCTTGCTTTGGCAATGCCTAATGCTGCTGAAATGGAGGTTGAAGAATGGCCAGTATTAAATGCATCATGTGGGCTTTCCCCTGTTTTTGGAAATCCGCTTAAGCCTTTGTACTGCCTTAATGTACTAAACTTGTGTTTTCTTCCTGTCAACAGCTTATGAGCATAGCTTTGATGGCCTACATCCCAGACAATTCGGTCTATAGGTGAGTCAAAGGCATAATGCAATGCTATTGTTAATTCTACAACACCTAAGCTAGGAGCTAAATGGCCCCCTGTTTTAGCTACTGTTGTGATGATTTTTTGCCTTATTTCGCTGGCTAACAGATTCAGCTGTACCTTGTTTAACAGCTTTAGATCTTTTGGAGAGTTTATCATCTCCAGGAAATTTGTTTGTTCCATAATTTACCCCTATACAATCAGTGTTATAGTTCGGTTTATAAAGATTATTGAACATATTATTTAAATAGGGGTTAGTAAATACTATTAAAAATGGCAAAAAAAGCAAATAAGGATGAGCAGATTGGCTTTCATAAAGGCGCTTTAAGCACTTTGGCTAAGGAAAGGCAGGAGATGGCAAAGATACTGCAGGTTGTAGAGCAATTAATGCAGATGCATATCAAGTCACTGAAAGAGCTTGGCGTTGACCTTGAGAAGATGGCTAAAACTGCTTCTAAGAAGCAGCCATTGGAAGACAGCTTAAAGTAAAAATGCGCTATGAGTTCTCTGCTTATGGTCATCCTAATATTTCTGGGAAGCATAAAACGACTATAGAGTTTACTAAAGATAAAAAGCTTAATGTTGAAGGGGATTGTATAATTGGTGTTAATTCTGACTTTAGTTTAGAATCAATAAAGGAATTTATCAATACGAAAAAATCAATGAACGAAAAATCAATGAAAATTATTATTATAATAAAAGAGAAAAAATGGGAAGTTAATGCTGAATTAAATCCTGATTTTGATGATGATAAGGAGATTGTGATACGGAAATCTGACTTTATTTCTAAGAGGACTTTGGGTGTTAATGCTGATAAGGGGGCTGTTGATTTGGGGTTTGGTAAATTGGGTAAGGAAGATAGGATAGTTGTAACTTTAGAGTAATTATATAATAGAAAGATTTATAAATGGGTAAAATATATCATGATATAATGCCACCTAGAAAAAGTGGTAGAAGGAAACATTCAGTTTCAGGACAATTAGATCAAGAAGTAAATCCAGTTGAGTATTATTTTGCTCCTAATACTCATACCTATAGATGGATAAGAAAGATAAGGGAGGATTTCTTATCAGGAAGATTAGCAAATATAGATCCAGATTTAATCAAAATTGTTCAAAGAGAGGTTTCATCTGCTAGAAAAAAGATTGACGCTTCGACATATCAAGCTGGACAGGATTTAGGGCATGAATTTCTAGGAAAGGACACAAGAGTTTTAATGTTGGTAGAAGGAACTTTCGGAGGAAAAGAAAGTATAAAAAGCATTATACCTGTGGATCTTGGGATGAACCCTCATAGATTATTTGAGGATTATACAAGTAGGGGAACAACTATTGACGATACTGTAACAAATTGGGGAACTGACAAGTACTTAACTGAACATAAGGGAGATATTTTAAGTGCAGGGCATACTTATTTTGTTATTGAAAAATCATTTTTTTATTATGTACAACAAGGGGATTTAGTTGAAGGTGATTTTTTAGAGCCAAATGGAAAAGCAAATATGGAAAAATTAGCCCCCTACCTTAAACCAACAAGACATGTTGGAATTGCGCCTGTAGAACTTCCTTCAGAATCTGATTATAGAGATAATGCACCTCTTTGTTTTAGTTATCGTTTAAAACAAACAGTCTTAAGAAAATTAATCAGAAATTTATTCTCAACTTCGCCAGAGAGACTCAAAGATTGGCGTGCTTACAGAAGGGTTGTTGAAAAAAAGTCAGATGTTGATAGTGCAGAGGCTGAAATAAGTAGGGCTGCTAATATTGGTACTTCGAAAATTAGTTATGATTATACAGATGATTTTTATGCTGAACCAAAGGATACTGGATGGAAGGCAAAGAATGTTGTTTTATGGGTGAGACCTAAAGGCCATGGTTCTCATGTTTCACCCTTACAGATTATGGACAGGAGACAAAATTGGAGAAATGAGTTTGATTCTAACTCACCTACATTTCATGGTGTTCATGACCAACAACAAGAGCATGGTTCAAGGAAAAGAGAAAAATACATTGATCATTACCTTCCAGTTTTAGAAAGTATATTTGTAAGGGATCCAATGATGCTTTACCTTGTTTGATTACTCAACAATATCCCCAATCCTTCTGTTCTTAGGAACATAATTAAATAGTTTATTCTCTTTCACTTTGCCGCAGCCTAAGAAATCGTTGTTGTGCTTGATTATTACGAAGTTTTTTAGTTTTGTCTCTTTCTCTAGGTCATTGCCTTTGAGCCATTGCTTAACTTCTTCTTTGTTTAGCTCTAAAACGTTCTTTTTTGCTTTTGGGCCAATAATTTGAGAACCTTCTATGCTTAGTCTAAGCTGATTATGGTTTAACTCTCCAAAGTATAGGCCAATTGAGTTTATTCTTATCTTGTTTAAGTCAATCTTTGAGAGCTCTTTGTTGATTATGAACAATCTATTTTTGTTGTTCTGAAAGAAAACATAGTCTAAATCAGGATTATAGTCCCACTGGTTTTTGATTAGCTTGATTATGCTTTTAATTTCTTTTTTGTTAAGAATCTTTATGTTTTGCATTGTAATTTTTTATCATTAACTATTATTTCTCTTAATTAGGGAGAATAGACACTTCTTGCTCTTGCTTCTGTTAGCGCTGTTCTCCACCCACGGAAAATCAAAGATTTTCCTAGTTGCGAAAAAGCTTTGCTTTTTGCAACCTCTTGCGCTTCTGTTATCAAAGGAGCTGATTATATTCCCCAAACTGGATTATCTTTTCTCTTTATCTTTGCAATTTCTTTTAAGATTTCTACTTCTTCCTTGCTTAGAAGTTGTTTTAGCCCTTTCATCTTTCTGAAGTGCTGCTCTGGGATTGATGAATATAATATATCGCCTTCATTAATCTGCCTTCCTACTGTGACTTTTTCCATTGAAACAGCTGCTTGTTTGCCTCTTTCGACTTTTTCTACGTTTTCCTGGTCCATCTGCATGCTTTTTACTGTTGTAATTTCAATGCCATCATCTTTCATCAACGGAGTACCTACTTTTACTGTTCCTGCCAGGACATCAACGCCAACAACAGCAGGGTTGTTCTGCCTGAATACATAGCCTTTTAATAATTGGAATTTGCAAGGCCTTACCAAATCCTCTAATTCCTGTTCCTGCTCTTGTTTTATTGTATCTTTTTGCCATTTTTCAAAGTCTTCTATCAGCTTATAGATTACGCTGTTTGTTATGACTTTTGTATGGTCTAAGCAAAGTCCTGATGCGTCTACAACGTTAAATCCTAAAACAACAGACAATAGATGGTCTTTTTCATAGCTGCTTTCTGCTTCTGTGATGTCTTTTTTTGTTATATCTCCAATAGTTGCTTTTCTTATTGGGATGTTTTTTTCTTTTAATAAAGTGATTAATGCTTCTAAAGAGCCTAAGCTATCTGCTTTGATTATAATGCCCTGTTGATCTGTTTCTATCAGTACTTCTTCAACCTCTTTTTGTATGTCCTGCTTTATCTTTTCAATCTCTTGAACTTTGCACGACCTTAAGGGCATTCCTGCAGCTGAATCTTCTATTCCTGAAGCTGATATCTTTACTCCGGTAGCAGCAATTACATTTGCTACTGGCTTAAATTTGCTTTTTTTATCCCTCATCTCAGCCAAAGGCGCTGGCTCGAATAATGCCTTTACTTTTGTGGCTATTGCCTCAGTTAATCCGCCAATGACTATTGTGTCGTTTCTCTTCAGAACACCATCATAAAGGATGACGTCAATTGTCTTTCCAAGGCCCTTGTCTTCTTTAACCTCTAAGATTGTTCCTTTAGCAGGGCCTTCTACATTGAGTTTAAGATTCTTTTCAAGATATCTCTGCGCTAATCCTGTTAAGACCATCAATAGTTCTGGTATGCCTTCTCCTGTTTTTGCTGATGATGGGATTATGGCTATCCTTTTTGTGAAGTCATCAACTCTGTCAAAACGTTCAGAATCAAAACCAAATTCGGAAAGCTTGCCTACTACCTCGTATATCTTTTTTTCAAATAGATTTCTTATGTTTTCAGATTGTTTTGGTATGTTTTGCAATAACGGCAGGTCAGAGCTTCTCCAGCCGGATATTAAATCAATCTTGTTAGCAGCAATGATGAATGGTGTTTTGTATTGCTTTAGGATTTCAATGCATTCTATTGTTTGAGGCTTGACGCCTTCGTTTATGTCTATTACAATTATAGCTATATCAGCTAAGTTTCCTCCACGCTTTCTTAGGTTTGTGAAAGCTGCGTGGCCAGGAGTGTCTATTAGTAAAAAGCCAGGGATGGTGAGAGTAAGTTTTAGTGAGTCTAAAAGTGTGCCGCATACTTTCTTGACAGTATTTAATGGAATGATAGAAGCTCCAATTGCCTGTGTTATTTTTCCTGCTTCAGATGCAACAATAGCAGAACCTCTAATCTTATCTAATATGCTGCTTTTTCCATGGTCTATGTGCCCAACGACTGTACATATTGGACTTCTGATAGTTGGCATTTTTAATCGAGATATAGTAAATAGTGGGTGTTTTTAAACGTTGTGATGTTAGTTTTAAGAAATTCTTAACGATGGGTCCTTAGCTGAATATTTATTGCTTCAATACCTTCAGAAGCTGCCTTACTAATTTGATATGATACAGAAGTGCCTTCTGTTAAAAGTTCCAGGCCTCCATTAAAATGACTGTCATGAAATGCAACGCTCATTTTTCTATTATAGATTGTGCCGATATGGGTTTCTGGATTGTATTCTTGGATTTGTCCAGTAAGGGTTTTTCCTTGCTCATACTCCTGCCAAACTCTTTCCCAATTGATTTCAAGCAGAACAATCTTGTTTTCTGTTTGATGGTCAGTATACCTTACTGGCTGTCCTCTTCTCAATCTTAAATTATCTCTGATAGTAGGATTTAGATAGGACTCCCTGCCCTTAACCTCGCCATTATCATCAACCCATCCATACCTCCATCTTCGCTGATGATATCTATTAGATGGGTCCCTTGGTGGTGCTCTTCCTTGTTCTGCTGAAATCCTACGTAATAACCCACTTGTTTTGCTCATTTGTGCTCAAGGCAAGGGGATTTTATCATCTTAATAAATTTTCTTATTGGCAAGGCTTTTCAAAAAGTTTATATACATCTTAAAAAAAGAAAAGGGGAGCATGGACTACAAAAAGAGGACAATTATAGGGTTGACAGAGAAGATTATGGTATATAGCAATAACAGCCATAAGAAGCAGATTATAGCCAGGATAGACACTGGCGCAACAAAGAGTTCTATTGATGTTAATTTAGCTGCTCAGCTTAATCTTGGGCCTGTTGTGAGGTCAAAGCTTGTCAGGTCTGCTCATGGGAATAAATTAAGGCCTGTGATAGAGACAGATATACAGTTTGCAGGCAAGAAGATGAAGGCAGAATTTACTTTAGCAGACCGGTCTCATATGAAATACCACATTCTTATTGGAAGGAATATTCTCAGCGATAAGTATCTGATTGATCCTTGCAAGAAATGATGGATGTTTCTTATAGACTATAGGGGTTAAGTTTATATATCCTTCTGTATTACTTAGATTAACAAAACTGGAATTAATTTATCTTATTCTAGTGTGTCAAAAACCACCCATCAGAGATGGGTGGCATGATTGTAGCATAGCTAAATTGATTCAGTGGTTTTTGAGCATGCTCAGAAATATATCACCTTCCAATTATGGATTGTGGACTTACGTCCACTGGTTAGAAACCAGTGGTATATTTCTGACATATTTAAGGTGAGACTATGAGTGGGTTAAGAAGAACAACTTCATTGGATTATGCTGAAAGAGGAGACCGTGGGGAGCTGATTGCCCCTGAGAATTTAGGACTTTCACAAGTCCAGATTGCTTTTGGTTATGGAACTAAGGGGCCCACCTTAGAAGCCCATACAACTGTTCCTGTTGCTCATGGATCTACTTATTTAGTAGTATCTATAGATCACATCTTTTGGAGCAGAAGAAGACGCGTTAAGGGTGCTCTATAGAGCAACTGGAACGGGTAGCTTACCCCAAAGTATGTCAGGCCAAGCTGGTATTGAGGGTATTGGAACACGTCAATCAGTATACCCTTCCCAAGGAGAGTTGGATAAACTAATGGAAAACCCATCTGAACGAGTTACTGTTTCATTAAATAGAGATGGAAGTCTATATGAACTAGCATATGACTTTGAAAAGATGGTAATTGTTAATGTAAGTGGAAGAGAGGTGGATACTGCTGATGCACCAAACTATTCAAGGATATTTTGGACAATTATGGGAGAATGGTTTGATAATCCAATCAGCAGTTATGGAACATTAGCAAAATCTGGTAATGTACCGCGTAAGGAAGCAATTGGAAATATTGAGGTGCTTGTACACAGAATTGAAGAGGATTTAAAAGAATAGGGTTATCCTCTTAGTTTTTCTACTTTGTTAACACAATGCATAATCTTGTTGTTCTTTAAAGCTTCTACAATCTGGTTTGCTGCGTCTACAGCAACGTTTACCTGCGCTTCTTTGGTTGAAGCTCCTAAATGTGGTGTGCAGATAACTTTCTCATGAGCTATTAATGATTTGCATGTTGGAGGCTCTGCAGAGTAAACGTCTAAAGCTGCTGCTGCAACTTTACCTGAGTTGATTGCTTTTTCTAAAGCAGTTTCGTTTATAACTTCTCCTCTTGCAACATTCAGTATTTTAACGCCGTCTTTCATCATCTCAAACTCTTTGTCAGAGATTAAGTCTCTTGTTTTTTCATTTAATGGCACGTGTACAGTTATGTAGTCTGATGTTTTGAATAGTTCTTCAAGTTCGGTTTTTTTGATTCCAATCTCTTTCATCTTTTCTTCATCAACAAAAGGGTCAAAGCAAAGAACATCCATTTCAAAGGCAATAGCCACTTTTGCTACTTTTTTTCCTACATTACCTAAGCCAACAATACCTAATGTTTTGTCTTTTAGCTCTGTTGCCTTGTATTTTTTTCTGTCCCAGACTCCTGATTTTAGCTCTATATGTGAATGTATGACGTGTTTTGCAAGCATGATTAACAATGCTAATGTATGCTCTGCTGCTGCGTTTGTGTTTCCAAATGGGGTGTTTTCAACTACTACACCAGCATCTGCTGCTGCTTTTGTGTCTATGTTGTCATATCCTACGCCAGCTCTTACTACTAATTTCAGGTTTTTTGCTGCGTCTATAATTGTTTTTGTAATCTTTATTCCTGAACGAACAATCATTGCGTCTGCATCTGCACAGAGCTTTATGCATTCCTCTTCTGAGATTCCGGGTTTATTGTCTACTTCAAAACCTGCTTTTTCAAGAATTTCAGTGGCTTTTGGGTTTAGTTTGTCTGGTATCAGGATTTTCATTTTAATGCCTCGCTTATTGCTTCAGTCAATTCCTTAACTTCATCCAAGGTTAGATCACCCATATGGGCAATACGGAATGTTTTTTCTTTTATATCTCTATATCCATTTCCAAACTCCATGCCTTTTTCCTTTACTTTTTTGATTGTATCTGCAACATTGATTCCTTTATTGTTTTTCATACAGGTCAATGTATCGCTTTCATAGCCTTTTTCAGGGAACAGTTCAAAACCTTCATTAACTGCCCACCCCCTTGTGAATTCTGCCATTTTCTTGTGCCTTTCAAACCTATTGTCCATGCCTTCTTCTAGCATTTTGTCCAGCTGGTAGTTTAATGCGTAAATATGAGGTATTGCCGGTGTTGAGATTGTGTTTGATTTTCCTGCATATTTAAGGAACTGCTGGAAATCAAAGTAATAACCACGGTTTTCAACAACTTTACTTCTGTCTAATGCTTTTTGTGAGCAGGAGAAAACTGCCAACCCAGGAGGCAATGCAAAGCATTTCTGGACTGAAGCTAAGCAAACATCAATTCCAAGATTCTCAATGTCTATTTTAACTCCTGTTAGTGAAGATACTGCATCTACTATAAAGACAATATCAGGGTATTTTTTCACAACTTCTGCTATTTCACGTAAAGGATTCATAACACCGGTTGATGTTTCGTTATGAGTCAAAAAAACGCTGTCATAGTTGCCAGAGCTTAGTTTTTCTTCTACCATCTCCGGCTTTATTGCTTTTCCCAGGTCAACAGTTATTGTATCGCTTTCTTTTCCATTTTCTTTTGGCATTTTTGCCCATCTGTCAGAGAAATTTCCACAGACAAGATTTAATGATTTTTTCTTAACGCAGTTTCTTACGCATGCTTCCATAACGCCTAAAGCTGATGAAGTTGAGATAAATACATTGTTTTCTGTTGCTAAAACCTTCTGAAGCTTTGGAGTGGTTTCTTCAAATAATTTCTTGAATTCAGAGCTTCTATGGCCTACCATTGGCCTGCTTAGCTGTTTTAGAACGTCTTTCCTTACTTCTGTTGGTCCTGGTATGAATAGTTTGTTCATTATATCACCTTTTAAGATAGTTTATATACTGTTAATCCGCAAATAGGCTTAGGATAAAAATATGTTGTTTTATGAGGCATTTTCTCCTGCTTTGTAGAGATGGTCTTGACCTGCTCAACAGTTGGGGGATTCAATAAGATGGCTAGCTGGTATTTTTCATCTTCAACTAATTGAATTGCCCAGTCATCATTTTTAGTATAGCTTACATCTTCTCCTGATGTTACTTCTTTTGTTTTTTTGTTGAAGATTTCTTCTATGATCAATCTTTGGCAAACAATAACATCAAGCTTGTTCCATTCTAATGATTTTGATTCATCCAGGTGTTTTTCTAATGCTTTATCATCCTTTAATGTTATAAGATAAAAAAGACCCCCTTTAATATAAATGCTGAACGTGTTTGCTTTATTTCCTTCTTCCTTCATTATCTCAAAGATCCTTCTTTTTCCTGTGCTCAGCTCTTCCTTGTTAAAGATGAATTTTTTGACTTTGAAGTTTTCTTCCAGTTTTTCTAATAATGAATCAACATCAAACTCTTTGATGTTTCTTATAAGCCTGTGTGTTGGGAGGACTACAAGGTCATTATCTTCCATACCAACAAGAAACATAGATGTGAAATTGCAAGGGTCATCTTCTTTTACCGCTGTTGAGGTGCCCCTTATTGAATCCCTGTATGTCAATGCTGTTTCATACCTATGGTGGCCGTCAGCTATAAAGATATGCTTGTTTTTCATCTCTTCTATTATTTCTTTTGTTTCATTCTCGTTTAGCTTCCATAGTTTATGCTTAACTCCTTTTTCATCAATTATATTTATGATAGGATCTTCTTTACCTTTATTTTTAAGTATGCTGTTTATTTTTTTACTATCAGGGTACATGCTGTAAATCTGGCTTAAATTCAGTTTTGTCGCTTTTGTTAACTTTAGCCTATCTTCCTTTGGCTTAGGAAATGTCAATTCATGCGGCCTTATGATCCCTTTTTCAAAATATTCTAGTTTGACTAATGATATAAATCCCATTACCTTATTGACCTTGTTGAGATGTGAGAATTCCATTTCATAGACATAAATGCCTTCCTTATTATCCTGAACAAAGATGTTTTCGTTTATCCACACATTTGAATACATGGCTGCCCTTACATATTTATTATTGGTCTCATTATCATCAAGGTAGTCTTTTCCAAAAAGAAGCCTGACGAAATTGTAAGGGTGGTTATGGTAAAGCTGGTTTTGCTCTTCTTCAGAGATTATATCATATGGT
>Ga0187833_10003711_pt1 | contig 15299 bp, 11 predicted proteins | sample ETNtaG_37_FD_167968 | JGI IMG/M metagenome (GOLD analysis project Ga0187833, IMG submission 167968) | Marine microbial and viral communities from oxygen minimum zone, Eastern Pacific Ocean - ETNP2014_SV_400_PacBio MetaG (Illumina Assembly) | ecosystem: Environmental > Aquatic > Marine > Hypoxic...
TTAGACAAATCTATTCAGTACATCAAGGGAGTCGGACCCAAAAGAGCTCAGACGCTCGGTAGGCTGGGCATTCATACCGTACGAAACATTCTATATTACTTTCCACGTACACATCAGGATAGATCCAGGGTAGAGGAAATTTCCAATCTGACAGACGGTGACACTGCAATGGTGAAGGGTATTGTCTTCAGTATTAGGTCATACAAGACCAGAGGGTGGAAGAACGTCTTTGAGATATCAATTGGGGATGGGGCTGGTATTCTACAGGTTAAGTGGTTTAACCGTCCCTATCAGAGTGAAATGTTCCAGGTCGATGATCATGTATTCCTATATGGTAAGGTCTCTTCATATAAGCAGTCACTTCAGATGGTGAATCCTGAATTCGAGATAGTTACAGAGGAAGATGGTTCGGCCAGGAGCGTGGGAATAATACCCGTTTATCCACTTACAGAGGACGTCAGGCAAACCAGTTTCCGCAAACTTGTGAAAACGGTTGTTGACGGGTATTATCAAAAGGTTGAAGAAATATTTACAGATGACATCATCAAGAAGCATAAGTTTGTGCCGATTACCTTTGCGATAAAGAATATTCACTTTCCTGACTCGTTAGACAGCTTGGAAGAATCCGAGAGAAGGCTGAAGTATGAAGAATTTTTTATATTTGAGACGGCAATGGCGCTTCGTAAACGCAGTATAAAGGAGGTTAATGGGAATAAATTCAAAATAGGGCCTAATGTTGAAAAGCATATATATAAACTTTTTCCGTTCAAGCTAACGAACAGCCAGCAGGAAGTCATCAGGGAGATACACGAAGACATGTGTAGTGAGAGACCAATGAACCGCCTTCTGCAGGGTGACGTTGGTTCCGGAAAGACTGCTGTGGCTGTTTATGCGCTTTTTGCCGCCATTGCTAATGGTTTTCAAACTGCCTTTATGGCACCTACAGAAATCCTTGCTGAACAGCACTATCGTACACTAGGAGTCATGCTCTTGCAAGCCGAGGTAAAAATGCTTCTCCTCACAGGGGGCGCTAAGGCCAAAACAAGAAAAGAGAATATTGAGCGTATAAAACAGGGTGAAATTGATCTTGTGATAGGCACACACGCACTGATCCAGCAGGACGTGGAGTTTAAAAAGCTGGGCTTGATAGTGATTGACGAACAGCACAAGTTTGGTGTGATGCAGCGTACAAGACTTAGGCAAAAGGCACACAAGCCGCAACCGGACGTACTAGTGATGACGGCAACCCCCATACCCAGGAGCCTTTCTCTGACAGTGTTTGGTGATCTTGATATCTCAACCATTGACGAACTTCCACCCGGCCGCACTCCGGTAGAGACATGTCGTGTAACCGCAAAGAAAGAAAACGATGCATACGGATTTATTCGTAAGGAGATAGAGAAGGGGAGGCAGGCATTTGTTGTATTCCCGCTTGTGGATGAATCCGCAAAGCTTGACCTCAAGTCTGCAACTGTGGAGGCTGAGAGGCTTAAGGATGAGGTTTTTACCGGTTTGAATGTAGGGCTATTGCACGGTCAGATGAAATCAGATTTAAAGGATTTAATCATGACTGATTTTATTAAACACAAGTATGATATTCTTGTATCAACAATTGTAATTGAGGTGGGAATTGATGTGCCTAATGCTACAGTTATGGCGATCGAGCATGCAGAGAGATTTGGCCTCGCACAGCTTCACCAGCTCAGGGGCAGGATAGGGCGCAGTTCACACCAGTCATATTGCCTGCTTTTCGCCACACCCGGGAGCCTTGAATCCAGGCAGAGGATTGCGACCATGCTCGAAACAAATGACGGATTCAAGATTGCAGAAGAAGACCTGAGGCTCAGAGGGCCGGGGGAGTTCTTCGGTACAAGACAGCACGGCTTACCCGAGTTCAAGATTGGAGACATAATCAATGACTATGCCATATTAAAAGTAGCCAGAGACGACGCATTTAAACTCGTTAAGGAGGGCTATAAATCAAAGTCCTCAAAAAAACAAATGCTCCTGAAAAGGATTACTGAAGAATTCAAGGATAAGCTTGATTTGATAAATACGGGATGACTATTTCCTATTTAGGATCATTCGGGGAGGAGGGATATCAAGGTTAAGAAAAAAGCATGGGGCAGTTTAAGAAGCGGAGAAACGGTGAATCAGCGAAATGGACATTTGTGATTTACGAATAACTAATAATGAACAACATATCATGATACTTGTTTCAGTGTCTCTCCGTGGTAAACAGTTTTTCCACTCCAAGGAAAACATCGTACGGCAGGATCGATGACATGCATATCGGGTCACCGCATGTTCTTTTCCTGCACGGACTGCATGGTACGTCCTTTGTTATTACTATTGCCTTGCCGTTGTACGGACCATAGACTTCAGGATCTTTCGGCCCGTAAATTCCTACAACTGGAATGTCCAGGGCGGAGGCAATATGCAGAGGGCCGGTATCTCCACCAATAAAGAGACTGGCACGTTTTATAAGTTCTACGAGTTGTTTGATGGACCTGGTCTCGCATGCAGGAATCGCCTCGTGTTTCATTTTCTTCACTATCTCTTTGACTACACCGAATTCATACGGTCCCCATGTAAAGACCACGTTAGCCTCATAAGTATCCAGTATCAAATCGGCAAGTAAGGCATAGTTTAAAGGAGGCCATTGTTTGTATGACCCGAACTTGCTTGTACCGGGATGAATAATAATTATAGGGAGAGAGGGATTGATGCCTGTAGTGATGAATTTAGAGATGTATTTCTTGTCCAGCTTGAAGACAGGAAGTTTTGGCCTTTGAAATCCGTTCTCAATACCAAGTTCTTTCAGCAGAAATAGATTTTTGTCTATCCTGTGCATTTTCTTTTCCGGTGGAAACACCTGGTATTGAGTAGTTAAATAATTTAATTCTTTACAGTAACCTTTTCCAAATCCGACCTTTTTCTCTGAGCCCGTTATCAGGTTCATTATCCCGCTCTTGAGGTTGCCCTGAAAGTCAATGATCAGGTCATAATGTTCCCCTCGAAGTCTCTTGTAAAAGGAAATAATATCAGATAATGTGTTGAGGGTTTTATTAATCTTCAGTATTTTCCATTGCCACTTCTTTCTTGGAAATACTATAACGTTATCAATATCAGGGTGACCTGTCAGGATGTCACTTGCCTTGTCCTCTACCAACCATGCTATTTTTGACTTCGGGAAGTGAGAGCGTAACAGCCTGAGTGCGGGGAGTACGTGAACTACATCTCCTATAGCGCTGAGGCGGATTATCAATATCTTTTTCGGCTTTTCAGTTATTAACATACCCATGGCTGTTATTTTACAGATTTTCAGTCACGAATGGAAATGTTTCTTTGTTTATCTTTATGCTTTTCTTTGAGCCCCTTGCGGATTTGAGGTGAATTGCTGCGAACTTTTTTGACATAGCAATCACACTTTAGTATAATCCCTCAACAATGAAGAATGTGGAACTACCTGCTTATTTTTCAACTTTGACCAGAGGTGAAATAACCTTATATATCAAAAAGGAGTATGAACAGAGATTGTCAGCACATGATATTGATATGCTATTTAACCTGCACAAAGACAGTGATAAATTAAAGGTTTCTTACCACGGAAGAACACCCTGCAAAACCCTCATAATGGAGAGTCTTGGTAATGTAAGTTTTGTAGTGAGAGATTACTGTCATGGCGGATTGTTCGGAAAGATATTAAGGGACATTTTCTGGAACAGCCTGCGTCCTTTAAGGGAATTGTCAATATGTGAGGCTGCCGGCAAGAGTGGTATTAAGACTTCAGAGGTAATTGCAATTGTTAAGAATAGAGTTCTGGGGCCTATTTATAAATGCCGGTTGGTTTCAAAGGAGATAACTGGTGCCATAGATTTAATGGAGTTACTATTAAACGCTGAAAAAAATAAGTTAGTTGCACGAAAGAGACAAATCATTAATAAGACGGCAAAAGCAGTAAAAGAGATGCACGGTGCCGGTATTTATCACGCTGATCTGCACCTGAAAAATATTCTCATTCAATCTGCTGCTGGGAAAGTTGATGTGTATATAATAGATTTAGATAAATCCAGACAGTATGAAAAGATCAGCCTCCATCAAAGAATGAGAAACATAATGCGTCTGGACAGGTCAGTTGAAAAAATGATAAGAAACAATAGGGTTACATTTGACGAAACTTATCCGTTCCCAATATCCGGAACCGACAAATTAAGGTTTTTGAAGGAATATATAAAAACAGATAATAAATCTGAAAAACCACTTAGATATTACCTTCAGTCTTATAATACATCTCATAATCTTCATAGGTTGTGGTGGAGTGTGGGGGGCGGGTAGAAAGTGATATTAACTTCGAACTAAATCACGAGGGACGAAAGGCGAAGGGCGTTTAACTAGCAAACAGCAAGCGAAGGGAGACTTGTTTGTGATTATATCATACATCGTTGGAATTATTATTTCATACCTGATCGGAGGTATTCCTTTTGGTTATTTAATAGCCGTTGCAAAGGGAATAGATATTAGGACACAGGGTAGTGGAAATATAGGCGCTACGAATGTAGGTAGAGTACTTGGGAAAAAGTATGGATTAATAATATTTATCTTGGACATGCTTAAGGGATTTATAGTCGTGTTCTTCGTGCCTGCGGTTGTCAGCAGTGCGGTAAATGTCCCAACGACGATTGGCAACCTGCTGGTGATTCTTTGCGGTTTTTGTGCAGTACTGGGTCACGCCTTTCCCGTGTATTTAAAGTTTAAGGGTGGTAAGGCTGTTGCTACAAGCTTTGGAGTGTTTATATGGTTGGTGCCGCTATCTATAGCTATAGCATTTGGTGTCTGGCTTCTGACCGTAATAGTAACACGTTACGTTTCTCTGGGCTCAATGATAGGCTCTACGGCGCTGGCAGTAGCCATTGTGGTGGTTGTGGATTCTCCTTTTGGGGATAACGTGTACCTGACGGCAATGTCTGTAGCGGTTGCTATTCTCATAATTGCAAGACACACATCAAATATACAGAGAATTATTGCAGGAACAGAAAAAAAGGTTTTTTCAGAAAAAGACAGTTAAGAAATCGGGGTTAGAATACTTATATGCATTTGAAGATATGTTAAGGCGATAGCCAGCGTGCGGCGTCTTTTGCCCAGTATGTGAGAATAATATCTGCACCCGCCCTTTTAATACCTATCAATGTTTCCAGGGCAACAGCCTTTTCGTCCAGCCATCCTTTTTCATGAGCAGCCTTAACCATGGAAAACTCACCACTCACGTTATAAGCAGCTACAGGATATCCAAATTGATCTTTTATAAGCCTTATTATATCTAGATACGGGAGTGCGGGTTTTACCATTACAATATCTGCTCCCTCGTCTATATCCAGGGCCACTTCTCGTATAGCTTCTTCTGAGTTTGGTGTATCCATTTGATATGTCCGCCTGTCTCCGAAACTTGGTGGAGATTCGGCCGCATCTCTGAAGGGGCCAAAGTATGCCGAAGCATATTTGGCCGCATAAGACATTATGGGAATGTTGTCATAACCGTTGTCATCAAGAATGTCCCTGATCGCACCTACACGTCCATCCATCATGTCACTCGGTGCTACTATATCCACACCGGCCTCTGCGTGTGACAGGGCCTCTTTGGAAAGTAGTTTAAGTGTCTCATCATTATCTATTTGATACTCACCCGTCTTTTCATCCTTCTTTATATAACCGCAATGTCCATGGTTGGTGTACTCACACATGCAGACATCTGTTATAACCAGTATATCAGAAACGTTTTCCTTAATAGCCCTGATGGCTTTTTGTATGATACCATCATCAGCATATGCTTCAGTGCCTGACTCATCTTTGGTACTTGGAATACCAAATAAGATTACTCCGGGGATTCCGAGAGTTGCAATTTCCTTGACCTCTTCTACCAGTGTATCTACAGAAAACTGATAATTTCCGGGCATTGAGGATATTTCGTTTTTAATACCGTCTCCGGGACGCACGAACAGCGGCATAATGAGATCTTTTACAGATAAATGGGTTTCGCGAATGAGTTCACGCAATAGTTTATTACTTCGTAATCTGCGTGGACGGTACTTTGGAAAGTGCATATTTAAGTTCCTTTAAAAACATATCTTTATAATGGTGAATAAATAGTTTATAGTGTAAAACCATTTTGTCAAATGATATATTTCATTCAGGAGGTATACACAATGCAGAATTTAGCACAATTTTTATTCGAAGTAGGTTATTTAAAAAGGGTTCGTAGGAGTGGATGGTGGTTGCTGGGAAATAAAACACCTGAGAGTGTTGCAGAACACTCCTTTCGCTGTACAATTATAGGATATTTGTTGGCAAGGTCAGAAAAAGTTGATGCCTCTAAGGTGATTATGATGTGTCTTTTTCATGATGTGCATGAGGCCAGGACGAACGACCTTCACAAAATAGCTCAGAAATATATAAACCTTGAAGAGGCAGACGCCAAAGCATCACAGGAACAGTTAGAGCTTTTAAAGGGTTCTGTGGGAAAAGAGGTAGAAGATATATTAAGTGATCTGGCAAATCAGGAAAGCATGGAAAGCATAGTCGCTGAAGATGCAGACATCCTGGAATGCGCAATGCAGGCCAGGGAGTATCAGGTACAAGGGTATGAAGATGCCATAGACTGGATCGAAAGAGCTAAGGGCAGACTGAGGTGTGAATCATCAAAAAAACTACTGTCAATCATAGAATATTCTGATCCTAATGAATGGTGGAAGAAACTTAAAGACAGTGATAAATAGATACCAGAAATCTGACAATCAAAAACATTTTGACAATTATTGCTTATTATCCTAAAATTTTGCAGTAGTTTGAACGATTTTACATAATTTGAAAAGGGGAAAATAGAATGAAGACTCAACTTGACAGAGCCAGAGATGGTGAAATTACACAAGAGATGAAAGAGGCTGCTGTCTATGATGATGTCAGCCCTGAATTTATACGTGATGGAATCGCTAATGGCCACATTGTTATATATGGGAACCCTCAGAGAAAGTCCAGGGTTGTCGGTATCGGACAGGGCCTGAGGACAAAGATAAATGCAAGTATCGGGACTTCTCCGGACATTATTGATTTTGATATGGAAGTAGAAAAGGCCAAAGTTGCTGAAAAGGCCGGTGCTGATACATTGATGGAACTTTCCACAGGTGGTGACTTGGGAGAGATAAGGAAAAGAGTCCTTGACTCAATCAGTTTGACGGTTGGAACTGTACCCTTGTACCAGGCGGCAATGGAAACTATTGAGAAGAAAGGTTCTGTGGTAAAAATGGAGGCGGATTTCCTGTTTGAGATTATTGAGAGGCAGGCACAGGATGGAATCGGATTTATGGCGATTCATTGCGGCATAAACATGATTACATTGGAACGTTTAAGAAAACAGGGGTATAGATATGGCGGTCTCGTAAGCAGGGGAGGTTCATTCTTAACAGCTTGGATGAACCATAACAAAAAAGAGAATCCGTTATATGAAGAGATTGACAGACTCATTGACATTATGAAGAAATATGACGTGATTTTAAGTCTCGGGAATGGTTTAAGGGCAGGTGCTGTACATGACAGTACCGACAGGGCACAGATTCAGGAATTGATTATGAACTCTGAGATTGCAGAATATGCCCAGAAGAAGGGTGTCCAGATAATTGTCGAAGGCCCCGGACACATACCAATAGATGAGATAGAGGCAAATGTTATTATACAAAAGAGGATGAGCAATAATGCTCCATTTTACATGCTTGGCCCCATTACTACAGATGTGACACCCGGATATGACCATATCTCTTCTGCAATTGGCGCAGCTTTATCATCCAGGTATGGCGCTGATTTCATCTGTTACGTTACACCTCCTGAACACCTGGCACTTCCCACACCTGATGACGTAAGAGAGGGTGTCATGGCGGCCAAGGTTGCCGTTCACGTTGGGGATATGATAAAACTAAAGGATAAAGTGAAGAATCAGGATCTTAAGATGGGTATTGCGAGGAGGGACCTTGACTGGAAGACCCAGTACGAAACAGCTATTACTTCAGAGAAAGCAGAGGAGATAAGAAAGAGCCGTCCGCCAATGGAGGAGGATACGTGTACAATGTGCGGCCCTGTATGTTCGTTAAAGGGTGTAATGGAATATTATGAAGATGACTTGAAAGATAGCAGGAAAAAGAGCTACACGGCGGCATTGTAAGGGGTTAGCACATTGCCGATGAAAATAAATCTGTTCCATTTCTGTATGTAGAAACATGCCCATTGTCCTGTTAGAACATCCGAGGCCAAGAATACCTGAAAGATATGAATCTGTGGTTAATACACCGCTCTCTTCATGTCTGATGACCGGTTACGTTGCGTCAACCCTGAAATCCAATTACCACGATGTGGATATTGTTGACGCAAATCTTTATGGGTGGACTTTCAATAAAACTATTCAGGAACTTAGAAAGAAGAGCTTTAAGTTATTAGGAGTTCATCTTGTCTATTTGTGGGAGAATACGGCAAGTGTGTTTGAGATGCTCATGGACCTCCGAAGAAGTGTTCCAGATGCACATATAAATCTTTATGGACACTTCCCCACATTCGCATCCAGGGAGTTATTGACCAATCACCCTTTTGTCGACTCTGTTACTATAGGAGAGCCGGAGGCCACGTTTCTGGAGCTTTCAGCGGCAGTCACAAACAATAAAGACACTTCTGCTTTATACACAATTGATGGCATTGCATTCAATTATACCAATAGTAAACTAGAAGAAGGTATCCTTAAGCCCGACGTAATACTGAACAAGCCGAGAAAGCCGGTTTCAAATCTTGACAATCTCCCCTTTCCTTATCGCAACGACTTCGAATTAACAAAGAAAAAGGGAATTTCTACCTTTATCCTTGCCAGCAGAGGCTGCTATGGGAAATGTACTTTCTGTTATCTGGATAATTTTTATGGCGAGGAATCATCCTGGCGGGGGAGAAGCACTGAAAATGTATTTAATGAGATTTATGATATTTATGAAGAGTTTGATGAAAGATATTTTTATTTTGCTGATGCGAACTTTTTTGGTCCGGGCAAAAAAGGAAAAGAACGTGCGTGTGAACTGGCAAATCTCATTATGGATAAAGGCTTGAATATAAAGTTTGGAATTGAGTGCAGGGCTAATGATATAGAAGACAAAACGATTGGATTACTGGTTGAGGCAGGACTTAAAGACGTGTTCCTTGGAGTTGAGAGTGGAAGTCAGAGGTCTCTGAATAAATTCAGGAAGTTTACAACGGTTGAGGATAATAAAAAGGCCATAAACATACTCAGACGGTATGGTATAGAACCGAATTATGGTTTTATCATGTTTGAACCGGATTCAACCCTGGCAGATGTCAGGGAGAATTATGAGTTCCTTAAAGAGATGAAAATGCTGAATTCGCCGAGCGTTACAGCCCATCTATTGCATCACAAACAGACCGTATTCAAAGGAACGTTTGATTATCAAAGGAAGAATAATGGTGCCAAGCCAGTTTCTGGGATTATGTATGAACGTCCTTGTGAATTCAAGGATAAGGCAGTAGAGGCGTTGTCGGAAGAAGTAAATCGCTTTTGCCTTCAGGTGCTTAAGGATATATCTCAGGACAGGGACGACAAGAATAGACAGTTTGATTCATGTGTTTATGACGAGGGTGATATGTCTTCAAAACAGATGAATGATCAACTGATTGAACATTTCGAACAGACTTTGTGCTCATATGAATAAACCTAAAGATATAGAATATCTCAATGAAATAAGCTATAGCTATTGGAAAGCACAGGTTCTTTTTGTAGCTATCGATATGGACGTGTTTACGCTGACTGCGGGTAATGGTAAAAGTTGCAAGGTCATTGCCAGGAAGCTCAGGACTGATCTCAGGGCAACTGAAATGATCTTGAATGCACTTGTCTCATTGGAGTTTCTGAGAAAGATTGGGGAAGTTTACAGGAATACTGCCATATCCAATCGTTATCTGGTGAAAGGCTCTCAACTATACCAGGGTGACAGGATCCACCATTTTCATAACATGTGGGATTGCTGGTCAAAATTAAACGTTGCCATCAAAACCGGCAAGCCTACTGCATATGATAATGCAGAGGAAGAGGTTGATGAAAAAAGATTGAGAGAGTTCATCAGGGCCATGCACAATATCGGTGTAGTACAGGCCGGGGAAATTTGCGAAGAATTACATCTAAAGAAATACCGTAGCCTTCTGGACCTGGCTGGAGGGCAGGGAACTTATGCTGTAAGGTTTGTTAAAGAAAACCCGAAGATGAAGGCTGTAGTCTTTGATCTTCCGGAGGTTATTAAGATTACCAGAGACCATATTAAGGAATCGGGTATGAAAGGGAAGGTTGCAACTAAGGCAGGGGATTGTCTTAAGGATAGTTTCGGTAAAGAATTGTATGATATTGTCTTTGTGTCAAATTTACTACATATTTATAAACCGGGTGAAAATCGGAAAATATTAAAAAAATGTTGGGATTCCTTATTGAAAAAGGGTATAGTTGTGATTCAGGAGTTTGTCTTGAACTCTGCAAAGACACAGCCACTTTTTGGTACGCTTTTCAGCCTGAATATGTTGATGGGAACACATAGGGGCTCATCTTATTCATATGTTGAAATGAAAGAGTGGCTCAAGGATGTGGGATTTAAAAACATAAAAAAAGTTGATCTGGACTTGGATTCAGGCTTAATCATTGGGCATAAGCCGTAAATACAATTTAAGGAGAGATGGTAATGTATAAGAAGATTGTTGTGCCGGTTATGTTGTTAATTTTCATTTTGCAAATCAGCAACTTGCTGTTTGCAAATGAAAATACAGAGGCGAAGACAGAGGTGAGCACTGAGGCCGCAGTTGAGAAGAAAGAGGTAGAGGAGGAGGAAGCTGGTACAGCGGATACAGCGGATACAGCGGTAGAGGCAGAGGATGGCGTTATTGCTACTGTAAATGGTGAAGAAATATTTCGCAAAGAACTTGACAGAAGACTGGGTGTTCTTAAACGTATGAATCAGGAAGTGACACGTGCTGTCCAAATACAGGTAATAAATCAGTTAACAAAGAAAGTACTACTTAAACAATTTGTTGAAGGGCAGAATATCGAGGTAAGTAGTGGAAAGGTACAGGGAGAGCTTGAAAAGATCCAGTATTTTCTGAAATCCAATCCGAATGATAGCGACAAGTCGCTGGTAGAGATTTTGGAAACTCAGGGTTCCAATATTGGTGAACTCAAAGATGAGATAAGGAGGACTCTGGCTTTGAGCAAATATTTGGATAACAGGGTTGATGATGAAGAGAAAATCAGTTATTTTGAATCGAATATAAGCGTCTTTAATGGTGAAAAGGTAAAAGCAAGTCATATCTTAATTGATACAACTAAGTTGAAAACAGCCGCTGAACTTGAAAACGCAAAACAGAAGATTGAAGAGGTAAAGAAGGAAATAGATAATGGTGCGGACTTTGCGGAAACTGCAAGGAAATACTCAACCTGTCCTTCTGCTGAAAATGGGGGTGATATAGGTTTCTTTCAAAGGAATGGTTCTTTAGTAGAGGAGTTTGCCGAAGCTGCATTTTTAATGGAAGTCGGAGAAATAAGTGAACCTGTAAAAACACAATTCGGATATCATATAATAAAGGTCACTGATAAGGAAGAAGGAAAAGATGTCAAATATGAAGAGGTTGAAGACATGGTTGATTTTGTTTATATGCAAATAAAGACCGAAGCCCTTCTGAAGGGATTGTATGAAAAAGCAGAGATTGAAATAACTCTATAGTAGTTGGGCGATTATTAGCCTTTTGTTTTCCTGTAAATTTCCGGGAGTTTCTTTATTAACACCTGGATTCTTTTTTCAAGAGTATGTGGTTTTGCAGGTGATCCCCAGACGATTGATCCTGCCTCTAAACTCTTATAAACATCAGAAGCTGCACCAATAATACAATTATCTCCAATTTCTATATTATCAATAATGCTTGCATCTGCAGCCATCATAACATTTTTGCCTACTTTTGTGCCTCCGGAAATTTTCGTGTATGCAATTAACATAGTGTCCTCTCCAATGAAAACGTTATGAGCTATGTGGGAATGGTTGTCTATTTTGACACCGGAGCTTATAACGGTTTTGTCAAGTGCTGAACGTGCAATAGTGACGTTTGATCCAATTGCCACATCATCTCCAATCTCAATAGTTCCTACCTGGGGAATCTTTACGTGTTTACCTTTTATTTGAAGATATCCAAAGCCGTCATCACCAATAGATGTGCCGGATTGGATTTCTACGCGTTTACCTATTGTAACTTCTTCTCTGATTGTAACGTTTGGGTATATTATTGAATCATCACCAATTTTGCAGTTTGTGCCTATAAAGGTATTGGGGTATATGGTTACATTATCACCTATCTGTGTGTTTTCGCCAATGACTACGTTTGCTCCAATAGATACATCATTGCCAATGGAAGAGTCTTTCGAAATTGTTGCTGATGGATGAATAGTGCGTGGCTGTTGCCGTTTTTTGTCTGAAACAACCTTAAGTAGTTTAATAAATGCCAGGAACGGATTGTCGACAATGATTAATGTTTTTTTTGTTTCCTCTATCGGTCTGTGTGATACAACTGCAGAGGCCTTTGATTCAAGTACTTTGCTTACAAGCTTTTCGTTCTTGATAAAGCTTATGTCGCCTTCATCAGAATTCTCAATGCTGGACACGCCCGTGATGATCAGGTTTTCATCTCCCAGCACCTTACCGCCGATAATTTCGTTAATTTGCTTTATGGTAAATTCCACAAAAAGACATTCCTTTCTCGCTGGTGGAAATGTTATACTCGATTCGAGTAAGATTTAGTTTATATCACACGAATACATGTGCTGTCAAACTGAACTTTCGTGTTGACAATAGGCTAAGATGGAAATAGTATTCTGAAATAAGTATTTGTACCTTTAATCCTCGTTGGTGATTTCTAACAAAACTATTACAATTAACCTTGATATTTGAAATTATTTGATTCTGCTATGATAAGATCTGAAACTGCTGATTGTACGAATAAAGATAATATGGAATTGTTATGTGGTGAGAGTGTTAAATTAGGTGCAACGATTTCCAAAATAGTTTCCACGAAGAGTATTGTGGTAGAACCCTGGGTTCAGTTGAAATGCCGTTTTGGCTGCTCAAAATTTGGCAAATATAAGACCTGTCCACCACATACGCCAACGTATAAGGAAACTCAGGAATTGATGAATTGTTATGAGAGTGCTATTCTGATAGAAGGTCAGCCGCCTGCAAAACAATTTGAAGAAATGCTTCTCCGTATTGAACACAAGGCAAATTTTGCCGGGTTTTATAAGGCCTTCGCTCTAAATGCAGGGCCGTGTCCGCTTTGTACTACATGCGATGTAGATGGTTCCTGTGTGATGCCAAAAGAGGCAAGGCCGTCAATGGAGGCATGTGGTATCGACGTCTTTAAGACTGTTCGCAATAATGGTTTTGAAATAAAATTTCTGGAACATAAAAATGAATATGTTAAATATTTCGGTTTACTCTTACTTGAATAATTTGGGAATTTGAATATGTGTGGGATTGTTGGATATATTGGAGAAAATAAAGCCAGCCCGATACTCATTAATGGAATAAGAAGGCTTGAGTACAGGGGGTACGACTCTGCAGGGTTGTCTATTATAAAGGATAACGAAATAATTTGTGCGAAATCAGTAGGGTACATTGATGAATTGGAGAAAATGATAGATAGTAAGTTTAATGAAGGCACTATAGGTATTGCTCATACTCGATGGGCTACACATGGAGCGCCTACAGTAGAAAATGCCCACCCACATTGTGATTGTTCCGAAAAGATTTCAATTGTCCACAACGGTATAATTGAGAATTATAACTATCTGAAGGCAAAACTGGAAAAAGAAGGACATATATTCAAAAGCGAAACAGATTCTGAGGTGATTGCTCATCTTATTGAAAGTTATTTTGAAGGGGAGCTGGAAGGCGCTGTAAGGAGAGCGTTGAAGGAAGTTGATGGCGCTTATGGCCTGGCCATAATCAGTCTGGACGATCCCGGCAAATTGATTGCCGCAAGGCGTGGGAGCCCATTGATAGTAGGCATAGGTAAGGGAGAGCATTTTGTCACTTCAGATGCAGCTGCCATTTTAGAATATACAAAAGAAGTTGTTTACCTGGACGATAATGAGATTGCTGTTTTGACAAGGGATAAAATGAAAACAACCGATATTGACAACGTGCAGATATCAAAAAACATAGATGAGATTCAATGGAATCTTGATAAGACAGAAAAGGATGGATACGAGCACTTTATGCTTAAAGAAATATATGAGCAGCCGCAAACCTTGCGTGATGCAATGCTGGGTCGATTTGAGAAGGATAGCAGTCTCGTGCATCTGGGAGGATTAAAGGAAAAGGAAGATATTCTGCGGGATGTCAGGCGTATTATAATAGCGGCATGTGGCACCTCCTGGAATGCCGGGCTTATTGGTGAGTATATGATAGAGGAACATTTGGGAATACCGGTTGAGGTGGAGTACGCTTCAGAGTTCAGGTATAGAAATCCTATTATTGAAGAGGGGACTATGGTATTGGTGATAAGCCAATCCGGCGAGACTGCGGACACACTTGCCGCAATGCATGAGGCTAAAAAGAAAGGCGCAGCAATTCTATCGATCTGTAATGTTGTTGGGAGCAGCATTGCGAGGGAATCGGATTGTGGTATTTTTCTTCATGCCGGTCCTGAGATTGGTGTTGCATCGACAAAGGCATTTACTTCACAAATTACCGTTCTATTCCTGTTAACTCTCTTCCTGGCCCGGGTAAGAGGAAAGAAGGAAGTTTTGAGTAGTGATTTGACGGATAAGTTGAGAGAAATTCCGGGGCAGGTTCAGCAAATCCTTGATAGAGAAGACCAGATAATCAAGATTGCACAACTTTATAGCGATAGTGATAATTTTCTTTATTTGGGGAGAGGTTACAATTATCCTGTGGCCCTGGAAGGAGCGCTTAAGTTAAAGGAGATATCCTACATACATGCAGAAGGCTATCCAGCCGCAGAGATGAAACATGGGCCAATAGCGCTTATAGATAAGAATATGCCTGTTGTATTTATCGCTACCACGGATAGAGTGTATGCCAAGATTTTAAGTAATATTGAAGAGGTGCGTACTCGTGGTGGTAAAGTAATCGCTATAGCAAATGAGCAAAATAATGAGATCTCTGAAATGGTGGATCATGTTCTTTATATACCTGAAACAATTGATGTATTAA
>Ga0187833_10003718_pt1 | contig 15272 bp, 16 predicted proteins | sample ETNtaG_37_FD_167968 | JGI IMG/M metagenome (GOLD analysis project Ga0187833, IMG submission 167968) | Marine microbial and viral communities from oxygen minimum zone, Eastern Pacific Ocean - ETNP2014_SV_400_PacBio MetaG (Illumina Assembly) | ecosystem: Environmental > Aquatic > Marine > Hypoxic...
CCATCCCACGGGCTACTATAGAGATTTTATGTGGCGGGTCAGCATTGGGCAGCATTTTAGCCACAAGGGAGTGTCCTACCTCGTGATAAGCAGTGATCTCCTTTTCCCTGGGACTAATCCTCCGGCTCTTTCTCTCTGGTCCAGCCATCACTCGGTCAATAGACTCCTCTAATTCCTTCATCTCAATCGTTTTCTTGCCACGTCTGGCCGCTAAAATGGCGGATTCATTTATCAGGTTGGCCAGGTCAGCACCGCTGAAACCAACCGTCTGTTTAGCCAGCACCTCCAAATCGGCCGATTTATCTACTGGCTTATCTTTAGAATGAACCTTAAGGATGGCGCTTCGGCCGGTAATATCCGGGCGGTCGAGGATTACTCTCCGGTCAAAACGACCGGGGCGGAGTAAAGCCGGGTCAAGTATATCGGGGCGGTTGGTAGCCGCCAGAACAATCACACCGACGTTGGTATCAAAGCCATCCATCTCGGTTAGAATCTGGTTTAAGGTTTGCTCTCTCTCATCATGACTACCACCCAGTCCAGCGCCACGCTGGCGACCGACAGCATCAATCTCATCAACGAAAACAATGCATGGGTTATTACGTTTCGCCTGGTCAAAGAGGTCACGTACTCTGGAGGCACCAACGCCGACGAACATCTCGACAAATTCACTGCCGCTGATAGAAAAGAAAGGTACTCCGGCTTCACCAGCTACCGCCCGAGCCAGCAGTGTCTTGCCTGTGCCCGGAGGACCAATTAGTAATACCCCTCTCGGGATGCGTGCTCCCAAGCTTTGAAACTTCTCCCGCGATTTGAGGAACTCCACTACTTCAGTAAGCTCCTGCTTAGCCTCGTCTACGCCAGCGACATCATCAAAGGTTACTACAGGCTTATCCGGTGCAGAGAGACGTGCTCGGCTGCGACCAAAACTGAGAGCCTGGTTATTAGCTCCCCGGGCACGAAAGAGCAGGAAGAAGAGTAAACCACCAAACAGAAAAAGAGGTAAGAAGGTAATCAGTAAGTTTCCCCACTCAAAGCCACCGGGTCTAATTTCATATTTTACATCAGTACTCAGCCCAAGTTCTCGCAGGTCGTTATAGTTTAGAGCACCTATGTTACTCTTTAGCTCCTTGCCATCAGTAGTAGTAATGATTAGCTGCGGACCCTTTTCAGCTATTTTCTCTAGCTTGTTACCTTGAGACATAGTTATGACTTCACTTAAGGGGATTTCAGCCGGCTTTCCAGGCGTGGAGAAGAGAATGGTGGCAAAAGCCACCCCGGCCACCAAAATAACTATATATAGTAAGCCGTTACGTCTCCAATTCAGCATATTTTGCCTCAAGAAAATTCAATTCCTTATCTCAACTTACTTTCATTATACCAGAAATAACAGTGCCGTGGGAAATCAGGATATTTTCAGACTACCATTAGCCTGCTTTCAGCAAGGTGTTATAGGCTGCTTTCAGCAGCAGGGCGTCATCTTCCAGGTTCGGACTTTCGCAGATTACCAGACCTTTGACCTCGTAATCCCTTAATGCTTTGAGGAGTTCGAGATATTGTAAATCTGAATCTTTCAGGTTTAAATGCTTTATTTCTCCCTTTGCCCCGTAGTGGATACCGGAGAAGTGAATATGCATATTATTCAGGGCGGTCCTGCCCAGCCGCTCTTTAATCTGCAGCAGAATAGAGGCGAATTCCTGGTAAGAATTGAATGCTCCGGTCCTGGCGTGCCAGTGAGCAAAGTCTATGCAGGGAGCTAATCCTTCCAGTTCAATACATAGGTTAAGTATTTCCTCTATTGTGCCAAACTGACTGCTCTTACCCATTACTTCAGGTCTAATCCACACATGATTATTTTCCTGCCTTAGCTGGTGCATTACTTCCTCTAGATGTTTCTTTACCGTGTTATAGGTTTCTCCCGGTGGGTCACCAAGGTAAAAAGCGGTGTGAAAAACGGCGCTTTGTGCCCCACACAAAGAGGCAATTCGAGCTGTCTGGAGTAACCTCTCCTGGCTGGCCGTTATCTTTTCCGGCTCGTGGGCGTTAAAATTCATGAAGTATGGAGCATGAGCTGATAGCCTTATGTCTTCTCTGGTAGTTATATCGGCAACCAAACGAGCCCCAGCCTCCCCCATTCTTACTCCTTTGACAAATTCTATCTCCATGCAGCCCAGTCCAAGCTCGGCAATCCGTTCAATTCCCGATATAGTAGTCTGTGGCTTAGCACTATGCGGTACGCCAGCAGTTCCAAAAAGAAGTTCCATCATTTACTTCTATCCCCTGGCTATTGGTGATTAAATACTGTTTCTTATAGTTTATAGTATTGTTCGGTTTTGGTTGGTGGTGTTCCTTTCCAGAAGGACGAGACCATTCCGCCCCCGTATTTGGGTATGGGTAAACACAGGCGGAAGGTGAAGCAATCCGTGTGAGAGAAGGGTACCCCACCCCTCCCAGATTACCACGTCGTCCCGATTATTATCGGGACTCCTCGCAATGATAAATAAAATTAACCAAATGCAACTAGAACCTAGTTTATACACTGTTGCTCTTTAATGTCGGATTATTCAGACCTGAGCGCCTCAATAGGATTGAGGCGAGAGGCGTTCCAAGCAGGATAAAAGCCAAAGAATAAGCCAATACCCACCGATACTGAAACAGCCAGGATAACCACACCAGCCGTAACCACGGTTGTCATTATTTCCATGCGGTCAACGACGGCTGAGACCACCCAACCCACGACAACCCCGATGATACCACCGGTAAAGGTGAGGAAGACGGCTTCAATCAGGAATTGACCCCATATATCCCGTTCCGTGGCGCCCAGCGCCTTACGGATGCCTATCTCCCGGGTACGTTCTAGTACCGAGACCAGCATAATATTCATCACGCCGATACCCCCCACCAGCAGCGCAATGGCAGCAACAGCACCTAAAAACTTGGTCATCAGCTCTGTCGTAGCAGTCAGTGATTCGGATATCTCCTGCATTGACCTGACACGGAAGTCATCATCTATATTGGGGCCAAGCCGGTGGCGGGTACGCAGCAGACTGGTGATTTCCTCAGTAACGTAGCTTGCCTGCTCCTCATCACCTACCTTCAGTGATATGGATGATATTACGCGTTCGCCCTGGGCGGTCCGCGGTTGGGCGACCATCTGCTGCATGGCGGTCAGCGGAATCAGGATGGAGTTATCAGGCGAACCAAAAGTGGCACCCTTACTCTCCATGACGCCGATGACGCGCACAATATTGTTACCCATACGGATCTGTTGCCCTATGGGGTCAGTATCCCCAAACAGGGTCTCTTTTACCTCAGAGCCAAGTACAATCACTTTGGCGCCACGCTGGTACTCATAGTCGGAGAAGAAGGCGCCGTAGCCAATCTCCAAATGCCGTATCTCCCGATACTCCGGGGGTACGCCGGTAACCGCGGAATTCATATTTTCACCACCGACAACCAACTGAAGTGACTTTGAGTAGATAGGGGCTACCAAATCTACATAAGCGACCTGTTCCGCTATTGCCTCCGCATCTTCTTGAGTGAGGGTTTGGGCGCTGCCGGCAGCGCTCCTGAATCCCCTGAAGCTGGACGACCCACGGCTGATGGTAACTAGGTCTGAGCCAAGGCTTCCGATACGAGCCATTATATCTGCTTGAGCACCTTTACCGATGGACATCAGGCTGATCACAGCGGCGACACCGATAACGATACCCAGGATGGTTAAGAAGCTGCGGAGCTTGTGAGAGGTAATGCCTGCCCAGGCGGTTGAGACGGGTTCAACCCATTTTTTCATTCCGTTTCCTCCGAAATTACCTGGCCATCCTTAAGATAGATGATGCGCTGGCAGTGATGAGCGATGTCAGCTTCGTGGGTTATCATGACCAGAGTAATATCCTGTTCAGTATGCAGAGAGGTGAGGATGGACATTATCTCCTCACCGGAGACGCTGTCGAGGTTACCGGTAGGCTCGTCCGCCAGAACCAAAGGTGGATTTTTCACCAGGGCTCGGGCGATGGCGACCCTTTGCATCTCCCCACCCGAAAGTTCGGTAGGGTGGTGATTAGCCCGGTCGGAGAGCCCGACCCTGTCCAGCGCCTCCATAGCACGTTGACGGTCAACACCGCCGGCGTAGCGCATACCGAGTTCAACGTTAGCCAGCGCCGAGATTCGGGGTAGTAGATTGAAAGTTTGGAAAACAAAGCCTATCTTTTGACTCCTGACCATGGCCAGTTCGCCGCTGCTGAGGTGGCTTACTTCTCTATCCTCCAGATAGTAGCTACCCGAAGTCGGCTGATCCAGACAACCCAGCAAGTTGAGCATGGTCGACTTGCCCGAGCCGGAAGGCCCCATAATCGCCACCAGTTCACCCTTCTCGATATTAATGGTTACCCCATTGAGCACAGTCAACTCCCTTTTGCCCATGGGATAGACTTTAGTTATATCCTGCAGCCGAATCATCGGAACATTCTCCTCATTTGTCCTGATACTCCTGATGTCGATGTCGTCGGTCTGGTGGTAGTAGTCCCTTGGGGGACAATAATCTGCTCACCTTCATTGAGCCCCTCGGTCACCTCGGTGAACTGGAAGTCACTGATGCCTGTCTGTATCATCCGTTCCTCAACAACACCATCTTTCATCACCTGAATATAGGTCTCCTGTCCCTGACGAGCAATCACCTTGTTAGGTACCAGCAGCACATCTTTCCTCTCATCTACCGTGATGCTTACGGTAACAGTCAGCCCTTCCCTGAGTTGAAAGTCTTCAGGGGCTATCGTCGGCCCCTGGCCGTCGTCTGGCGGGGAGGGCGTCTGACCTTGCCGGCCTCCTGGTGGGAAAGGTGTCTCGCCCTGCTGCCTCCGCCGAATCATTTCTTCAGCCTGTTCTCGAGTAATACGACCTTCTTCAATGGCCTGTCGGAGCCGCTCGGGAAGTTCTCCCGGAGACATCTTCGGCCTCGCCCTCTGCCTCGCCTCTGGTCGTTCCGGCATTGCCGATTCGAGTGACTGTATTTCGATTTTCACTCTGTAATTGACCACACCCTGCTGAATAGTGGCTGTCGGTGAGATATGGGTGACCTTAGCCGGAAGGTTAATCTCCGGTCTGGCGTCTAACTGAACGTTAGCTTCTGTCCCCAGCGCCACCTGAAAGATATCCATCTCACCGACCATAACTTCCGCTTCAAATTTAGCGGGGTCGGCAAGTTGCACGGCTACCGTACCTGTCAGCACTTCATCACCGCCCTCAACATTTACTGCGGTAATGAAACCGGCAAAGGGCGCCGTAATAACCGGGCTTTTACCATTGGCCTCGTCCAACTCTTTCTGAGCGTCTGCCAGAACTTTCTGAGCGTCTGCCACGGCCAGCCTGGCATCCTCCAGCCTGCCCTGAGTTAGTTCGACCCTCAGCCTCTGTGTTGTTACTGTTTCTTGCTCTTGTTTGGCTTTCTCCAATTGTTCTTGGGCTAGTTCGACCTTCATCCTTCTTATTTCTATCTGCTCGTTTCTCTCAACCTTGCCAGTTATTGTGGCCGGGGTAGGTTCAGCTAACAGCTCATCTAGCTTGACCTGAGCTGTCCGTAGCTTTTCCTCGGCAGCGGCTATTTTTGTGTCAGCGGCTGATAATTCTGATAACTCGTCTAAGTTAGCCCGAGCTGCCTGCAGCGCTTCCTCGGCAGCGACTAGCGTCTCGGTCCAGATTTTTATATCCCATGCTGTTTTAGCTTCCTGGTAGCGGTACGTTCTTGTAATACGGTCATATATTAGTCGACCTCCGTCTATTGTCGCTTGAGCTTCTTCCACCTCGCTCTCAGCGCTCCGTACCGCTGCCCGTGCCGCAATAATCTCTGCCGGCCAAATATATAGAGCCTCAGCATCTTCCAGGGTAATCTCAGCGTTCAGCGAGTCTAGTTGTTTCTGAGTCAGGTCGCGTTCCTTGGTGGCCAACTGGCGCTCGGCGGTTGTTACCCTATCTTCCAATTCGTCCAGTTGCTCCTGCCATTCCGAGATATCCAGTTCAGCCAGCGCCTGTCCCTCTTCAACAGATTCACCTTCTTCTACCAGCACCTCTGCTACCGTCGCTTTATTTTCTCTGGTCGTTGCCGGGTAGAAAACGTCAAAAGCCAGGTCCTCCTTAACGGATAACGCTAGGTTGCCAACGGCGGTAATGTCTATTGTGAGGTTGCCCCGCTCCACCGTTGCTACCTGATTTTCTGACGGCGTAGCTGAGTCTGCATCAGCCGTACAGCTTAACAATGGAACAGTGATGGCACCTGCAATAAGGGTCGTCAACAATATCTTTAAGATTGTCATAACACTCTCCAATACCTTTCCGTGTACCTATATTTTATCATACTTTATTACCATAACGCAGGTGAAGTGAAAAAGTTGGCAATGCCCAGGAATTTCCCACATCAACTTCTGTGTCTATCTTCAGTTTCAATTAGGTTCTGTTCGAGTTTGGTGAACCTCACCCCCTTAATCAACCACTCCTTGACAAAGCTTTGTCCTAAAAGTAGCTTTCTGTATTTCACCTTGAACACATTCGCTGCGCTCAGTGTAAACTCTGTGAAGGGCCTTGGGGTGGTGAGGTCTGCTTGAATAACACTCACTACCCCCGAGATTCTTCGTCATCCTTCCTCAGAACGACTCTTGAGGTAAGACCTCTTAACAAGGAGATGGGGAAGAGCCTTAAGAGAGGGGGCTTCGCCCCCTCTCTTACTTACACTCCCCTTTCCCCTTACTAAGGGGAAAGGGGATAGGGTTAAATGAATCATACAAAAATCAATATGGTAAGCGGTAATGACACCATCAACCAAAACCGAATAGAATCTTTAATTAGTAGCCTTGACATACTCCGATTGTGGTATAATTTTATCAGGCTATTGAGCATGGAGGCTTGGCTTCTGGAAGCGTTAGAAGTAGCACGGAAGGCAGTAGAAACTGCCAGTGAGAAGCAGGCCAGTGATATTGTTTTGCTGGATACCCGGGGAGTATGCAGCTTTGCCGACTATTTCGTGATATGCAGCGGTGAGAGTGAGAGACAGGTTAAGACCATCTATGAAGAAGTTGAGCATGCCTTGAAGAAGGCAGGTGTTTTACCCCACCACCGTGAGGGCAAGCTGAGTTCAGGATGGCTCCTGCTTGATTTTGGTGACGTCATTGTGCACATTTTTGCTCCATTAGAGCGGGAATACTACCAACTGGACGAACTGTGGAGTGAGGCTACTCCCGTAATCACGATTCAATAATCGAAGATTTCATCCTCACCAAAGAACAATTTGATTTCCCTTTCGGCGGTCTCTATTGAATCAGAACTATGGACGACATTGTGTTGGATGTTTGAGCCGAAATCAGCCCTGATGGTTCCCTGTTCTGCTCTGGCAGGGTCAGTTGCTCCCGCTGTTTTTCTAATTTTCTCCACTGCCCCCTCCGCCTCAAAAACAGCCGCAATTATGGGGGTAGAGATAATATAATTTATTAAGTCTTCAAAGAAGGGTTTACTAGCGTGAATAGCGTAGTGCCGCTCAGCTAATGCTTTGTCCATGTGAAGCATCTTGAGCGCCGCCAGCTTGAGCCCTTGCCGCTCCAGGCGGCTAATAATGGTGCCGCCTAACCTCTTTGGCATAGCATCAGGCTTAATAAGAACCAGAGACCTTTCCATATTTGCACTCCTTTATTTTTCTGTGACGAATTCAGCAGCCCTTTACCCAGTCCATTACTCAAGCAAACACCCTGGCACTGCTATTGCGCTTCGTTTCCGGGTTTGTCCGTTACTTTCGGTGAGTTAGTGACAAAATGCTTGGCTGTGCCTTCAGCTATCAGGGTACCACCCCTCAAGGCTACCGTCGCTCTGGTCTCAGCCACTTTTCTGGCCTTCCTGGTTATGGAGGAGGTGATGACAAGGGACTCGTTTATTGAGGCCGGGCGTCTCAAGTTTACCTGCATTTTAGCAGTGATGCAATGCATGTCTTCAAATAAGACAGCCCAACTCATCGCCTCATCGAGGAGGCAAATTATGATGCCACCATGAACCAGACCGGACCAACCCTGGTAATACTTAGTGGGGGTAAATTCCGCTTTGGCAGTTTTGCCATTCCACTGGAAGCTTAATTTTAACCCGATGGGGTTATCCTGCCCGCAGCCAAAACACTGGCTGTAACCCCTATCAGTATCAATTAATAGCTGTGGCCAGGTTGTCATTTTCCTCCTGTTCGGCTTTTCAACGCGATATTTTACTATCGGTGTTTTGGTTGAGTAATCGATGGTCCCCGGAGGTACAGTGGCTGTAAAGCGGCCGGGTTATCGTAATCACCTGCCTTAAATCGCTTGAGTCCTAGTTCAGCCAGAAAACTGGCTCGCCGTAGCCCGGCGGCTGGGGATGGTATTACGAATTTTTGTTTAAGCTCCTTTCTTAGCTGCTCGGCAATAGACGACACGAATTCACCACAAAATACGGTTTTGCGATTTATCTGCGAGCACAGGGTAGCAACGGTGGTTATGTGCTCAACAGCCAGTTGACACCACTTGTTGCCTTTCATCTGATACATGGCGGTGGCAATCTCTTGTCTACCGGCATTAAATATCGGGCAGATGGGTAAACCCCTATCAGCATGCTGATAGGCTTCTACCTCCAGGGTGCTGATGCCAATTATGGGGATGCTTAAGCTATAGGCTAGCCCCTTGGCAGTGCTAATGCCTACTCGCAGTCCGTTGTAGCTTCCCGGTCCCTTGGCCACGATAATGCAGCTAGCCGATTGAAGATTTAATTCAGTTTGCTGTAGCAGGTGAGACAGGTTGGGTAACAATTGGGTAGAATGGTTCTGCCCACAGCGCCAGGTCAATTCAGCCAGCACTTCGCCATCTTGAACCATGGCCAGGCTGGCAGTATCGGTTGAAGTGTCTATCGCTACTTGCATCTTTTGTCCTTCAAACTTGAATAGGGCTGCTTTACTCGCACCATTATGGACAAGTATTGACCACCGGATCTAGTTTTGAAAGTCCTTCTCTAAACTAAGAGAAAACTGCCTTAGCTGCGCCACTATCTCCAGGTAGCGCTGCCCACTAGGTTTCATCTGAAAGCTGCGCTCGGTATCGGAGAGATAGTCTATTCTAATCAAGAGATGCTCTGTCGGCAGGATGCTTAACGCCTTTTCTGCCCACTCTACGACACAAACACCCTGGCCATATAAATAGTCGTCCAGGCCCAAATCTAGGCTCTCTTCGATACGGTCAAGCCGGTAGAGGTCCATGTGATATAGTGGTAGCCGGCCGTAAAGCTCCCTCATTATGACAAAGGTAGGGCTTAGCGTATATTCGTTGATATCTAGCCCCCAGGCGATGCCCTGAGTGAGGCAGGTCTTCCCTGCCCCCAGCTCTCCGGTAAAGAGAAAAACGTCACCGGCCAGGGTTAGCTCGCCGATACGCCTTCCCAATTCTTGAGTCTGTTCCGGGCTATGACTAATCAGCTCATGGTGGTTCATACTTGACTTCGTCTTGCCGTAAAATGCTCCCACCCTGTCTTAGGCAGGTTAACCGGATTTCCCTTTCCATCAACCAATGTTATCTCACCTGCTTTATCAGTCGTAATCTCACCGATTACTGTTATCGGGCAAGAGGTGGCGGCTCTTACCTTGTCTATAACCCCGGCGCTGGTAGTAAATAAAAGCTCATAGTCCTCCCCACCCGATAATGCCAGCTCGAGTGCTCTGTCACCAAAGTTAGCTTTGACTGCCGGCTGAACAGGCACGCGGTCGATTTCTATTCGGGCGCTAACTTGGCTGGCTTTACAGATGTGGTTCAGGTCTGCAATCAACCCATCGCTAATATCTATGGCGGCTCTCACCCCGTGTTCTACTAATACTTGCCCTTCAGCTACTCGCGGCTCTGGCTGAAGGAAAGCCTGTTTCAGACTAGCAGCGGCTTCAGACTCAAGGGAGAGATGTCTGGTAAGTACCTCCAAACCGGCAGCGGAGCCTCCCAGAAAGCCTGTAACTGCCACTTGCTCTCTGGGTTTGGCGGCGGAACGGGTGAGGATATGTTTATTTTGACCTTTAGTGCTACCCAGGATAGTAATGTTAATAACAAGTAATGGGGCACTGCTTGTATCTCCACCAACTATAGCTACTTCAAACCGCTGTGCCAGAGCAATCATTCCTTGGTAGAGAGCCGTAACATCCGCTACCTCGGTATGACCAGGTAAGGATAACGATACCAGTGCATATTGGGGCAAGCCTCCCATCGCGGCGATGTCACTCAGGTTAGCTGCCAGCGCTCTCCAGCCAAGTTCTTCCCAGGAAGTTATCTCCATGGTAAAATGAACGTCTTGAATTAGGTAATCAACGGTCGCCAGTTGAATTGAATCGTCTCCGTACCAGGCAGCGGTATCATCACCAATGCCGAGAATAAGCTGTTGCCAGGCTCTGGCCTCTTTGTCTTGAGCGTTGTAAGCCATCTTGGCCAGCAGGTCAATCAGCCCGAATTCCCCCAACTCTGAAACTTTCATACCGTGGAATTATAGCACGATTTCAGGACGGGGATCTAAACGTGGACTGCCGGAAGATGAGGGAGCGTGTAACAGCCTTTTTATGTTTAATACTTACTTAGCCTTAAAATTCGGCTTTCTCTTCTCGGTAAAGGCAGCGGTTCCCTCCGCAAAGTCCTCGGTTCCTAAAAGGTAGTCAAATAAAGAGGTTTCCAGCCGTAAGCCATCCTCAAGGGGCAGGCTATAACCCTTGAACATTGCCTGTTTGGCCGCTCTGACCCCCAGAGGACTCGCCTGACAAATAACTTCAGCCCACTCCTTAGCCGTGGGCATAAGCTCATTTTGAGAGACGACCTTGTTTATCAAGCCGATGCGGTAGGCTTCCTGGGCATCTATGGGGCGGCCGGTAAAGAGCATCTCCGCGGCTTTAGCCCAGGGGATAACCCGTGGTAATCTTTGGGTGGCTCCCCAGCCCGGTATCAGGCCCAAGTTTACTTCGGGTGCACCGAAGCGAGCATTCTCCGCAGCTATTCTTATATCGCAGGACAGGGTAATTTCCAATCCACCACCTAATGCCATTCCGTTGATAGCGGCAATGAGTGGCTTATATAGTTCCATACCCCTCATTGGATTAGTGGGAAATAACCAGGGTTTGCCTCTTATCTCCTTTAGAAAAGGTATCATGTCCTTTATATCGGCTCCGCTACAGAAGGCCTTTTCTCCAGCACCGGTAACGATGCCAACCAGTACTTCCGGGTCATCCCGAAAGGATACCATTGCCTCATGCAACTCTTGCATTGCCGGCACGTTCATAGCGTTCAGTACCTCCGGGTGATTAATAGTGAAGATGGCAATCCTATCTTCTTTCTGGTAGTCAACAGGCATAATGAGCCTCCTGTTAGGTAGATTAACATACTCTGGTCAGTGGGTGCTATCTCTGTCGGGGCTTTTGAGGCAGCAGGGTACTTTCTGTCTGTAATTCACGGCGCGAAAAATCTCAGCCCCACAGCCAGAAGGCGCCACCCATAGCTATCATAAGCACACCGATAGCTAAAGCTATCCGACCGCCTATCTTTAACGCCCCGAATTGAGGGCGCCGTGGCCAATGGTCTAGAAATTCTCTGGTATCAGATTGAGTAGAAAGGGAATCATAGTAGCCTTTTTCCTCTCTCCTGCCCCAGATAATTGCGGCAATACCGAGAAGGATGAACAGACCGCCCATCCCCATTATCACAAACCAGTCATACTGAGACACTTCTAATCCCTGGTACCAGAGGCTATTTAATCAATAATTATAGGCGCCTCTGGTACTATTTTCAACTAAGATACCAGCCTGCCAGATTACTGACTTGGAATTATGTAACGTCAGCCGTAGCCCCAGCCTCTTCCAGCTTCTGTTTAGCCGCCGCCGCTTCGTCCTTATTAACCCCTTCCTTCACTGGCTTGGGGGCAGCCTCCACCAGATCCTTAGACTCTTTCAGTCCTAAAGAAGTCAGTTCCCGCACTGCCCTAATCACATTAATTTTATTAGCCCCGATTTCTTTAAGAATTACATCAAACTCCGTCTTCTCTTCATCTGGAGCCGCTGCAGCAACCGGGGCTGCGGCGGCAGTAGCCACCATCGGGGCAACGGCAGTAACTCCGAATTCAGCCTCTAGAGTCTTGACTAGCTCTGCCAGCTCAAGCACTGTCATGTTCTTTATAGAAGCCAATATCTCATCAATGGCTGTTGCCTTTTTCGCCTTGGCTGCTTTTTTCGCAGGAGGCTGTGCTGTTTCGGCTTTTTCCACTACCTGTTCGGTAGGTGGCTGCTCTTCGGCCACTGCTGTTTCTCCACCACTCTCATTTTCAGTTTCTACCTTATCTTCCAAGTTTTCCGACATTTTATTCTCCCTCCAGTTGATTAATTCTAGCTTGTAACACTCCCATAATCCCCCTCATCGGGGAGACAAGACAGTTAAGTAAACCCGAAACGGGACTTTTCATCCGACCCAGAACCTGGGCTAGTAATATCTCTCTAGATGGCAGCGTAGAGAGGGTTGTCACCTCCTCTGAAGTGAGTAACCTATCGTCCAGGAAGCCTCCTTTAATACTTAGACTTGATGCTGAGTCGTGAATGTAGCCGATCAAAACTTTGGCTGGCGTGGTTATGTCGCCATAGCCGAAAGCGATAGCTATCGGACCATTAAAGGAGCTAGCCAGATCGTCCTTGCCGGCTCTCTCTACGGCAAACCGGGCCAGAGTGTTCTTTACCACCTTATACTCGTTGCCTGACTCCTGTAACCTCCGACGCAGGTTAGTTATCTCAGAGGTTGTTAGTCCTCGATAGTCAGTTAATATACTGATACTGCATTTAGAAAAAGTCTCTTGCAGGCTATCAATAATTTGCGTCTTCTTTACTCTAGACATCTTTTCCTAATCTCCTAACTGCCGTCGCTGAATACCTTCTAAAAGAGCAAGTCCTTGTGCCGATTGCACAAGGACTTGCTCTTAGACTACATTAAATCCTGACTTTGCTTACTGCAAAATGCTGCTAGTCTAGCGTTATCCTTGCCTCGGCGGGCACGTTTTAAGCCTTAACGGCACCCACTGTCTCAGGCTAAAGGCTCTGGCTGTTTCGCCAGGTATTCTTTTTGTTTTAAGGCGCACCAATAATAGTAATACTGCACTGGAAGCGGCCCGGGTGTCCCCCCTGGCTATGGGCCAGCCCCGTCCGTATATCCTTCAATTGGCGGGAAGCTCCGTCCGCTTTGCCCTGAATCTGTCTGTAAATCTCGTAGATGCCACGGGCGCCGCTGGCAGCGGCGGGGTGCCCAAAACTTAAAAGTCCCCCGCTTGCATTGACTGGCAGGTCGCCGTCCAAGGCAAATGTCCCCGCCTCGATATCCTGCATGACTGTCCCCTTTTCAGACAGCCCCAAGCTTTCGATAGCGATAGCCTCGGCAATGGAGTAAGAGTCATGGATTTCCACCATGTCCAGCTCTTCCCTGGGATTCTTGATACCAGCCTGCTCGTAGGCTTGGCGGGCAGCTCGTTCTGTCTCCTCCCAGTGGGTGAAGCCGTATTTCGTGTCAGACTTGCCGGCACCCGGGCCAGTACACGTGCCCATACCTTTGATGGTGACGTAGTCATCCCGATATTTCTTGGCATCCTCCGCCCGGCAAAGTATCGCTGCCACAGCCCCATCGCTCGGCACGCTGCAGTCATATATCCCCAAAGGCCCGGAGACGCTGGGGGCATTCATGATATCCTCCACCGAGACCTCTTCCTGGAACATGGCTCGGGGGTTGCGGGCACCATTGGCGCGGTTCTTGGAGGAAATCATAGCCAGCATGCGTTTGCCCTCCCCTTGGCTCAGGCCATAGTGATGGAAGTAGCTGACGGCGGCCATGGCATAGCGCCCTGGGTCGGTGAAGTCAACGCCAATGATTGGGTGCATCTCATCTGTACCCGTTCCGCCTCCACCACGTCTTTGGCTCCGGTCATGCATCTTGTCGAAGCCCACCGCTATCACGAGGTCATATAGTCCGGAAAGGACGGCGAAGGCGGCACTGCGGACGGCGTCGGCCCCGCTGGTGTCGCCGTTATCCGTCCGGGTCACCGGGATAAAATTGGTTTGCAGAGGAGTGGCCAGGCTCAGCCCCCCCCCGGAGAAAGCAGTGCCGTTCCAGCCTGCCTGGATGTCCTTAATGGTCACCCCGGCGTCCTTCACGGCCTCATTTACGGCCTCGAGAATGATATCGTCTATGTCCTTTTCCCAGAGCTCCCCGAAGTTCTGGCTAGCCCCCATCCCGATGATGGCGACCTTGTCTTTGATGCTTTCCATCGGTACCCTCCTTTATTTTCCGGGAATGCCCAGGATAGTTACTGAGGCCTCAAAGCGGCCTGGGTGCCCTCCCTGGTTGTGACACAGCCCTAGCTCCACGTTCTTCAACTGACGCTCGGGAAGCTCAGCATCGCCGCGAATCTGTCTGAAGGTCTCGAACATCTCCCGAACGCCGCTGGCTGGAGGCGGATGTCCGAAGGACTTCAAGCCGCCACTGCCATTCACTGGCAGCTTCCCTGCCAAGGTAAACGTCCCCGCCTCGACATCATTGCGGATTGTCCCCCTCTCACACAGCCCGATGCTCTCACTGGCAAGGGCTTCGGCAATGGAGAAGCAGTCGTGACACTCCACCATATCCAGCTCTTCCCTGGGATTCTTGATACCAGCCTGCTCGTAGGCCTGGCGTGCTGCCGCCGCCGTCTCCTCCCAATGGGTGAAGTCGTAGCCGGTATGAAACTTTCTCATGCCGGGACCAACGGCGATGCCGATGCCCTTGATAGTGATGTAATCGGGGCGGAAAGCTTTGGCATCCTCAGTGCGGCATAGGATAGCCGCCGCCGCTCCTTCAGCCTGGGCACAGCAGTCAAAGAGTCCCAGGGGCCAGGCGATGATGGGCGAGTTCTCGCAGGTCTCTACCGAGACCTCTCTCTGGAACATGGCCCGCGGGTTACGAGCGCCGTTGTAGTGGCTCTTGGAGGATATCATGGCCAGCATGTGTTTGCCCTCCTGCCGGCTCAGGCCGTAGCGGGCAAAGTAGCGGGTGGCCGCCAGGGCATAGCGCCCGGCCGGGATACCCGTGGCACCTGTTACCGGGTGGTACTTGTCAACTCCGGCTTCATCACCAGCCCCTTCGCCCCCAAGAAGGGCGTCCCTCATCTTACCGATACCCACCGATATCGTCAGGTCATATGTCTTGGACAAAAGCCCGAAAACGGAGCCTCGCACTGTTTCTGCCCCGGTGGCGCAGGCA